>NODE-33-length-45486-cov-6.4916_pt1 | contig 45486 bp, 40 predicted proteins | sample MGYA00139097_ERZ477577 | MGnify/ENA metagenome assembly ERZ477577
CTTCCCGCCATTCTATATTTTCATTCGTTGCGTATTCTAAAAGATCCTCTTTAGCATAATGAAGCAAGGGTCTATAGATTCTGTGATGTTCTTCTGGCATACATGATAGCCCCATCACTCCTGATTTCCTACCTAAATTCAGGAAGAAAGTTTCGACTTGATCATTAGCGTGATGAGCTAGAAGTACTACGTTATCACTGTTCTCGTTAAGAATTTCATTAAACCAATCATATCTATAATTTCGTGCTACTTCTTGTAAGTTGCCGCCATCTTTTAGTTGAGCTGAAAGATTGATAGTGCGCTTCTCAAATGGAATTCCTAATTTTTCACAAAACGCTTCGACAAAATTGGCATCTTCATCAGAGTTAATCCCACGAAGTTGATAATTGACATGAATGATGTGAAGATCGAAATTTAAGTTGAATAGCAGGTGAGTTAAACAAATGGAGTCTAGGCCTCCACTGCACGCAACAAAAAGTCGCTTGCCATGAAGTTTGTTTAACTTTTGAGCTATATGTTGATTAAGTTTTTGCATGCATCTGATCCAGTATTCCTTGAACTTTTGTTAGGCATTCTTCATATTCTTTTTCTGGAGACGAGTTAATGGTAATTGCTCCTCCAACTGGACAAGAAAGATATTTTTTTTTTTCGTTATAAATTAAGGTTCGAATGATCACATTGAAATCGAAATCACCATTAGGGTCTATGAAGCCTATTGATCCAGAATAGATGCCGCGTTGAAAATCCTCATGTTCTTCAATTAGTTTCATGGCGCTTACTTTTGGAGCTCCAGTCATTGATCCCATGGGAAAAGTTGCCTTCAATATATCGACAAAGGAGGTGTCCTTTTCAAGTTGGCAAGAAACAGTGGAAATCATTTGATGTACGGTTTCAAAAGTGTAAATCCCAAATAATTCCTCTACTTTGACACTGCCATTTCTCGCTATTTTCGAAAGGTCATTACGAACTAGATCAACGATCATGACATTTTCAGAACGTTCTTTTGGGTCATTGAGTAAATCATCTTTAAACTGTTCGTCTTCTTTTTTCGAAGCTCCTCTTTTATGCGTCCCTTTTATTGGAGATGAAGTTAACTTGTCACCTTTTCGACGCATAAATCGTTCCGGTGAACCGCTAAAGATGTTGAAATTATTAATTCTGAAGTAGGTCGAATATGGTGCGCGCGTTATGCTATTTAGTTTGAAGTACGTGTTTAATGGATCTTGAATTTCCACATTCTCAGCATAAAATTCTTGACAATAATTTACTTCGTAAATGTTTCCGTCCTGGATTTCGTCTTTAAGTTGAATGACATGTTTCAGATAGGAGTCCCTATCCGTTCTTGGAGTCAATGTATACGGGAGCGACTGGAAGTCTTGATTCTTCTCTTGCTCAAGAAAGTATTGCAGAAACTCTTCACTTTCTTGGTTGATTTGCCCCTGTTCGAAAATAGATTTCCCTTGATCAAACCGAACAACAAATTTTGGAACCCAGAAGATGCTTGTTGGAAATTCATGGTTATCCAAATTGGATGAGAATAAATTCTCGATATGATTTTTTAACTCATAGCTCAAACAACTAAAAATATATTTGTTTTGATGCTTATCTACGAAATGCTGAATCTCCTCGAAGACTGCCTCCTTTCCAAGAGTGAGTTGTGGCCCATCTCCAAAAGCTAGGATAGAATTGCCATTGTTGCTGTTTAAATATGCTACAGGGAACGTAAACATGTCACGAATTTAAGTAAGAAAATCGGATAGTAGACGTTTATCATATTTTTGATGAAAAAGGCGATTTGTGTCACTATTCACTTCTGCCATTGAGTTTTCGTCATTAGATAACTCTTTTTACTATCTTTCCTCACAGCAATATGGTTTATCGATTTCTTAAAATAGTGATTGGCGTTGGGATTAACCTCTTTTATAAGGAAATCCAAGTAAAGAATAAACGAGCGCTTCAGAATGACGGACCTAAAATCATTATTGCTAATCATCCTAATACTTTAATGGATGCTTGGATGATTGGGTACGTATGTCGAGACCCGATTTATTATATGGCTAAGGCCACCTTTTTTGATTCTCGTTTGAAAACTTGGTTTTTGCGTGGTTTGGGCTTGATACCAATAAACAGAGCAGCAGAGTCGAAAACAAAGCGTGTTTCGAACCAAGATTCATTCGAACACTGTTATCGAATTTTAGAACGAGGTAAAACGCTAGTAATTTTTCCAGAAGGCACGAGCTTCAATGAACGTCAACTTCGAATATTGAAGTCTGGTGCGGCCAGAATAGCATTAGAAGTTGAGAGACGAAATGAAGGAGTATTGAACCTCAAAGTCGTACCTGTTGGATTGGTTTATTCTCAACCCGAGAAGTTTAGAAGTTCAGTTTTGGTGAATATTGGTGAACCAATTGACCCGACATTTTTTCTTGACAAGTTCAAAGAAGATTCATTAAAAACGACAAGATTGCTCACGGAAAAATTTCGTCAAAACTTGGAAAAACTGTTAGTCGGGGCGACTTCAACTGAACATGAGTTATTAGTCAATGATATTACAAACATTTTGTCTTCAGAGTATATTGATTCGAAAGAGAAAGGTGTAGAGAGGGATGTATTACTAATCAAGCGAATATTCGAAAGTGTTAATCGCATTCACATGACAGAGCCTGATACTTTAGAAGATATATCCGAGCTTGTTTATAGAATTAAATATCAACTTAATAAATATGAAATAAAATCAGGTTTTCTTGATCGAAGATATAAGCCTCGAATGTTTGTCCGACAGTTGTTCTTTTCAATAATCTTCTTGTTGTTGGGGCTTCCACTTTATTTACTAGGGATCGTACATAATGTAGTTCAATATAAAATGGTAGATGTTATTGTTAGCAAAATTGTGAGGGACTTAGAGTATTATGCTCCTTTATCAGTGCTAATAAGTCTAATTGTTTATCCATTGAGCTACTTAGGGTTTATTTCACTGATGGATTATTTTTTCGAATTAAATATTTGGGTGAAATTGATTTACTTGATTCTTATGCCAACGCTCGGGTTATTTGCATGGTTCTTTCATAAATACCTAAGCCATGTATCCTTTAAAACAAATTATTTGTTTCTTATGACTACACAGAAAGACGCAATGATTACGCTTCACGACGATCGTGAAAAACTGAGAGACTTACTTTTTAAAAAGTAATAGGCACCTTATAACTTTTTCTTCTCGTTTTCTTTTTTGATTCTCAATATCGAGATATACCAAAATATGCCTATTCCAAGATTTACTATTCCAAAGAATAAGAAGAAAAGAAGGTCGAATAAAGAATCTTTATAAAGAACAAGGAAGAGGATGATCACTAATATTCCTGGAGCAATTAAGCGTTGAAGCAGGCTGGCCGAAGAAACGAAATACAGTAAGTTGGCTACAGCACAAATTCCAGATGCAATTAAGGTGGCGATGAAACCCAGTACTAAGGTGTAATTGGCATCTTGTGTACTGTTAAGGACGACTGTAAGTAAGAGTCCTGCGAAAAGCAATAGTATAAGAGTGAAAATGTATGGTTTTCTTAAAGGAATGTACATGTGTCTAAATTCAATTACTTCTGATATTCAAGACTGATCTTACCGGTCATTTTATATATTTCGAGGTAAGTGTCAATTTTGTTAAACAGGTTCTCATAATGCTGTATCATTGTATTTTGATAGGTGTTTTGAAAGCTTGTTAGATCAATAGAGTTCAGGCTTCCTAAATCAAATTTCTTCTGAGCCAATTCAAAGGCTTTCTCGGCATAGACTAGGTTTTCTTGTGAAATATTCACAAGATCAAGTCGTAGTTGATATAAGTCGATGAGGTTTTGTAATGTATTAGAAAGAGTTTCTTCCATACTTCGAACATTTAGTTCAGAAATTTCTTCCTGTATTTTAGATACTTCAACAGCTCGCTTGTTCTTCCAGTTATTAAAAATGGTGTAGCGTAAATTTAAGTTGCCATAATATGACAAGCTACTAGTTTCCGCCTCGAAAGCATTATCCTTGATCTCTCGTACTTTTGACCAGCCCGGTTGCACACCCGCTTGAAAACTTAATGTAGGATATAGGAATGAACGCCTAAACGAAGTGTTGGTTTTTTGTAGCTCAAGTGAGATGTATTGATTTTTTAGATTTTGATTATTAGCAATCATGTCTTCTCTTGATTTAGCATAATCAATATCAGCGAGTAGTACATCAATTTTATCACTAAGCTCATATTCAACGGCATCAGCCTCTGGTTGATTCATTAGCAGTTTTAGATTCCTTATTGCGTTGTCATATGATATAGTTTGCATTAAATAGTTAGTACTATCCGTTAGGTATTGGTTTCTGAACTGAAGCGATTCAAGAGATGAAGAGGTGCTATATTTTTCTTTAAGTTCATAATATTTATATCGATTACGAGAAAGGACCATGATATCAGAAAACAGCTTCTTTCTTTCATTTTGCAATTGCGCAGTGTAGTATGCTTTCAAAACGTCTTGAATAGTTGATTCAATAACCGAAATCGCATTATTAGCTGTTTGTTCCTCTAGCTGTTGTAGGCGCATTTTTGACATACGAACCTGGAATCCACTGAAAATGTTCCAGTCGAGCATTAAAGAAGGGTTAATACTTTGATTAAGAATAATCCCCGGTGTAAAGGTGAATGGGTTGTTCGTGTTATCTTGAATGGTATTGTTCTGTGCTACATTTAATGTGACAGTTGGAAACAAACCAGCCTCCGACCAGCTATTGTTTCTAACATTGATTTCATGTTGTTTTTGCGAAATCAGAATTTGATAGTTATTTTCTAATGCTATAAAAACTGCTTCTGACGCTGTCAGCTTTTTCTGGCCAACACTGTTTAATGTAAGAAGAATGAAGATAAGTAGACTACTTGCTTTCAAAATCATGTTTGTTTTGCTCTAATTTTAATATTGGCTCAACTTCTCGTCCATCGAGAACTTTCTCACCAGTCATTATTCGTTTATAGAATTTGCGACCTGAATTCCAGAATAGAATTGCTGATGGGTAGAATATTAGAATGAAAACAGTTCCGAATAACACACCGAAAGCAATAGAAACTGCTACAGGGATTAAAAACTGAGCCTGCATATTAGTTTCCATAATAATTGGCAGAAGTCCCGCAACCGTTGTTAAGGAAGTTAATAGTATTGGTCTAAATCGTGACGAAGCCGCCTTCATAGCAGCAGTTTTTACATCTTCACCCTTCAGTAACAAATCATTGTATCTATCAAGATAGACGATCGCATCGTTGACTAAGACACCTATAAGAGCTATCATTCCAAAAACAGACAGAATTGAGATTGGAATACCAACTATTCCATGTCCGAAAAACGCTCCAGCAATTCCTGAAGGAATAACCAACATTATTAAAAAAGCATTACTCAAACTATTGAAATGTAAAGTCACAATAATGAACATGATGATGAATCCAATAGGAGCGATGCTCATCATCGAAGAACTAGTCTTCTTCATACGTTTTACTTGTCCTAATTCAACGGAGCTAATACTTGGATATGCTTGATATATTTTTGGTAAAATCGAATCAGTAATCTGACGATTGACTTCAGCAACCAAGTCAGGGTCAGTGCATTCAGCATCAATCGTAATTATTCGTTGTCCATCTAATCGTTTCAAAGTTTCAGGAGCTCTACCAATATCAAAGTCACATATTTCCTTGAGGGGAATGGCTAAACCTTGCATTGTTTTGATTTTCATATCCTCTAGATCAGAAAATGAATTACGATCTTCAAGTGGGAATCGCACCCAGATTTTAATCTCATCCGTACCAATAATAACTCTTTGGGCTTCTTGACCAAAAAATGCCTGTCGAATTTGTGTAAGCACTTCATTTTTTGATACTCCTAGGATGTCCGCTTCTGGACGTAAATTAAGGTAGATTTCATTTTTACCTGGAGGCATATTATCCTTAACATTGAAGACGCCACTTAAGTTAGCGAGTTCCTCTTTGAACATCTTTTTAGCTGACATAAGGCTTGCTTCCTTCTCAGACGTAAGTCCAACTTCTATTTCTTTACCAAAACGGTTAAAACCACCAACATAGGTGTCTTGAGCTAGAAGGCCTTCAGGAATAGAATTAATTCGTCTGATAATTCGATTCATTAATGTGTCAACTGGTGTTTTTGCATTTTCACCATTGAAAAAAACCTGAACCATTGAGGCATGATTGCCAGCTTGGCCAATGTTCATTGCGAAGCCTATATTACTTGAGAAGTACGTAAGAAGAGAATCACCCGATTCCCGGATGATTCGTTCATTTTCTTCAAGTAAAATATGAGTAGCACGCTCTACAAAAGCTTCTGACTTTTCTTTACTGTCACCGGGCTTATAGGCCGCTTCTACCGTAAAGAAATCCGGTTGAATGTCAGGGAAGAACGTAGCTGATAGAACACCTGTCGCAAGTAAATAGAACGCAGTGATCGTAAATGCCATTGGGAAAAAGAATGATAAATAGAACCACTTTCTTTTTGTTCCAACAATGTTTTCAATAGTTGATTTAAACCAGTTGTCGCGTATATATTTTATGAAGGAATCAGCACTTACCCGAACGCCTTTTTCCATTGAGGATTTAGAAAAACCAGTAAAAACAAGAAGTGCTCCACTAATAATGATAGTGAACGGGAATAGAACTTGACCAAAGCTTGGTGAATCAGGTAAAATTCTTGTCGCTACAAAGATTACGACGATTCCTGCAAGAATAAAGAGGAATCCTTGTAATAATGAGAATTTGGTTTCCTTTTCTTCTGAAAGAACTCTTTTATGACCTAAGTGAGCCGGGAGAATAATAAACGCTTCAAATAACGAGAAAGCTAAACAAGAAATAACCACGAATGCCATTTCGCGCATCATTTCAAGTCCTTCAACATAGAGTAAAATAGAAAAGGCGACAATTGTTGTAATAACAGATGTGAAAACGGGCTTTACCACCTCCATCGTACCATCAAGTGCCGATTTGTGAGCTGATTTACCTTTCTCAAAGTGGGTGTAAATGTTTTCTGCAATTACAATTCCATCATCCACCAAGATTCCTACTACCAGTATCATCCCAAATAAAGAAATCATATTGATTGTTATTCCATAGGCCATTCCAAAAATAAACATGCCCAAAAATGAAAATGGAATACCGAATGCAACCCAAGCCGATAGTTTGATGTTTAGAAATAATCCAAGAAATAAAAGGACTAGAATTAATCCCATGAGACCATTACGAGTAAGTAAGTCGATACGATCATTCAACATGCTGTTGAACTCATAAAAGATGTTGAATTGATAATCAGAATGGTCTTTGTTGAACTTTTCCTGATAGTCATATAATGTTTCTGTGATCTTTGTAATGTCCTGGTCGGGTGTTTTTTCAATTTGAAAGGATACTGCTGGCATGCCATTGAATTTTGCTTCTTGCGATGCTTCTGAGTAACTAAGCACTACATCTGCTAAATCTCCAACAGTAATTTTACTTCCTTGTTCAGTGGTACGAACAATAATATTTGAAATATCTTTTTCCGTAAGTCCTTGATTATTCGAACGAATATTCATTTCCTCACTTCTCCCTCTTATTACTCCAGCTGTGACGTCGATGTTTTTACTTCCAACTGCCATTCCTAGTTCTTGAATGGAGATGTTAAATCGAAGTAAATCTTGCTCACGAATATTAATGCTGATTTCCTTTTCGGGGAATCCATTCTTTTGTATTTGAGTAACTTCTTTTGTGTTCAAGAGATCGCGTTCTACTTGTGCCGCAAGGTCTGTCAATTGCGTGATTTCAACTGATTCCGTTTTTGATGAAATCCCTACAAAGGCAACGACACTTTCCATGCCGCCAGTCTTCTGTTTGGTTACAATTGGGCGTTCTGCGTCACCAGGGAATGAATTGATTGAGTTCACGGCGTTCTCGATATCGCTTAATAATTCATCGATATCAGTGTCCGTATAGGCACGGATGGCAACTTGTGAGAAGTTTTCTGATGAGGTGGAATTAATATCCTCAATGCCATCAAGTCCTTTGACAGATTGTTCGATTTTTATCGTGACACCTTCTTCCATTTGTTTAGGAGAGGCACCCGGGTAAAAAACGGAAACGAATATTTGCGTTGGTTCTTGCTCAGGGAAGAAGGATCGCTTCATATTAGCAATTGAGAAAATACCAAACATCAAAACCAGAACGATGGCGGCATTACCCCATACTGGACGATTGATGAAAAACTGAATGATTCTTTTCATTACGAGCGAATTAACGAGAAATACCTTTGTAGATTATTTTTGAGTCAAGTTGCTCTATAGGTTCTAGCACAACCTTTTGGCCATCCGTTAATCCAGTAACAAACACAGAGTCTGGAATTGAACTGACGATAACAACGGGTTTTTGGAATATTTTGCCTGATTTCAAAATATTCACTTTCCCTTCTTTTACAGCTGCAATAGGTAAAGTCATCGTCTTTTTTTCAGCTTCTTTATTGAGAGAGACGTTAACATACATACCATTATAAATTTGTTCTCCTTCTTCAGCTTTAATTGAATAGTAAACATCGGCAGATTGTGTTTGCTGGTTAATCACATCAGAAATACGAATGATTTTACCTCGAGCAACCAATTTACCTGAAGCACTCATGAATTCTGCAGTGCTTTTTTCTTTATAGAGTTTTAAATCGTCCATAGATATTGGAACCTTAACTTCAAAGTCTCCTGTCTTTGCGATTTTAGCAATCTGACCGCCGGGGTTTGCAATGCTTCCGGGCTCAGCAAAAATCGAAATGACCGTCCCGTTGAAAGGCGCTGAATAGAAGTATTTTTCCATCCGTGCTTCCTGACTCATTAAATTATAATACTCCGAAATAATATTACGACCAGTAAGAAACAATCGTTCCTTTGTCGAAGAAAGTCTTGGAAGTTCAGGCATTCGCTGAGCAGGATTCAAATCATTCATAAATTGAACCCATTTGTCTCGTTCAGAAGGAAAGTCCAGTTCGATGTCAGGCAAAGCATTTAATACTAGATTAGCCAAAGTTGACTTGCGAGCACTGAGTGAATAAAATGCTTCTTCATTATTTACACGATACAGTATTTGTCCTTTACGAAAGTTTGTCCCAGGCTTCATTGTTAACGCTCCTTTTTCTAGCTTTCCTTGCACTTCGACAGATACTATTACCTCTGAATTAGGCATTATTTGGCCGTAGGAAGTTAGTGTCAATTTCGAAAGTTTATTATTCACACTTCTGACCGGCACATACGTGATTATATCTTCAGTTTTAAGCTCCTTATCGTATTCCTTCTTATTGGAAGATAGTGCGATGTATAAAAGAGCTGTTATCCCCAGAAATACACTCAGTAAAATAATTTGACTTCTCTTCATTATTCTTCAAGTTCTAAATATCGATTTAAAAGTACAATTCCATCTTCGAAGAGTTCAGAATAATGGGATGTAATTTTTGTTAATTAGGTTGAGGAGTAAATTTTCATGATAAAGAGAAGGGTGGGGGGCTGTTAATAAGTGTTGAAAAAAATGTTAATAACCTAATTCATGTCTGCTCCAGACAGGGAAGTCTTTCTCTAATTTTGTACAAGAGCCATTTCAAACAACCTCATAGAGATGTTTAGTACTATATTACGGAAAAAGGTCAGCGACAATAAGTTAGCAAATGTATTTATCAACAGTATATTTAGTACAGTTGATAATGGATTCCCTGTTGTGGCTGAATTCATTAATGACGATCAGTCGTTTGTCATTTCTCCAAATATTGGTGATAAGCAAAATTATGAGTTTGCGCTTATTGTGATCGTTGGAAATCTTTCATTTTTAGAGAGTGCATTCGATCCTGAACAAGCGGATCGGGTAGAACGGTTGATTCATGAAAAGCTTGCTAAAGTGTATGAAATGAGTGTTGTAGAGTTTAAGACTCTCGTGAAGGATTACAAAAGCTTGATGTCTCGTTTGAATCACCCGTCCAAGAATATGATATACGCAATGTCCAAGGCTATTTTTGATAAATATACTTTGTATAATTATCAAGATGAGTACTTTAAACGTATGCAGGCACCAAACCCTTTGTTCTTAAAGCGTATGGATGAGGTCGTTGAGAATTTTATTTGGGATTGGGATGCTTTCTTTAAGCGTTACAAGTTAGACTAATTAATTCAGGACTTATTATTCAGTTTTCTAATTTGATTTTTTAGTTGCGAAGATAAACGATCTTTTTTGTCTCGAAAAACTCTTCGTTATACATGTCGGAAAGGTTGAAATACTGAACTGCCTTTTTTACTTTTGACATTTCTTCAGTAAGATCACCTCCCTTCAAATAGAGTACACCGTTTTTAAGGCTATTGTTATTCTGTTTAAGGAATTTGCCTTTTGTCCATCGAACAAATTCAGGCATCGCAGTAACTGCTCGACTAACAATAAAATCGAACTGTTCTTTTATTTTTTCAGCACGTTCATGTTGACCTCTGACGTTGGTTAAACCCAGTGATTCGGCAACTCCTTCAACAACTTTAATTTTTTTTCCTATTGAATCAACTAAAAGGAAGTCAGATTCTGGAAAGAGTATTGCTAAAGGTATGCCAGGAAAGCCTCCTCCAGTACCAACATCTAGGATCTTCGTTCCTGGTGTGAAGTTAATGACTTTGGCAATCGCTAGAGAATGCAACACATGTCGTTCGTAGAAGTTATCTGTGTCCTTACGTGAAATGACATTGATCTTACTATTCCATTCTTCATACAGGGGTTTCAACTGCTCGAATTGAGATCGTTGATCTGAATTAATGTCAGGGAAATATTTGAGGATTAATTCAATATTGTTCATGGAGTCAGATGGTGTCTTTTGTCTTGGCCATCATGTTCGCAAGGAAATCTCTGGCGCGAAAAAGTTGTGCTTTAACTGTTCCTAAGGGTAGGTTGAGTTCTTCAGAAATTTCTTCATAACTCAATTCTTCGAAGTAACGCTTTTCTACAAGAAGTCTATATCGTGGCTTTAACTTGCTCACTAACTCGCGCATGTGCAACACCTTTTGTTTGTGCATTGCTGTTTCTTCTGGGTTTCGAGTGTTGCTTTGTGCATCAAAAAAAATAACTTCACCATCAGACGTCTTGATTCCTGTATCCATTGAAGTCACTTTAATACGCTTTTTACGAATAAAATCAATGCAGTTGTTAGAGGCAATCTTAAATAACCAAGTAGAAAACGCATAACTTGGTGAATACTGTTGTAAACGGTTGAATGCTTTTCCAAATGCTTCAATAGTTAGGTCGTCAGCATCGTCAGCATTCTTCACCATCTTTAGCATCATGTAGTAAATTGACTCACGGTATCTATCCATAAGTTCAGCGTATGCCGATTGATCACCTAGTATTGCAGCATCAACCAACGAAAGGTCTTTTCGTGCTTTATCTGATAAGTGACTTTTGTCTACCATTTGTTTTTGTCCGTTTTATCCACTGCGTAAAACATGATTGGAGTTATTATAGCGTAGGCTATGTCCAACAGAGGTATTAATGCAATAAATTTTGACTCTCTCAATTTCTTGAATGATCTTCCTAGAATGATCCACTTAATCCCTAGAAGAAGTGTATAGATTGCTAGTGTAATCCATATGAAATTCGAATCAAACAGTAAAGTAACGAAGGAAACCGTCATGATTAACAAGGTTAAGGGGTAGATTCCTAACATCATTTTTTTAATAACCTGATATTTTGCAGACGTAGTATAATGTCTAGACTTTTGTCTCATCCATTGACTCCAGCTTTTTGCTGAATTTGAGTAGCAAAATGATTCCTTTTCAATGTTTATTGTATAGTTTTTCTTCTTAGCAGCTTCTTGAATAAACAAATCATCATCTCCAGAAGAGAGTGAATAATGAGACTTAAAACCTTTGGCTTCTTTAAAAACCTTTTGTGTATAGGCCATATTGCGTCCAATCCCCATATAGGGTAAATTTGCTTTTGCCATCGAAAGGTAACTCATGGCAATCCATGCTGTATCGAATCGTATAACTTTATTGAGCAAACCTTTTCGTTTCCGATATGGGCCGTAGCCTAAAACTATTTGGTGTTTATTTGAAAAGTGAGAGGCCATACTTTTTAACCATTGGTTCCCCGTCGGCTTGCAGTCGGCATCTGTAAACAATAGTTGCTCGTATTTTGCTCCCTTAATTCCAATGGTTAATGGTAGTTTCTTACCGTATTTAAGGTGTTTATTGCGCTCTACATTAATTGTTCTCAAATGAGGGTATTGCCGTTTATAGGCATCTAATATGTATTGCGAATCATCCATGGATTGATGATTTACGATAATTAATTCGAATTCTGGATAGTCTTGTTCTAGTATGAAAGGGAGGTTCGCGAATAGATTTTCAGATTCGTTTCGAGCCGCGATAATAATAGTAACAGGTGGTGTTTCTTCACTTTTAGATTTATCCTTATGGAAGGCTAGTCGGCTAAATATGAACGTAACGTATAGAAGTTGAACAAACGCCATCAGACAAAAACATAAGAATATGTAGGTCTCAATGTTGTAGTCAAAAACAGGTAAATATTCGAACATCCTTTTACTTTATGTGCGCAGTTATGAGATCGCTTCGCTAAGTTGTTACAAATATGGGATGCTTTGTCAAATACATTTATCTTTGTTCACTTTAATTATTAACAACTTTATGCACTTTGACCTAGAAATTACCGATAGTAAATCAAAAGCAAGAGCCGGAAAATTGCACACTGAACACGGGGTAATCGAGACACCTATTTTTATGCCTGTTGGCACGGTTGGAAGTGTTAAAGGTGTTCACCAAACAGAATTAGAGGAAGATATTAAAGCACAAATTATCCTTGGAAACACCTACCATTTATATTTGCGTCCTGGCTTGGAAGTTCTTGAAGGAGCTGGTGGTTTACATAAGTTTATGAATTGGCAACGTCCAATTTTAACTGATAGTGGTGGTTATCAAGTCTATTCGCTTTCTGGTTCGAGAAAAATTAAGGAAGAAGGAGTTACTTTTCAATCACATGTCGACGGGAGTTATCACTTTTTCTCTCCTGAACGTGCAATTGATATTCAGCGTTCAATTGGTGCAGATATAATCATGGCCTTTGATGAATGTACCCCTTACCCTTGTGATTATAAGTATGCTAAGCGCTCAATGCATATGACCCATCGATGGTTGAAGCGTTGTTTCAATCAAATGGAGAACACGGAACCAATGTACGGCTATGAACAAGCTTTGTTCCCTATAGTGCAGGGAAGTACTTATGATGATTTAAGGAAAGAATCAGCCGAAACAATTGCCTCTCATGATGCCATCGGTAATGCTATTGGTGGACTTTCTGTGGGAGAGCCTGACGAGGAATTGTATAAAACTACGGACCTTGTTTGTAATATTTTGCCTGAAGATAAGCCACGATATCTTATGGGAGTGGGAACGCCAGCAAACTTGCTAGAGTGTATTGCGCTTGGAGTTGACATGTTCGATTGCGTTTTACCTTCTCGAAATGCACGCCATGGAATGCTTTTTACTTCAGAAGGAATTATTAATATCAAGAATAAAAAATGGGAAAAGGATTTCTCCCCTTTAGATCCAAACGGAACATCTTTTGTTGATTCAATGTACAGTAAGGCATATTTACGTCATTTGGTGCGGACAAAAGAGTATTTAGGGATACAAATTGCGACCATCCACAATTTATCCTTCTATTTGTGGTTAGTAGGAGAAGCAAGAAATCAAATTAAACAAGGAACCTTTACTTCTTGGAAAAATTCTATGGTGCCAAAGCTGATCAACCGTCTGTAGATGCTGAAAATTATAGATCGATATATCATTCGTAAGTTCTTAACGACCTTCTTCTTTATGTTGGCTGTAATTATGATCCTTGCTATGGTGTTTGATATGGCTGATAAGTTAGGAGAATTTTTAGAGAATGATGCGTCTGCTTGGGAGGTCATTTATAATTATTATTTCAATTTCGTTTTGTTCTATGGGAATATGTTCTCCTCCATGATCATTTTCGTTTCGGTAATTTGGTTTACGGCGAAAATGGCTCAGGAAACAGAGATTATTCCTATCTGGAATAGTGGAAAACCTTTTGGGAGGTTTGTTAGGCCTTATATGGTCGCTGCAACAATATTGATGATTCTGTCATTGATCATGAATCATTTTGTGATTCCACGTTCCAATAAGGAGCGGCTTGCATTTGAAGAGAAGTACTATCGAATGACCATGAGTGTCACGGATTATCATGCAGAGTTTCCAGGCAATCAGGTTGTCTATTTCAGAACGTACACAGCAGAAACAGATTTGATCTATGATTTGGTTGTAGAACAATGGAATGAGAAAAGGGAAGTCACCTCTTTTGTGAAAGCGGGAACAGCCACTAACAAGCCTGAATCGAACGAATGGACATTGTATAATTACTATGTTCGAGTAGTCGGGGATACGAATGATTATATTAGAAATGGACAGCAATTGGACACGACTTTTCAGTTTAGTATCGATGAAATGGCGACACGTGAAAACATTGCAGAAGCTATGACTTACTTTGAACTGAAGGAATTCATAGACCGCGAAAGAAAGAAGGGCTCCTCTATGGTTCCGATGTATGAAATTGAATTATATCAACGTACTTCATATCCTTTTGCAACGTATGTTCTAACAATAATAGGTATAGCCGTCGCTAGCAGGAAGAAACGTGGTGGAGTAGGAATTAATATTGCTCTTGGGCTGGGAATTATCTTTATCTATATTTTTGCAATGAAGGTCACAACGGTTTCTGCTATGAATCTCGGATTCCCAACTTACCTCGCTGTTTGGGTGCCAAATGCTCTTTTTGGAGGGGTAGCTTATTTTCTTTATCGAAACGCGAAACGGTAATCGCTCTCCTTATATTGGTCTGCAAAAGATCCTGATATGTTTAGATAAATTCAAGTTAGACAATGAAAAGTAACGGAATGATCTTTAGGATTTATTATCGATCCACATCAACTTGTCTAAATCAACCTTCATTCTAGCAAAACCAAAGCTAACCGTAACGTCGGAATTTTTAATTTCTTCAACGGTACCAATTTGTTTGGTTGAAATCAATTTGACCCGCGAACCTTCTTTGATTTTTGCTCGATTAAAATTGTCTTTTTTAATTATTGTCTTTTTAGACTTCTTCTTGATGATCGGTTTTTTTTGAAGTTTTTCTTTTCTCTTGACCTCTTCAATCTTAGACTTTTCGACTGCAATGTATTTTTTAATTTCGTCCATCAAATTCTCATTGATAGATTTCTTCCGCGAGTTAGTATTATATCTTTCAATAAATTGTGCGAGCTTTTTTCCGTTTTGGATTAGCTTTTGATTTGCTCCAGCATTGTCACGGAATTGCTTTAGTTTGTCTTCATATTGGACACGCTTGTTTTCATATTCTTCATATGCGCGACTTGCAATATCTTGGGCTTCGATATGTTCCTTATTTAAACGCGTCAAATAGTTCTTCTCTTTTTGCAACTCGTTGAGTAGCTTGTCCATTTTGACTTTTTTATCATCAAGCTTATTCTTGGCTTCTTCAATGAGTTCTTCTGGAATCCCATTTATTTTTGCTACTTCGAATGTGAACGAGCTGCCCGGTTGTCCACATGAAAAAGTATAAGTCGGCTCTAAAGTCTCCGTATTAAACAGCATACTTCCGTTGATCGCATTTTTCAATCGATCAGCTTTTAGTTTAATATTATTGTAGTGCGTCGTAATTACTGCATAGCTCTTCTTGTTGTAAAGAGCCTCGAAGATCACTTCAGCTAAAGCGCCACCTAAATCAGGGTCGGAGCCCGTTCCGAATTCGTCTAACAACAGAAGTGTTTTGCGATTCGCAATTTGTAAGAACTCATTCATACGTTTCAAACGGTATGAATATGTACTGAGTTCATTTGCAATGGATTGATTGTCTCCTATATCACTTAGAATGTTTTCGAAGAGGCACATTTTACTATTGGGGTGCACAGGAACCAGTAGTCCTGATTGCAGCATGAGTTGCAACAATCCGATGGACTTGAGTGTAATACTTTTTCCACCAGCATTCGGACCTGAAATGACCATCATCCGTGAGAATTTATCCATTTTCACATGCTGAGGCAATGTACGTTTGTTCTGATCTTTATTGTTCTTCCAAAGGATAGGATGGTAAGCATCAATAAGTTCCAATTCTAATTCGTCTTGAATTGAAGGAAGGTTGCATTCAAGAGCTATTCCCAATCTGCATTTTGCGTTAATAAAATCAAATTCGGTTAATATGTGTTGATACTCTGAAATCAAGTTGATATGTTTCAGAAGTTCACTTTTTAGTAATTGAAGAATTCTGAAGATTTCCTTTCGTTCATCATCAAGCAGTAACTCGAGCTCATTATTCAGAGGGATATTAACTTGCGGCTCAATATATGTTAGGTTACCTGTTTTACTGGATCCATGAACTGTCCCCGAAATCTTGCGTTTGTAATTGGAAAGAACAGTCAAGACACGTCTATCACTAATAAATGTTTCCCTAGTATCTCCTAACACGTTGTCTTTCAGTAATCGTCTTAGTTCTTTATCAAAATTGCGATTGATTTGTTTCCTTACAGCTTTTATTTTATTTCGTATTTCAGACAAATCTTCTGAAGCATCGTCCTTTATTTTTCCATGTTTATCAAATACATTTTCAATTGCTTCTATGATTTCTTTCGTGTAGTAAGCATTTTCTAAAATGGAAGTCAGTAATGGGTATTCCGCTTCTCTTTTATCAAAAAAGTAGAGCAGGGCATTGATCATTTTTGATGCATCATAAATGCGTAAAAAACCCTCAAGTTTTATGGATGCATTTTTTATTGGCAAGAGTTTTAATTCTTCCAATAATTCTTCAAATTCTATTCGTGGAAAATTTTCTCCCTCCGTCTTAATGTCCTTTAATTCGCTGACCTTGTACAATGCATCACAAACACTTTTACGTCCTTGGATTGGCGAAAGTTTTCCTAATTTGTCATGCGCGGTTTCGCCAATAGTATATCCTTGTAACCACCTACGAATAGTAGTGAATTCAAGATCCTCTATAGTTTGTTGGTCAATTTTCATCGCACACAAAGATAATCAATGTAACGCAGGACTAACTTCGCCTAGGTCAATTGTGCTAAAAATTGGGTTGTGATCCGAAAGTCGTTTTCGTTTTCCATTTTTCAGAAACATTGGCTGCTCAATACGTGATAACAAACTTTGAATTTTGTCTTTTTTTGAAGTTAGAATGAAGTCTATCCAATTGGGTTTGCCAGTTGTTTTCATTAAATTGTGATTGCTGAAATTCGCTGTGTTTTGAAGGCTTCCAGAAGGTTTTTTATTCATGCATTTCAAGGCGATGAGCAATTCTAAATAGGCATCAGAGCCGCTGCTAATATTGAAGTCTCCCGCGAAAATTGTAGGTTGGTTTTTATTTGAAGGTAGAGATTTTAACTGTTCGATTTGTGTTTTTCTAATTTCAATTCCTTTTTCTTCTCCTCCCGCCTGAAGATGTGTGCCGATAATCTCTATAGGTTTCTCGTTTATTAATATTACGGCTAATACGCCACCTTTTTTTGCAAGTTGATCAGCTTTAATTGCTCGTTTGAAATAAACATGTTTCTCACGTATTATCTCTGTTTTCGAGAAGATCATCACGCCAGAAGAAACACCCAGAAAGCTAGATTTTCCAACATTTGAGTGATAGGGGTAACGTACTGATAGAGTTTTGATTAATCTATGTCTTGCTCGAAAATGGAATAATTCCTGTAAAATGAGTACGTCCGCATTCGAATTATTTAAATAAGCAGAAATGCTATCAACTCTACCCATTTGGTTGTCAGGCATGAATCCTGGTCTAAGAAAGACGTTCCAAGAGACTAACTCAATCGAATGGGGCTCCTGTGTATGACCTTGTAAGTAAAAGCAGAGTATACTTATAGAGAGAAGCCATTTCATTTATTATCCTTTTTCTTCGGTACCATCAGCGTGTGATGCAAAACGTCCTTTGTTTTTATCATGAACTTGACCATAATCTGGCCATGGCCATCCACCAAATTGAGTGCTGTGGTAGTCTTCAAATGCCTGCTGAATTTCTTCGCGAGTATTCATTACAAATGGGCCATGTTGAACCACAGGTTCGTTTATTGGTTTGCCTTGCAATACTAATATTTTTATGACATTTTCACTAGTATTTAACAGTTCAATATCGTCTTCTGGATTAACCTCTACTGCATGGTAATTTGGAATGTTTTCAGAAGCAACAGCCAGTCCTGTGCCTTCGTAGAAATAAATAGTCCTATTAACTCCAGCCCTGGTGGCAGGTAAAATGAAAACCGAACCTGCTTCCATTCTTATATTGAAAACACCAACGTTTGTTTCGGGTTCAGCGGCCCAAGAATCAGGAGGTGGGGAGGGCGCGTTTTTGTCAAGAAATTCTCCTGCGATAACTTCAATACTTGTTTTATTGCCGTTTAGGTCTGGCATTACTATTAAAGGAATCATAGTATTCCACAACATTTTGAAATGAGGCTCAACCATTTTATTCTTCTTTGGTAAATTCAACCAAATTTGAAAGAGCTCCATCGGGTTGCTCTTTTCTTGATTAATTAATGGAAACATTTCTGAATGCTGGATTCCCTTGCCAGCAGTCATCCATTGTACATCACCATCACCATATCTTCCAGATGCACCCAAAGAATCGGCATGATCAACCATTCCTTTTCGGACAACAGTGATAGTTTCAAAGCCACGATGCGGATGTCCGGGGAATCCCGGAACAGACTTGCCATGGTACATGCGCCAGCCATCTTTCAATTCAAAATCTTGACCAATTCGTCTACCTTCCAACGAAGCATCGGGTTCCATTTTTTCATTACCCTTGGGGTAATTGTCTTCATGGTGGACACAGAAAAGAAATGGATCCGATGTTTCCCATTGAAACCCTAAAGGTTTAATGCCGAAAATTGTCTTTTTATTATTTGATTCAGTCATGTTGTCGTTGTTAGATTGGGTGCCACTCAAAATGGTAGGGCAATAGCAGAGGATACTCCTAGAGTTAGTTTTCCAAGGAAGTCGCGTCTGTTGCTTTTTGCTTTCATAATTACCTCTAATAATAAATACCTAGGTAAATATAAGGTAAATTTCTATTGTGACAATACGGAGTTAATTCACGAAACATTTGTAACTACTGTGTGTGATACTTTTATCATCACTTTGGATTTCCTACATTTACGTAACTAGAACTTTAAACTGTAATTCTGAACTATTCTCAATAAATAGCTCAGAATAAATTGAACATTCTATTGGCTCCTGATTAAAAGTTGATCGGGAGCTTTTTTTTATTTTTGTTAGCTCAAAACGATACAATATGGAAATCATTTCATTTAATGTCAATGGTATACGCGCCATTTCTAAGAAGAATTTCTTTCTTGATATGCAAGAGCTGAATCCCGATGTGATTTGTTTACAAGAAACAAAAGCTTCAGTTGAGCAAGTTAAGGAAACGATTACTGGGGAAATGAGTAATTATCATGTTTATGCGAATGAGGCTCAGAAGAAAGGGTATTCTGGAACGGCTATTCTTTCCAAACAAGAACCGCTCAATATTACATATGATATGGGTATTGAAGAACATGATCAAGAAGGACGCGTTATTTGTGCAGAGTATGAGGATTTCTATGTGATTACGGTTTATGTCCCAAATTCAGGAAATGACTTACGACGCTTGGATTATAGACAACGATGGGATCGTGATTTTTTAGGTTACTTAAACGTATTGGAAAAAAAGAAGCCTATTCTGGTTTGTGGGGACTTCAATGTTGCACATACGGAGATTGATCTAGCGCGCCCAAAGCCTAACTATAATAAATCAGCGGGCTTCATGCAAGAAGAGATTGATGGGATGAATGCTTATCTCTCAAATGGATTGATTGATACTTTCCGATCTTTAAACGGAGTTGTGGTGAAATATTCTTGGTGGAGTTATCGTGGTGGAGCCAGAGAGCGAAATGTGGGCTGGAGAATTGACTATTTTTTAGCCTCTGAAGGGATCATTGATCGAGTTACTAAGGCGACTATTTTGAATGATGTGCATGGTTCTGATCACTGTCCAGTTGCCGTAGTATTGTCATAGTGAGTATACTTAATTAGAGTTTTCAACACAAAAAAAACCGTAAGCTGTGCTCACGGTTTTTAATATCAATTGAAGATGATTTTATTTCTTCTTAGAACAACATGAAGATTTTGTAGTTGTCTCTGTTTTTGCCCCAGAACAAGATCCTGTTTGAGCAGACTTCTCAGCTGAACAACATCCAGCTTTTTTATTCTTCTTGTTTTTCTTTTTCTTTTTCTTTTTTTCTTTCTTGTCTTTTTCAACCGAAATAGACGTTGAATTTGTTGTTGCAGCATATGCAGTAGATACTGTTCCTGCTATCATTGTAAGTGCTAAAGCGAAGAGTAATTTTTTCATGATTATCAGATTGATTTATTCGAAATTAGGCAATTTCAGTCATTTCTCCCAATTATACGCTCAATTTTCAGGTGATAATGGTTGTTTTTAACATTAAATGGGACCTATAGAGTTTCTATGTCTCTTCGAGCGCTTCATTCATTGCTTCTAGAAGTTCTGATTTTTCCAGTCCATCCTCACCTTGTATTATTTTATACGCTGGATATACTTTATCAACTAGTGGTTTCATTAAACTACCATTAGTCTGTTCTTTAGCGATATCTATTATACTTATTAATATTAAGGTCATTTTCCATTGTGCTAGATGTTCATGTAACTCTAAGAAGTGAGCAGGTTTAGCTAAAAATAATTTTATGTTTTCATTTTCAAGATCGTTGGTTCCTGCTCCAAAAACGATGAATTCATCTGAATTATCAAGATCCAAACCTGGAAATAGTCTCATATATTCCTCAACGTAAACGTCATGTTCTTTTTCTTCATATAACGATTCTAATATAAGCTCCTGAAGCATTATTTTGTCTCGTTCACCTTCTTGAAATCGTTTGGTAAGCTTAAATATTTTAGTAGACTCTGGAAAAACAACTGCGTTCGCATCGTCTTGTATAGTTTCGGCAGATACTGCACCTTCTATCATTCGTAATAGTTCAAGCTCTGATGATAGAAAAAGCATTGTGGGATAGGCGCCTAATTCAAATTTTTCCATCAATTGAGCACCATCTGGTAGTTCGCCGTCGAGCTTAAGATTGATGAAATGCTCATTCATAAATTCTCCTAAGTCTTCATTTTTGAACGTTGTCTTTGAAAGTGTTTTACATGGTCCACACCATGTCGCAAAAATGTCAATGAAAATGGGTTTTTTCTCATTCTTAGCTTTTTTGACTGCTTCTTTAAGGCTGATCGATTGAAAATCGATTCCATCAGCATGCCCTAAATTGGAGAGAAATAGGGAGATTACAAGGATAATTCCTGTTTTTAGTTGGTTCATGTTTTTGGTTTTATAGATTAACATTAACTATTGAACGAGTTATGCATGCATAATAGTATGTCTGATCAACGGGATAATTGTTAAATTATTGTTAATGATTTTTAGGCTAAAACTGACTAACGATTTTGAGTGAGCTCGCCTATTTTAGTAATTCGACCTTTGACTTTGTCACCTATTTTTACATCAATTTTAGTATCGATAGGTAAGATGATATCGATACGTGAGCCAAACTTAATAAAACCAAACTCTTCTCCTGTGGTCACTTTTTGGTTCGGTTGGACATAATAACAGATTCTTCTAGCTACTGCTCCTGCAATTTGCCTGAAAAGCACTTCTTTTCCTGATGAGTGCTCAGTCACCATCGTTGAACGTTCGTTATCTGTACTGCTTTTGGGATGCCATGCAACTAGAAATAGCCCAGGATGATATTTCACATACTTAATTATTCCAGAGATAGGATTGTAATTTGCATGTACATTCAATGGTGACATGAAAATTGAAATTTGAATACGATTATCATTAAAATACTCTGTTTCTTCAATCTCTTCAATCACTACTACTTTTCCATCCGCAGGGCATAGGATATCATTTTCTTTAAAGTGTACTTCGCGTTTGGGTATACGGAAAAATTGAATTACAAGGTACATCATAACGAGTACTCCTATAGTCAAAAGAATAAACAACCATAACCAATCGAGCCAAGCATAAAGGAAATAGTTACCTACCTGAATTGCACCCAAAATAAGCGTTGAAATCAGAATTATAAGGTACCCTTCACGATGTATAGTCATGCGATGTTTTTTTAAATGTACGTATAAAAATAGGTCCAGGAGACGAAAAATGGAACCGTAAATAATGTGGCGTCAAAGCGATCTAAAATTCCACCGTGGCCTGGTAAAATATTCCCAGAGTCCTTTACTCCCATGTTACGTTTAAACAACGATTCTAGTAGGTCCCCCAGTGAAGAACACGGAGCAATAATTAATGCAGAAATGATCCAGAAAAACTGTCTTTCAGGATCAAACAACAATCCAATAGCGACTCCAGATGCCATGGTGAATAAGATTCCTCCGATTGTTCCTTCCCATGTTTTATTTGGCGAAATACGCTCAATTAATTTGGTTTTACCGAAAAAACGTCCTGACAAATAAGCGAATGTGTCGTTCATCCAAATCAGAATAAACATTCCGGCAAGTAGAGGGAAATAGGAACCAGTTTCTGAATGGATAGAACTGTCGTAATTATTTAATTGTATCATTAAGAAAAATGGGAGGACAACATAAATCCATCCAAATATAGTGACAGCTGTATTGAGAAGTGGGTTCTTTTTCTTTCTCCATAATTCAAAAATTAGTAACGTGAAGAGAATTGGGAACAACAATATTTCAAATGCCCAAGGAAAGAACCCAAATAATACAGCAATCGAAACACCAAAAAGTAGAAGTGCTCCGGTAAGACCTAATTCCCAACTTATTTCAATCGTTTCGTTTTTATTGAATAACTTATAGAATTCAATAATTCCGAGGATCATAAATAGACTAAATATAACAGCAGCTGCTTCTTTTCTCCAGAAGAGAGGGAGCAATACAAACGAGATAAAAACTGCTCCAGTTAAGGTTCGTACGATGATATTACTCATGTTCGGACTTTAAAATTTTTAGTGCTTCCAATTCATCTTGTTTCTGCACATTCAGGTATATATATCCAAATGCATTGTACGAAGAATCACGCTGGTCAAAGAGCATGGCGGGAATCTCATGATCTTCCAGTTTTAACTTCTGAATTCGTGCGGAATACTCGTCTGTTGACTGGTATACCGTAACCCAATCAGAATCATTCGCTAGTTTCGTCTTTAGGTGACTCCACTTCTTCAGTAGGTTTGCTATTATTCCCATTATCAGTTGCTTCGCTATCAGATTTTGAGTCCTCATTTAATGAGTCTGCCGTACTCGGCGCAATTGGTTCTACCGCTGCTGGTGCCTCAACAGAAGAAGGTGCCTTTACTGCTTCAGTACGATTTTCAGATCCTTCTTCATTAGCCTCTTTCTTCTCTATTATAGGTTCCTTATCCCAAGGTCGCTTACCAAATATAGCAACTAAATCCTCTTTGAAGATAACTTCCTTTTCTAATAATTTATCAGCCAGTAGATCTAGTTTGTCTTTATTTGCTTTTAGCAGATCGAGTGCACGTTGATACTGTTTCTCAATCAATATACTTACTTCCTCGTCGATAACACGGGCAGTATCATCTGAGTATGGCTTAGTAAATTGAGACTGTCCCTGAGGGTCATAGTAGGAGATGTTTCCTATTTTTTCATTCAAACCATAAATAGAAACCATGGCATAAGCTTGTTTAGTGATTTTCTCCAAATCACTTAGAGCTCCAGTGCTTATTTTTCCGAAAGTTATTTGTTCCGCAGCACGTCCTCCTAGAGCACTGCACATATCATCCAGAATTTGTTCAGTAGTCGTTATACTTCGTTCTTCTGGTAGGTACCAAGCTGCTCCTAATGAGCGGCCTCTAGGCACAATTGTAACTTTCACTAATGGATTAGCGTGCTCCAATAACCATGAAATGGTCGCGTGTCCAGCTTCGTGGTATGCAATAGAACGTTTCTCTTCAGGTGTAATTATTTTGTTTTTCTTTTCAAGACCACCTACAATTCTGTCCACGGCATCAAGGAAGTCTTGTAATTCTACTTCTTTCTTATTATGACGAGCTGCAATTAAAGCGGCTTCGTTACACAAATTAGCGATGTCGGCCCCTGAAAAACCAGGAGTTTGTTTTGACAAGAAATCAAGATCAATACCCGTTGCTAATTTTATAGGTTTTAAATGGACAGCGAATATTGCTCTTCGTTCGTTGATGTCTGGCATGTCAACGAAAATCTGTCGATCAAATCGTCCCGCTCTTGTTAAAGCATTATCGAGTACATCTGCTCGGTTTGTTGCTGCAAGAATAATTACTCCGGAATTAGTTCCGAAACCATCCATCTCTGTTAGCAATTGATTCAAGGTGTTTTCACGTTCGTCGTTTGATCCGAAACTATTGTTCTTACCTCTAGCTCTTCCAATAGCATCAATCTCATCAATGAATATTATTGCAGGTGCTTTTTCTTTAGCTTGTTTGAAGAGGTCTCTTACACGTGATGCTCCAACTCCAACGAACATCTCAACAAAGTCAGAACCAGACAAAGAAAAGAAAGGTACTTTAGCTTCACCGGCAACTGCCTTCGCTAATAACGTTTTTCCAGTTCCCGGAGGTCCTACAAGTAAGGCTCCCTTTGGAATTTTTGCGCCAAGTTCAGTATACTTTTTAGGAGTTTTGAGAAATTCAACAATCTCCTGTATTTCCTCTTTGGCCCCTTCTAATCCAGCAACATCATCAAAATTGATGTCAATGTCTTTTCCTTTTTCGTAGACTTTAGCCTTCGATTTTCCAATGTTAAAAATTTGGCTACTGCCACCTGCTCCACCACCACCAGTCATTCGTCGCATGACAAACATCCAAATAGCTATTAATATGGCTATTGGCAATAGGAAGCTAAGAATGTTGCCAAGGTAATTAACTTCATCAACAGAAGGACATGAAATGGGGTTTTTACCATCTGCCTTAAGCTCTTCATTGATAACCTTTAATTCTGATGAGAATGTTCCAGCGTCTCGTATTTTAACAGAAAAGGAAATGTCTCCCCCCATCCGATTTCCTCGTTTAACAGCATCACGCATTCCATCGTATTGTGCATCTTTTGAGGATTTTAAGTAGGTGATTCCATCTGCCGTTAATTCAAAATCTACTCGTACTTTATTAACAAGTTGCGCATCTTCGATGTACCCATTCCGCGCTAGCGAGTAAAATACCTCCTCAGTATTCACTGTAACGTTTGATGCTGAGGACATAAACAATTGGAAGCCAATAATGGCAATTCCAATTACTGCATATATCCAGTAAATAGAAAAGGGACTTTTCTTTTTGCTATTATTCTTTTTTTCTGCCATTCTGATTTAATTAATTCAAGTTTGGGATGTCTGTTCTCTTTGCGTCTACCCAGAGATCTTCAAGATCGTAAAAGCTACGGGTATCCTTATAGAAAACGTGAGCAACAACACTAACATAGTCCATTAATACCCATTCACTGTTATTTTTCCCTTCAATAGCCCATGGCTTCTCAGACAATATTTTCCGCGTGTGTCTTACGACTGATGAACTGATCCCATCAACCTGTGTGGAAGATTCTCCACTACATATTACAAAAAAGTCACAAACAGCGCTGCTAATTTCTCTCAAATCGAGAACAACGATGTCGAGTGCTTTATTTTCTTGCATTCCCTCAACGATTGTGTCGCACAAAATTTGCGAATCGTCATCCTTAATTCCTTTGCTCATCTAGTATTTTATATGCCTACAAATCTAAGCGTATAATTTAAATAAAACCGTAAATTTAGTTCCATGAATTGTTAAAAAACAACGATGGAGATCGGCCGAACAATTATACATTTAAATGTCGTGGATTCTACGAACAATTATACTGCCAATCTGGTAAAAGGCGGTGAAATAGATTCGGGTACGGTAATTTTGGCAGACAATCAAACTGACGGAAGGGGGCAAAGACACGCTAAATGGTCAGTGAAACCAGGAGAAAACCTTACTTTTTCATTGTATTTGGATAACGTCAATCTGTCAGTGGACCGTCAGTTCGTTATGACGCAGTTCGTTTCACTTTGTCTCGTTGAATTATTAACACGGTTTGGATTAGAGCCTATCATAAAATGGCCCAATGATATTTATTGTAGCGGTAAGAAAATTTCTGGTGTATTAATAGAGAATCAATTGATGGGGAAATTTATCAAGAGTTCTATTGTTGGAATTGGTGTAAACCTCAATCAAGAAGAATTTGATGGTTTTATTGCAACAAGTACTTATGTAGAATCAGGAAAGTATCGAAAACCGATTGATGTAGTCCATAGTTTTTGTGCTCTATATACAGAACAGTGGAATAAGTATATGGCCAGTGATTTCGTAAGATTAAACGAAGATTATTTAAGTAGACTGTACCGATTAAATATTGAATCCAATTATTCGGATGAATCAGGTGATTTTGTTGGTGTGATTAGAAATGTACTGGATTCAGGAAAGCTCGTGGTGGAAATTAACGGGAAGCTGAGGGATTATGAATTAAAGGAGATTCAATTTAAGCCTTAAAATACTCTTTAAGCTTATCAGACATATAATTGAACAAGTTTGTTAATGGCTTTTCAACCATCATTTTTAAAAACATATTCACTTCCCCATCAAAATGAATATACCCTTCGCTACCGTTATCTGAAGTGGAGACAAAAATGGTTAGTTTAAATGGGAACGGAGAAGATTTACCTGATTTTAGGAATAATTTATTCGATCCTTCTTGACCATCTTGAATTAGCGAAATAATCACTCCCCCCTGTACCTTAAAAGAACATTCTTCAATGGAAGATTTGAAATCCGAAATTTTGTCTTGTGGTAAAAGGTGAATCAGATTATTGGCGTCTTTGAGAAAGTCTAGGATTTGCTCAGGTGTAGCATTAACATTTACTTTAGTACTATCTATGATCATTGTTTCCAGTCGTTAGGATTGCTTTTCCATTGACGTAAAGATGACAAATCTTCTTCAGAGATAAGATTAGTTGATAAAGCCTTTTCCAGCATGAAGTCGTAATTCGTTAGCGTGCAATAAGCACATTCTGCATTCGCGAAATTAGCGTGAGCAAGATCAAAACCATAACTAAAAATAGCAACAAGTCCTTTTACTTCTAAACCAGCATCACGCAATGCATCAACGGCCTTCAAGCTACTTCCTCCCGTTGAGATTAAATCCTCTATAACAACAACTTTCTGACCTGGTTCAAAGTAACCTTCAATTTGATTCCCCATCCCATGTTCTTTGGCAGAACTGCGCACATAGATGAAAGGAATGCCAAGTTCTTGTGCTACCAGTGCTCCTTGTGCTATACCACCTGTGGCAACACCTGCAATAACATCGGGCTTACCATAATGCTCAAGCACACTTTCAGCGTATGCCTGACGAATATATGTTCTGATCTGTGGATATGAGAGTGTTACCCTGTTGTCACAATATATAGGTGACTTAATACCAGAAGCCCATGTGAATGGGTCGTTAGGTTTTAACTTTATTGCTTTGATCTGCAGCAGGAATTCTGCTACTTTCAGGGCTTTGTCTTCATTCAAAATCATGGGAGCAAAGGTACAAAGTTTTTAGAAATCAAGCATTGAATACTGAACAGAAAAAGAACGATAAGAAGCTAAACGGTTTAGCTTGAATTCAATTGTTCAAAATTATTGGATAGTTATTTTGAAATGTATTGACAATTATGTGTGGTTGGAGTAATTTAGTCACTGCGTATGGGGTGATTTGATATTGAACGTTAGTTAAATGTTCGACAAATGGTTCAGTTATGACAAAGAAAGAGGTGTATAAAGTTTTTGTTGATCATAAACCAATAGTGTTTTTGAGAAAGGAGTTGTGTGATGATTCTGCAATCAAGTATAAACGGCTTCCTAAGTTGTTAAATGAATTGAAGAAATTGATGATTGATACTTCTAACGAAAAACCCTTGAAAGTAAGATGTAAGGATCCTGAGCAAGCCTTCGAAGAATATTTTGAGCCTTATCGACAGGTTACAGCTGCAGGAGGAATAGTCCGTCGAAAGGACAAATTCATGGTGATTAAACGGAATGGTTTGTGGGATATTCCTAAGGGGAAAGTAGAGAAAGGTGAGTCGATAGATGTTGCTGCAATTAGAGAAGTTGAGGAGGAATGTGGTATTGAAAATCCAACAATACATAAGTTTCTGACGACCACTTTTCATTTGTTTAATTACAAAGGGAAGAAAGCAATCAAAGAAACTTATTGGTACATCATGAATTATGAAGGACCTAAAGAAACGTTCCCTCAAAAAAAAGAGGGAATTACTAAGGCTAAGTGGATGACCTTAGAGGAAATGCTTGGAATTCGTGGAAATACTTATGGTTCAATAAATGAGCTACTGGACGTCTTTGAAGTCAGTATTGAAAGTTAATTCTCTTTGTGAAGTATTACTGAGTTAGCCTGAGCTGTTGGCATAATTACAATGTCATTTAAGTTAACATGTGCGGGTCGGGTTGCTGCGAAATAAACGGTTTCAGCTATATCCAAAGCTGTTAAAGGATCAAACCCATTATAAACAGAATTCGCAGTACTCTTGTCTCCTTTAAATCGTACTATTGAGAATTCAGTTTCAGCAGCGCCTGGAGCAATGTTTGTCACCTTAATTCCATGCTCGACAAGGTCAATACGCATAGCCTTAGATAGGGCATCAACAGCATGTTTGGATGCGCAATATACATTGCCCCCCGGATAAACTTCTTTACCTGCAATGCTTCCAATGTTTATGATATGCCCTCTCTTTTTTGCCTTCAAAAATGGAATTATTTCTTTTGATACATAGAGTAACCCTTTAACATTTGTATCAATCATTCTTTCCCAGTCTTCCGTAACCCCCTCATCTATAGGGCCTCTACCAACTGCAAGCCCTGCGTTGTTAATGAGTAATTCAATATTCTCTTTTACTGAAGGATTTAATTGCTGAATTGCATCGATTACGTCATCTTGGTTGCGGACATCGAAACATAATGAAACAACTTCAATTTGGTGAGCTTTTTTTAAAGCAGACGCTAAAGCGTCAAGTCGTTCATTACGTCTGCCCGTTATTACCAAATTCCATTTATTAGAGGCAAATAATTTCGCGCAAGCCTCTCCAAATCCGGCAGTAGCACCTGTTATAAAAGCAAATTTATTCATTTGATTGTTTTGGTTGTATGATCATTAAAGCAATAATAAGAATTCCGATAAAAGCAGGTAACCTGTACCTGGCAATTGCTCCCAAGACAGGAGTCACCCAACCTATGACAAGCGAAAGGCTAATAACAAAAATGAAAATCGTCCAAATGAGTCTTTTGTCTCGAAAGCCTAACGGCTTCCGCTTAATGATGGCAAAAACTAGAAACATATATAAGAATAGAATTTCTAGCATCGCTGGATATTTTAACCAGCTCCCGGGATCATGGAAGAAAGGCCGAAACAAACTATTAAGGAGAGCTTCGGGAATATTCTGTAACAATTGTCCAAATGAATCGTCAATCATCGTTGTCTCTATAAAGCCATCACTTTTATCGTTGCGAAAATAGATTAACCACTTTTCACCAGTTGGAAGGAGGTTTGTGTTAATTGGTTCGTCTATAGATCCGTGCATGATGATCTTGACGTTCATTTCTTTTTTAATACTAACAGAGTCTCCTTCAATAATTAATTCACTGATTTGTTCTGGTTTAAAGAAGTAAAAGCACGAATCGCTTTGGGCATGTAAGCCGCCTTTTCCGACATTTTTAAAGTCATACTGCTTTCTCGAAAGTAAATGGACAACTTTTTCTCGTTGCTCTTTAAAAATGAAGGTAATACAGATTCCAACAAGGAAAAGTATTAAGAATGAAAATATCGTTTTATTTCTAGGTATTACGGTGTACAAACCGAAAAAGACCAATCCAGGAAAAATACAAAATAGAACATATGGCTTGAACGCTAGAAGAAATAGACTTCCGATAATTACAAAAATCCATTTTTTTTGTTTCGAGTCTTTCCCCATTACTCCTCTAATGAAAAGACCCAGCCCCAGAATCATGAAGGGTTCTTTAAGGATTCCAGAAGTCCAGAACAAAACACTCGGAAGCAATACAAGAAAACCAAATAAATACTTTTCGGACAAGAGTGATCTTTCTTTAACACCCAAATACAGTTGCTTTATCCCAATTAAAGAAATGAAGCACATGAAAAGTACATGGTTGGCGGAATCTCCACGACTGACGAAATGTAATATGCTTTGAACGCGTAAAATATTTCTGTTGTCACTAATTATTGCTTGAGCACCAGAATCCCAATGAGATGTTTCGGATAAATATTGCGCGACGAGGGACTCCTGATTACCTATGCCAATGAGTAGTTTAAAGTAGTCGATAGGCGAAGAATAAAAAACCTTATACAGAATTTCACTCTCTCTCATGAAAGCTCCTGCATCGGCACTTAAGGTGCCATTTCCATAAACTGCTGTATAGATGTAGAGAAAATAGAAGCCTACCCCAACTTTAATTGTATAAGCAATAGGCATTACCCATGTACTCATTGTATTTATGCGTAACAGTTTAATGTATCTGAACGCTAGAAAAAAGGAAAGAAAAAGCAATGCAGTATAAAGCATCGTAAAATTAGTTTTTGTAAAAATAGTGATTTAGACAAGGCGATAGAATGCCAATATGTCTAAAATCTAAGACACTTTGTCACAAATTCTCTGCACTGTCGCGTGATAAGGTCAATGGCATAATGATTGACCAGTGGCTTTCAAAAAAGAAATAAAATGAAAACAGGTCAGATTAATGTAGAAACGGAAAACATATTCCCAATCATTAAAAAATTCTTGTATTCAGATCACGAGATATTTCTCCGAGAGTTGGTCTCGAATGCAGTGGATGCATCGCAAAAATTAAAGTTTCTTTCCTCAAATGGAGAGTTTAAAGGAGAATTGGGAGAGCTTAAAGTTGAGGTGTTGTTGAATCAGGAAGAAAAGACGCTAACTATTCGTGATAGAGGAATAGGAATGACAGATGCTGAGATTGATAAGTATATTAATCAAATAGCATTTTCGGGTGCTGAGGAATTTGTTCAACAGTATAAGGGAAAAGAAGGGGCTGAACAAATTATTGGTCACTTTGGTCTTGGATTTTACTCGGCATTTATGGTCGCAGAGAAAGTTCAAATCAGAACGCTGTCACGAACTGAAGGAGCACAAGCTGTGCAATGGGAAAGCAATGGTTCAACGGAATATACTATTACAGAAATAGAGAAAGAAGATAGAGGTACGGACATAGTACTCTTTATTAATGAAGAGTCGGCTGAGTTTTTGGAGAAATCCAGAGTGCAGGGGATACTGGATAAGTATTGTAAGTTCTTGCCAATACCCGTTTTCTTTGGAGATAAAACTGAATATATTGATGATCCAAAAGGAGAACGCGATGAAAGTGACAAAGTAAAACGAGTTGCGATTGAAGTGCCAAATCAAGTGAACAATGTTTCACCAGCTTGGGCAAAAGCGCCGGTTGACTTAAAAGAAGAGGATTACAACGCATTTTATCGTGAGCTGTATCCAACTACAATGGAATCTCCATTGTTTCATATTCATCTGAATGTTGATTACCCATTCAATTTGACAGGGATTTTGTATTTCCCAAGAATTCAAGAGAATGTTGAGGTCCAGAGAAATAAAATAAATCTTTATTCAAACCAAGTGTTTATTACGGATAGTGTGGAGGAAATCGTGCCTGAGTTCCTGACTCTTTTACACGGTGTGATTGATTCGCCTGATATTCCCTTGAATGTGTCAAGGTCATATTTGCAGAGTGATGGGAACGTGAAAAAAATATCTTCACATATCACAAAAAAGGTAGTTGATAAGCTGGCTGATATGTTCAAAAAAGACCGTGAAGATTTTGAGTCGAAATGGGATGACTTGAAGATTTTCGTTCAATATGGTATGTTATCTGATGACAAGTTTTCTGATAAGGCCAAGTCAATTGCCCTATTGAAGAATACGGATGGAAAGTGCTATACAATTGAAGAATTTAAAGAGAAAGTAGCAACTCTTCAGACAGACAAAAACGACAAAGTTGTTATGCTTTATACCAATAATCCTGAGGAACAATTTGGTTTTGTGCAGAAGGCTAAGGATCGAGGTTACGAAGTCTTACATCTTGACGGACCGCTTGCGCCGCATTGGATTGCAAAATTGGAACAAGGATTTGAAAACATTGCTTTTTCCCGTGTTGATTCAGATACGTTGGATAAGTTGATTCAGAAGGATGAGGAGATTCCTTCAAAACTTTCGAAAGAAGATGAAGAGAAACTTAAACCAATTTTTGAGGAAGTAGTGGATAAAGATAAGTTTACGGTGCAGTTTGAAAGTATGAATGCAGATGATGCACCAATTATCATCACGCAGCCAGAATTTATTCGTCGAATGATGGAACAGCAGAAAATGGGAGGTGGATTTTATGGAGCATTTCCAGAGATGCATAATTTAACCATTAATGCTAATCATGCAAAAATTGAAGAGATCTTAAGTGCGAAGACAGATAAGTCCCGTCAGAAAAAGGTAAAACAATTAACTGATATTGCTTTACTTTCACAAGGTATGTTGAAAGGGGAAGCATTAAATGCCTTTATTGAAAGGAGTATCGGATTGGTATAATTAATACGGCGCCGAGTGTACTCGGCGCCATTAATAGGGCAGAAAGTGTATAAGTGGATATTAGCTATTGGTGGTTTTTTTCTTTTTCGAGGAAACTTCTTCGCTGCGATTCTAGGATTTCTTCTAGGCTCGTTCATTGATAATTATCAAGCGGTTGTTTCTCGCGCACGTGCGCAGGCAAAAAAAGAAGGTCGTTCCTTCTCCCCGGAAGACTTGTTTCAATATTATCAGCAACAATCAACATCAACGTCCAATGATGTTCCTACTATGCTCATGGCTTTATCTGCTGCCGTTATGCGTGCTGATGGTAAGGTGCTCAAAGCTGAGTTAAATTACGTTAAGACATTCTTAAATCAACAGTTCGGAGCGCAATTTTCTGTTCAGCATTTGCAAACGTTGAAAAAATTTCTCGACTCTGGAGATATTCCATTGCAACGTATTTGTCAAGATATTCGAATGCGAATGCAACCAGAAGTGCGTGTCCAACTACTTCATTATTTGTATGGAATAGCGAAAGCTGATGGACATGTGGCAGAGTCTGAAAGCAATGTGATCCGCCGTATCGCAGATATGATGGGAGTCTCACAAGTGGATTTCGAGAGTGTTAAAAACATGTTTTATCGCAATGTTGATTCAGATTATAAAGTACTGGGAGTTGATGAAAATGCGACGGACGAAGAAGTGAAGAAGGCTTATAGAAAAATGGCGATTAAATTCCACCCTGACAAAGTATCCCAAATGGGAGAAGAATATCAAAAGGGGGCAAAAGAGAAGTTTCAAAATATTCAAGAGTCCTACGAAGCAATTAAGAAAGAACGTGGGATGAAATAATCAATCTTTTAGTAATTATTATTGAATCCTTCCAATAGCAAACATGGCTGGCTTTTTAGCTAAATCATATGCATTTTCTCTCCAGTCTTTTACACTCATTGTGCGAATGGACGCACTTGGTAAGGTGAGGTTACTAGCTATACAAATCATTGTTGGTTCAGCGAGCTCATTTAACATGTCGTCGAGAACGTGCATATTTCTGAAAGGGGTGTCCATAAATAAATGAGTAACTCCATTGCGACGTGTATCTGCTTCAAAATCTTTTAACTTCCTAACACGGTCTTTTCTTTCTTTCGGCAAATAGCCGTGAAAAGCAAAATCTTGACCAGAGAATCCACTTCCCATTAATGCTAATAGAATCGAAGATGGTCCAACAAAAGGTGCAACACGAATCCCTTTTTGGTGGGCAATAGCAACAACGGCTGCGCCTGGGTCTGCAACTCCAGGACAACCTGCTTCTGATAATACACCAATATCTTCTCCTGAAAGAGCAGGCCGAATGAATCGAAAAATTTCTCCTGGATCTGTTCGCTTGTTGAGAACGTAAAATGTACTGTCATCGATAGGGAATTCTCTATCAAGTTTACGTAAGTATCTTCTGGCCGATTTGAGATCTTCAACGATAAACGTTCTCAATTGAATAACTGCATCTATCACCTCGCTTGGAATGATATCATTAATAGATTCGCCACCTAAAGTAGTTGGTACTAAGTAAAGAGTTCCTTTTGCCATTAGCGTAATTTTTCTAATATAATGTCGGTTGCTTTATCAAGCATGTTATAAACATCAATGAATCCTTGTTCTCCCCCAAAGTAAGGGTCTGGGACAGCCAAGTTTTTACCTGGGTATATTTCGTTAAGGATCAGATGAACTTTATTTTCATCATCGGTATTTCGAGCTATACTTAGTATATTATTGTAATTGCTGCTATCCATAGCATAAATTAAATCAAATTCGTCAAAATCTGTTTGTACAAACTGACGCCCTCGCAGTTCATCAATTGGAACGCCAAATTGACGCGCAGTTTGTCGCATTCTCTCATCAGGTGCTTCTCCAATGTGATAATTTGAGGTTCCAGCAGAATCTACGAAAATAGAAAGACCTTCATCCTGCGCTTTTTTCCGAAGTAAGCCATCTGCCATGGGAGATCTACAAATGTTTCCTAAACAAACCATTAGAACTTTCATGGTGTAAAAGTAAAAATTGTGGGATACATGACGGTGAAAAATGTTCGATGAAACACTAGGAATAAATGAGTCTTGCCCTTAAATGTTCATTTTGAGTGGATTAATTTGATTTTCTTCCCAACTAATTGGGTTCTCAAGCGTTTATATAGTAGGGACTAAACCCATTTTGGTATGAGACAATTAAAAATTACGAAACAAGTAACGAATCGAGAGACAGCCTCGCTTGACAAGTATTTGCAAGAAATTGGGCGTGTTGATTTAATCACGGCGGATGAAGAGGTTCAGTTAGCAAGGCTGATTCAAGCAGGTGATAAACTTGCTTTGGAGAAATTAACTAAAGCTAATTTACGTTTTGTTGTTTCAGTTGCTAAACAATATCAGAATCAAGGTTTGTCTCTACCTGATTTGATTAATGAGGGAAATGTTGGATTGATAAAAGCGGCGAAAAGATTTGACGAAAAGCGAGGGTTTAAATTCATTTCATATGCAGTGTGGTGGATTCGTCAATCAATTCTGCAAGCTTTGGCAGAACAGGCAAGAATCGTAAGGTTACCATTAAATAAGATTGGAACAATTAATAAAATAAATCGAGCGTTTTCTGAATTAGAACAACGTCTGGAGCGTCCGCCCTCGGCTGATGAACTGGCAGATTATTTGGATGTCTCCGTAGCAGATGTGAGACAATCAGTGCAGAACACAGGTCGTCACGTTTCAATGGATGCGCCATTAGTGGAAGGGGATGATTCTTCGTCGAGTATGTATGATGTACTTCCTAATGATTCATTACCGACACCAGAAAAAAACTTAATGTTAGATTCTTTGCGAAAAGAAATTGAACGTTCATTATCTACCCTAACAATGCGTGAAGGTGATGTCGTTCGCTTATATTTTGGATTAAGCGGAACGCAGCCAATGACATTGGAAGAGATCGGAGAAAGATTTGAATTAACTCGTGAGAGAGTTCGTCAGATAAAAGAAAAGGCAATTCGTAGATTAAAGCATACTTCCCGAAGCCGGATGTTACAATCATACCTAGGTTAGGCGGGATCTACGTTTATAATTGTACGAATTGATTTATTGAGAGGAACGCTATAAAAGTCATCAATGATTTTTTGAACGCGTTCCTTTACTTTTTTATCATTTGCGTCGCGCTCTATTTTTAAGGTGATTTTTTTTAGGAAAAGATTGTGAATTCTCTTTACAACGGGGAATTCAGGGCCTAGAACACGCTCTTTAAAAGAGGCTCTTAAATCAGTTGCAAGGTCACTAGCAGCTTTGTTTAGTACGTTTTCATCTCTATGTTTCAATGTCAATTCAATGATTTTAAAAAACGGAGGATAGAAAAAATTAGCTCTTTCAATGATTTCACTTTCATAGAAACCAACAAAATCATGATCGATCACTTTTTGAATTACCCAATGATCAGGGTCGCCGGTTTGTATAATTACTTTTCCTCGCTTTTCTCTACGTCCAGACCTTCCAGCGACTTGAGTCATTAATTGAAAAGAACGTTCGAATGCTCGGAAGTCAGCACGGTTAAGCAGCATGTCGGCGTCAAGTACCCCAACGAGATTTACATTGCTGAAGTCAAGCCCTTTGGTGACCATTTGTGTTCCTATGAGAATGTCAATGCCACCACGATCAAATTCATTAAGAATAATGGCATAAGCATTCTTCGAGCGCGTAGTATCTAAATCTAAGCGCTTAACAACCTTTTCTGGAAACATAACACTCAGCTCATCCTCAATTTTTTCTGTGCCAAAGCCAAGCATTTTTAAACGATTGCTGCCACAAGCTGAACAGGTTCCAATTGGAGGTATATTGTAGCTGCAATAGTGACATTTAAGGCTATTCGTGTGCTTGTGGTAAGTTAAAGAAACATCGCAGTTTTTACATTTCGGAGTCCAGTTACATATTTCACACATCCAAAGTGGAGTGTAACCTCGACGGTTTTGAAATAGAATTACCTGTTCATCAAGATCGAGGGCTTCTTTCATATGATCTAAAAGAAACGAGCTAAAGTGCGATTGCATACTTTTTTGTTTTCTCTCTTTTCGCACATCAGCACACAAAATCTCCGGAAGACTCGCACTTCCAAATCTATCGTTTAATGAAACAAGTTTGTATTTGTCATTTTTAGCATTGTAGTAGCTCTCAATAGAAGGTGTTGCCGATCCTAGAACAATGTTTGCCTTATATAGAGAGCTTAGGACTACAGCACAGTCTCTTGCATTATATCGCGGCGATGGGTCATACTGCTTAAAACTAGATTCATGCTCTTCATCAACGATGATTAATCCCAAATCTCTGAACGGCAAAAAAATGGATGAACGGGCTCCTAATATAATTCGGTAGCGGTTGGGGTCATTGTTCAACACATGATTCCAAATTTCAACACGCTCATTTTGATTGAATTTAGAATGATATACTCCAATTTGATCACCAAAATAAATGGAAAGGCGCTGTATGAGTTGAGTCGTTAAAGCAATTTCAGGAAGTAAGAACAAAACTTGCTTTCCTAGGTCAAGATGTTCTTGAATTAACTGGACGTATATTTCCGTTTTTCCGGAACCTGTTACTCCGTGTAAGAGGGCAACTTTATTGTCATCAAAGGCTCCGTGAATTTCATTGAGCGCATTCTCTTGTGAAGGGGAGAGTTCTTTAAACTGTTCGCCTTCATTGTCTTCAGATGTAAGTCGAGAAATTTCCATTTTCTCTTGAACAATGACACCGTGCTTTTCTAGAGTATTCAATGAAGATAGAGAGATGTCTTCATTAATGATGTCTTTGCGCAACACCGGTGACATAGTGTTATGCTGATAGCCTCCAAGCTGTACTAAAGTGAGAATAGCTTTAAGTTGTTTCTCTTTACTTTTAACCTGTTCAATGGATTGCAGAAAGATATTCAGATTTTTTTCTTCAAGATAATCTTCTGCCAAACGAACGAATGTGGCCGTTTTAGGTGTAAAACGATCATTGAGTTCTTCTAGGGAAAGTACTACCTTCTTATCAATCAATGCTTTGATTAATGGTTGAATAGTTTTAATACCAACCAACTCAGAAATTTCTTTAAGATCTAAAGTTTCTCTTAATTCAAGAGCCATGACAACGTCTTTTTCACGCTCTGTCAATAATTTATAATCCAAACTACAATCTGGATGAAGTACAATTTTGGTTTCACTTGCTAACTTGAAATTGGCAGGTAAAGAAGCATTCATGACATCTCCAATTGGAGCCATGTAGTAATTCGAAATCCATTTCCAAAAAGTGTATTGTTCTTGTGTGATAATAGGTTGTTCATCTAACAAATGTTCGATGAATTTTGCTTGATAATCTTCAGGGATATTTTCATGAATGGAAGAAATTATTCCTGTGACTAGTTTCGCTCGACCAAAAGGAACAATTACGCGGGCCCCTGCGAACACTGCATCATTAAGCTCATATGGAACCCTATAGGTGAACTCTCTCCGAATAGGGACGGGGAGAATAATGTCGACAAATAGCGTTTTCCTTTCAGACATACGCTAAGGTAGTAACATTACACGTTTTATAAAGAAGGATTTGCGGACTAATTACACACGTACGCTTCATTTGAAGCAATATCTGCAGGGTGATCACTACAGAATAGGTATGGTGATGTAATGCTTCCAGTGCATAAACGTTCTGTTGATCGTTTATCGAGGCAACGAACATTTGAGTTACCTCCTGGATCAATGAATGGCTTATATACAGTAAGTGTATTACGCGATGAAAACAAACCAATTACCGGATGGCCTTCAGTTGCCGTTAAGTTTGTATATGTTGGCTTACTCTGAGCTAATGAAGAAGATGGTTCATTCACTTGCATATAATTCACGAACTCTTCAGCTCCACCCGTAATATAGGTTGTGATCGAATTGAGTGTACGTTTATCCACATTTGGATCGCTTGAGCAGCTCTCCGCTATCAATGAATAAAATGGTTGACCATTTGCACTGAAGGATTGAGTTCCAGTTGATACTTCTAATTCCCCAACAGTCCAATCAAATGAACGAACAGTTGAAGCCGTTCCAATCCATTCTGTATATTCTATGTTTAATGTTACATTTACTTGCTTTGCAGTACCTACAGAGACTGGGATAGCAGTTGAAGCATATTCATTGTTAACATCAACAAATCTGAATTTTTTTATGGGATTACCAAATGTAGTGGACATGCCATTTACCAGTGCAGTTCGACCCGAGACTTCAAATTGCCCCCCATTTATAACTAAATCAAGCTGATATTCCGCTGTTTCAATTAGTGGGCTACTCGAAGAAGTAGTGAAGTAATATAGTTTTTGCTCTGGAGCATAGAAAATTCCGTTTTCATCTTTATTGTTGACAATAGTATCTCTTAATGTGAATGTACGAGCTAATGAGCCACCAATAAATTCTTTAACAGTACCTGTTACTGTTGTGAAATAGTTTGAATCTGGAATACCAGCAATCTGTGTAGCATCTCCAGGACCTATAAAGGCTCTTGTGATTTTAATCATGTGCACTGAATCAGCCTGATCTAATATTCCATATACAACAGCCGTTTCCGTATAATCACCGACTAAATCAATGTCTTCTTTACAAGATTGGAAGGTGAAGGAGATACCTAGAACCGTAAGAAGGATAAAAAATAAGTTTTTCATATTCAAAAGAGTATTTGCAATGTGTTCATTGAATACATTGCATAAGTTGTCCAAAAGTACAAATATTAATGGTTTCTTTTTGCTCCTACAATCAATGAATTTATCATTTAACTCAATAGAGTTAATCTTTAACCTTATTCATTCCCATTGCTCGTAGGATCCAGTTCGGCAGATGCTTGCCTGGCTCTCTTTTTTGAAGATGAATGTACCATCCAAGCTTCTTCATGATTGGAACTTTATGCGTTTCAACAAATTCTATCCAAGTTCCATCTGGATCTTCAATATAAGAAAATCGCCCACCAGCTTCTCCCATGTCGAAAGTGTTGGAACTGTCAACTGTAAAAGGATATCCCTTGGCATTACATTCTTCTTGTAAAGCATCCATACCTTGAATGTCAAAGCAAAGATGGATGAACCCCCAGTCTCCCCAGTATCGGTTCTCAAATATATTTCTGCAATCCGTGCGATCAAGTGCCTGAATTAATTCAATTTTTGATGGGCCTAATAATTTTGCGAAGGGACCTTTTCTTGGAGCCTTATGTGTTAACAGAACTCGGCGCACTTTTTTATTCCCCTTGGGTAAACTAGAAAGGTCATCAAAAATTCCAGTCACGTCATATTCAACTGTTTCGTACCCTAATATGTCTCGATACAATCCAATTGACTTGTCTATATCGCTAACTCCTATCACGGTCCCTGCAACTGCACCACAATTCGAAGGGTGTTTAGTATTCAAGAACCATCCAGTTCCTTGAACTATGTTGAAAATATTTCCATTGGGATCTTCTACAAAGAATGTCCATTCACCGTTTGGGGCTTTAGTAAGCTCACCAATAATTTTAGCTCCATTAGCTTTAAAGTAGGCGTAAGACTTCTCTACATCCCTTGATTTAATCTTACAGGAGTATAGCCCATAGTCGCCAAGTTGAACTGGAAAATCAGCCTTTTCAGTATTACGAGACGTATATTGCCAGATTTCAAATCCACCACCTCCGTCCATGCTTAAAGCTAGAGAGGCGGTCCGTGATTGAACTTTGCCACCAGTGTATCTGGTCATTAATGGTGCTTCCGCAGCATCTTCAAATACACGGATATTTACCCCGAAGAATTTTCGATACCATTTCCATATTTCTTGTACATCAGGAACGCCAATTCCCATTTGCTGAATTCCACAAATAATTTTCTCCATAGCTATTTATTTCACTTTTTGGGTGCTAAAGCAAGGGCAAATATAGCATTTCCCTATCGGATTGCTCTGTCATTGAATAGCACATAGCCCATACTAAATTGGAAGGTTAATGGTGTCTCTTGTTTAGGGAAATAATTTACCGTAACTCTAACTGGTCCGACAAAACTATGATAGATGACCGAAGATGAGGCCATATACGTTCCTCCCTTGAACAATTCTGAAAATTCTTGAGTGCCATCATCATTTGCTTGAATTTGAATAAATGGTTGGTATACGTATGCGTCTACACGTATGTCAACCTTTTTCTTAATGGTGAAAATCGTATTGATACCACCTCCAACAAACTGGGGAGAACGATATTCCGGGAGGAAATACGTTTTAGCATCAGGTACCAATGAAAATTCAGAAGTGGAAAGAAGCGTAGCCGTATAATTTGCAAAAAGAGGTTGGCTATTATAAACCACTTGGCCATGTAATCCAAGATGAAAAAATGACTTGTCTACAATAAACGATTGATAGTCTAAACTAAGATTTATCCATGAATGATATTTCCAAATATCATAAGGTTGAGATGATGTTGAGCCAGATAGACTATGTTCACGACCGTAATTGTAACGAGCTTTAAAGCGGAAAAAGTGCCCTCCAGATGCAAATTGTACTCTATTTAAGGAGTTCTGTGTGATTGCCCAACTTCCTGAAAAACCGTCAACGTTTGTTCTATCAGTTGTGTCTTTATTTGTGAAATTTAGTGATTGGTAATACCTATCTTCTAATTCATACCATCGAGCGTCAAATGTGCTTTTCAGAGTGTTGCCTAACGGATGATTTACTTCGAGTCCTGCGTACATTTCATTTTGTATAAGAAAAGAGGGTTGCACATCTTCGAAAAAGGTGGCAAAGCTTCTAAAGTAATCCCATCTGTTTAGAACGAAGTAAGCGCTAGTTGATACGGGGTAAACGGCAGGAACTTCCAATGTGAATTTAGCCTTCCCAGAACCATAGAATTTACCAAAATAGGACTCCAAATGTGTTTTAGTCATCACCTTGCCAATCGTTTTGTAGGATAGGCCAACATAGCCTGTATTAACCGGGCGAGAAGAAAAATGTCCACCGACATCTATTCTGAATTCTTTGGCTTTATTGATAGTTAATTCGAGATTATAAGTGCTATCATCAAGTAAACTAAGATTCGGATAAATAAAATCAATTTGAGGAGTAGAGTACAGTCTGAAATAGCGTTTGGAAAGCTGCGCTTCACTTAAGATCTCAGGTTTTTTACGTTTGACAATAGAACGACCGGCGAAGGAAATTTTCCGTTTATCTGATTTCACTGAAATTGTAGAAACGGTGATTGGAACAATCTTGTCACGGAATACTTTGCGACGATAATTTAGGTCTTCTTCAGAGACACGACCTTGTATCAATTCTTTCAGTGAATCTATCTTCAATAATGCAGCCTCATAACCTGTTTGAATCGCTTCTTCTGCATTCGCAAAGTTGAACGTACCGATGTCTGATTGAGGTTCAATAATCAATCCTTCTTCACATGGAAGGCTGAAGTCTGAATAGGTGACCAACATATTCGTTAACTGACTGATGATGTCATCATCATCGGGCAAGTCAGCGTTATAGGATACATTGCTGCCAATAATGAAATCTGGATCGAAATGTTCGTACATAATGTCAGCAGGAAAATTATTGTACAATCCACCATCGAATAAAAGAACATTGTCAATTTTTATTGATTTTAAATAAAAAGGAAAAGTCATTGATGCGCGAATTGCAGCATTTAGATTGCCATCCTTAAATATGACGCTTTTCTTTTTAGCAATATCTGAGGCGACACAGCGAAAAGGAACAAATAGACTATCAAAATTATTATCGTGTGAAGCCGAAACAGTACCTAAAATTTTCATCATCTCATAATCAAGCATTGCCGAAGACGTGAAGTTTGTGGGGAGTGATTTTTTTAAAATACTGTCTTGCGAAAAGGATAAACCAATTAATGCCGCATTTGGGTCATCCTCTCGAAGAAGAAAGTGTTGATTAGCCTTAATTTTTCCGGCTACCATAAGTTGAAAATCATCACTCAGAATAAAAGCTTCAATTTCTTTAGGGGTATAGCCTGCAGCATAGAGTCCTCCGACGAGGGCTCCAGCAGACGTGCCTGTGATGTAATCAATAGGAATGTTATTTTCCTCAAGGGCTTTAAGGACGCCAATATGTGAAAGCCCAGTAGCACCACCACCACTTAAAACCAGACCAACTCTTTGTTGAGCAAAATAGTGATGACTGATCAATAATGAACTAAACAGAAGAAGATATAGTCGAATTGACTTCAAATTTGTTCTTTTGTACAAAAGTAAGAAAAACATAGGTTTCGTCATTTGACACATAAGTTCATTGAAAGAACTGATTAGATTAACAGTGTCAGAAGTGTTCTGGGAGGATGGAACGGTTTTAAATTACACTAAATGAGTAACATGCGAAGTGATAAATTGATTATAACAGTAAAAACATTTTTCGGTCTTGAACAGGTGTTGGTGGAGGAACTTGAAGAGTTAGGATTCCCAAAGTCAACAATATTGAATCGAGCTGTGCAGTTAGAGGGAAGTTGGAAAGATGTATATTTTCTAAATCTACATTTACGCTGTGCTGTTTCTGTTCTGGTTCATGTGAAGACTTTTAGAATTAATCATGAAGATGACTTGTATACTCAAGCAATGAAAGTAGATTGGACAAGTTTCTTTTCAATAGATAAAACATTTGCCGTGAAGGGAGCTGTTTTTTCTGATTTATTTAGACATACTGGATATCCATTTTTGGTTGTGAAGGATGCAATCGTTGATACTTTTCGAAAAAAACAAGACGATCGTCCGAATGTAAATGTCAAATCACCACAAGTGATGTTCGATGTTTATATTAAGCACAAAGAAGTGACAATTTCATTAAATACTAGTGGCGCACCTCTGTTCAAGAGGGGATATCGTGAAGGGGTTGGAGAAGCTCCATTAAATGAGGCTGTTGCAGCAGGTTTGATCAGGATGTCAGGTTGGGATCGAAAATCAACATTTGTCGATCCTTTTTGTGGCTCTGGAACTCTTTTGATAGAGGCAGCTTTAATGGCTGCTGGCCTACCACCACAAATTGAAAGACAGCATTTTGCGTTTAAGAATTTTGTGAATTATAATGCCGACATATGGGAGGAATTACAAAAAGACATTCCAAAAAGAGTTACAGAATTACCTTGCCAAATAGTTGGATCTGACATTAGTGCTGAAATGGTGACAAAGGCAAGACGTAATTTGCGTCGATTACCTATTGGTCGATTTGTTGAAACAAGTGTAGATGGTTTCATGGAAATGAAAAAGCCATCGGAATCGGGAGTTATGATTTCCAATCCTCCATATGGGGAACGCATGGGGGAAGAGGTTGAGGAGATGTATGAACAAATAGGTGACTGGATGAAAACGGAAATGAAGGGATTCGATTGTTGGTTGATATCATCAAATATGGAAGCCTTCAAACGATTAGGGCTGCATGCTGATAAGAAAGTGCGTCTTTACAATGGTGACTTAGAATGCTCATTCAGAAAGTACTCAATTTACGAAGGGTCTAAAAAAGCGAAGTACCAATAACATTTGTGAAAAGAAACTTGTAGTTTCAAGTATTAGAAAAGGGTCACCAATAAACTGGAAAAGACTGATGCTTGTTCGGTGTTTTTCAATTCTCTCGCTATAGAAAGTCCTTTCATGTACCATGTTATTGACCCTTCAACATCACCACTTTTGGCGGCTTCATTCCCCAATTCTTGATAAAGATTGAGATCAGCTATGGAAGTTACTTGGACAAAATGATCAATATTATTCACTCGAATACTTTTATGATTTGTTATCACAAAGATAGGCGACGAGTGAGCGAGAAGTGGTTACCTAATTATTATCAAATTATTATGATAACAGTTTTCTCTATCCATTTAGTCAATGAAAGAAGGACTAATTCAAGTTTAGTTACGTGTGAATCGCTCTATAATTTCTTCGTGTAATGGGTATTTGTCAACGAGTGATTCTCGATTTGCTAGTTTAAAATCATCAAAGTCAAACCCAGGTGAGACGGTACAACTGACTAGTGAATAATCGTTTTTATTGACAACTGCCGCAGCGAACCAATTTCCGCCGGGCACCACAAATTGAGGAAGTTCTCCAATCTCTATATTGCTTCCGATGACTACTAATGTGTGCTCTCCTTCTTCGGAGATCATATGTAATTCAATAGGTGATCCAGAATGAAAAAACCAGAATTCATCTTGCCTTACTTTATGAAAAGCAGAGTAATTATCAGAAGTTAGCATGAAATAAATGGCCGTCGAATAATTCCTAGGGCCTGTAAAACCATCATCCAAAAATTCACGTGGGATTTCCCCAACACTGCGATAAGTCTCTTTGAAGTAACCTCCTTCTGGGTGCGGTACTAGTTTTAGTTTCTTAATTATATTATCTGCTGCTTTCATTCCTCCACTCTTTTTAAATCGAGATCATGGAAATCAAAACTGAAATCTATGTTCGGTGCTATTCCTTTCATTTTTATCCTGTACGCTTTTCCTGTTTCGTCTAGTGTGAAACTGGCAAAAGCGTCACAATCCATCTCCTTGTACTCCCATTTAATTGCAAAAGTGTTAGCTTGGTAATAGAACATTTGTCCAGTTAGACGAGGCGATCGTTTAGATGTAAACCAAAGCTCTCCGTCTTTTTTTTCTATTCGTATGTCACCAAACCAATTATCGTGGTAAAGTCCGATGTAATTCTT
>NODE-34-length-44692-cov-7.4464_pt1 | contig 44692 bp, 37 predicted proteins | sample MGYA00139097_ERZ477577 | MGnify/ENA metagenome assembly ERZ477577
ATCAGTACGATAAAAAAGCAAGTGCCTCAGTTGTTCATTTCTCAAGTAACCAGGCAACTCTTTCCGTTTCAGATGTCTATTTCAAAGACGACGGTCGAATTGACTATATCACTTACAACAAAGATATTAAACAAGGTAATCAGGTAAAAGATGAAATTTTATTCTCTGGTATTGTGACAAAAAATTTCAATAGTTATCATTTTTACGAAAGGGATTACTACGCAACCCTAGATAGTATTTTTGCACAGGGCCCTATGTCCAAATGGATGCTTAATGGTTTTCTAGTACTTGATTATGACGGAAGTAAAGTTCTCATTTGTGACTATATCGACGGACAAGATCCAGTATTGATTTTGAATGATCTTAACCAATCACAAAACGCCGTTGAATTCAACAACCAACTGACAATTGACTTCCCTTCTGCTGAAGGTTCTTTCTTCGTGAGTTACCTTGAGGATCTCGTGGTGTTTTCTGAAAATAAAACAGCATGCGATAAGGTTGTCGCAGACTTTAAGTTAGGAAACACCATCGCACTTAATAAAGCTACTCGGTATAAAGTGTTCGGTGAGTTACCACAGTCCGTCTCAGAGCGTATTGTCACTAAAGATCAAACTTACTCAAAAGCTGTCTACCGTGGAAAACTGCTTGAAACTCAAATGGGTACACTAAGAGCCGTCGAATCATCAAGTAGAGATAAAGAATCTGTAACAATGAATTGTGGATATGACATTCAAGACTTTGCCACGCTCAACGGAGAAGGAAATGTTATCGCCTTAGGTAAAAAAGGAGAAATTACACGGTTTAATAGCGGAAAAGAAGACTGGACAAAAAGGCTTGAGAAAAAAGTAATCGGATCAATTCAGATTATCGATTTACATCAAAGCGGAGAGAAATATATCCTTGTGAATACAAGTGACAAAATTTATTTGTGGAACAAGAAAGGAGAGTCCGTTTCAGGGTTCCCGATCAGCCTCGAAAAAGAAGCTGTTAATGAGGTTAAATTTTACCGCTGGAAAGGTAAAAGCTATTTCCTTGTTGCAAACGAACGTAATGAAGTTCTGCATTTTGATGCAAAAGGACGCGAATTAAACATCATTAAATCAAGCATTCCTATCACACGAAAAATAGACGTCTGGGCAAGCCAAAACACTCTTTTTGCGGGTATCGCAAGTAATAGTTCTTTCGTTATGTACAACCTTGATAAATACATGGTACATCGTGAATTCAATTTACCCACACCATGTATCCCATCTAAAGTTCCTAACCAATTATTTCAATTTGGATTGGACAACAACACTCTTTTCAAGGTCGACCAAAAAGGTGTTAAATTTGAGTTCAAAGCGCTACCCAGAGCTAAGTTAATTGGTATTCAAACAGCTTCGAATTCACCTTCAATAATTGTCCAATCTGCGAACGAAATCCACTTGTTTAATTTGGATGGTATCCCATACAGTGAAATTGGATTACCGTTCAATGAGGTCGAGGATGTGTTCATTGAAACTTCTAATTCGGGAAAAACAACGGTTGCAATCATTGACGGTTTGGAGAATAATGTATATTTGTATGGATTGGATGGGGTACGACTTACTCATAAGCCGATAGAGGGGCAAACCAAAGTGACGGTAAGTTCTGAAGGAAGCGATAGAGTTATTACGACAGTTGTCGATCAGTACATCGTTCAATATTTTGAATAACTAAAACTACTCTTATGAACTCTCTTAAGCGATTTGTCGCTCTGGTCTTTATTGGCCTTTCTACGTTGAGCTATTCACAAAACTACCTTGGTGTACACAGTAGTAACTATGCAGGTGTGATGGGGACAGACTTAAACCCTGCCAGTTTTGTGGATGGACGTTTCAAAGTTGATATCAACCTTGGAAGTTTTAATTTTAACACGTATACAAACGCTGGTTATCTAGATACCAAGCAGATGCCAAAATGGTGGAAAAAATCTTTTACACCTGACGTGAACCCATCAAATGAATTGAATACGTATTATGCGCTTGGTGGTTCAAATCAATATAACGACTGGGCAGCTAACCCCGATTCTTCATTTAACGACAACGTATTTACACGAAATTATAACGATTTAAATTCTACAAAAACTATTGGACTATACAATAATGTTCAATTAGATGTATTGAATTTCATGTTTCATATTAATCCGAAAATTGCCGTAGGTTTCGCATCAAAATTTAGATCGGTTACGAACGTAGATGATATTGACCCTAAAATGGCATTTTTACTGGAAAAGGATTTCCTAATTGATTCTTCAGATGCTGTAAATTATGGTCCATCACTTTACAATCAAACTTTCAATGAAGAGCTGTTGAACATGAACCATATGTCATGGATTGAATATGGAATTATGTACTCACAAGTATTGAAAGATGATGGAGAACATTTCATGAAAGCAGGTGTTAAGTTAAAGTGGCTTTCAGGAATATCTGCCGCTTACATTCATACAGACAATTTTGACTACAATGTCTTAAATGACAGTACTTACTCAAGTGTTTCAGGAGACTTCGCTTACGGTCACTCAACAGGTCTACTAGATGAAATGGGGAATGAAGGCTACAAATTTGACCCTTTCCAAAGTGCTTCCAAGTTTGGAATTGGTGGTGATATTGGATTTGTTTACGAATGGCGCCCTGACTGGAAAGAGTACAAATACGACATGGATGGCGAGACGAATATCTGGAGAAGAGATAAAGAAAAGTACAAAATTCGTGCTGGCCTTTCTGTTCTAGATATTGGAGGTATGAAATTTCAAAAAGGTGGACTTAGTCAAGATTTTAAAGTGAATTCTTCCAATTTCGACTTTAGAGCTGCTTTTGATGGTGATGGGTCTCTAGCAGATATTGACGAGTCTATCGATTCACTTATTACAATACCAGGAAATGGTTTTAGCGCTGGCACATCGAATGAAAACACCTTCTTTATGCAATTGCCAACATCTATCAGCTTGCAGTTTGATTACAACATCTGGAAGTGGGTATATGTGAACGTAACAGGTGTAGTAAATGTTCAAAACAGAAAGAATCCACATCGTGTGCGAGTTCCGAACCAAATATCCGTTACACCAAGCTTTGATTATGCGTGGGCGGGAGTTGGTATTCCACTTTCGTACAACAAGTACAGTGGTTTCAAAGCTGGTTTAGGGGCTCGTTTGGGACCACTAACTATAGGAGTTACTGACTTTCGTACACTTTTCGCTTCTGGAAAAGTAAGAGGTGCTGAAGTTTATGCTGGTTTACGATTACCTATTCTTTACGTTCACCCAAGTGATATTGACGGTGACCTTGTTTCCGATGATTTAGACGAATGTTTAGTTGTACAGGGACTTTGGGAATTCAGAGGATGTCCTGATACAGACCGCGATGGAATTAAAGATATAGATGATCATTGTCCTAATGATCCTGGTATTCCAGAATTCAACGGATGTCCTGATACTGATAAAGATAGTATCCCAGACAAAGACGATGCATGTCCAGAAGAATTTGGACCACGTGAGTTCAACGGATGTCCAGACAGAGATAACGATAGTATCATCGACAATAAAGATGATTGTCCAGACACTCCAGGATTAGCTAAATTTAATGGTTGCCCAGATACTGACGGTGATGGAATCAAGGATTCTGATGATGCATGTCCTGACGTTCCTGGTCCTGAAATCAACAATGGTTGCCCTGACACAGATGGCGATGGTCTGTTTGACTTTATCGATGAGTGTCCAACTGAATTTGGTCCAAAGGAAAACAACGGATGTCCTTGGCCAGATACTGACGGTGATGGTCTTCTAGACAAAGATGATAAGTGTCCATATCTTGCTGGTCCACTTGCTAACGAAGGATGTCCTTACCAGGATACTGACGAAGATGGTGTACTTGATAAAGATGACAAGTGTCCTAATACACCTGGGCCAGTAGCTAACGAAGGATGCCCTGAAATCGAAGCAGAGGTTCAGGAAATTCTTAAGACTGCCTTTGATAATCTTGAGTTCGAGACAGGTAAGGATGTCATTAAAGAGGAGTCTCTTCCATCGTTGGGTGAATTGGCAGAAGTGCTTGTGAAGAAACCAGAATGGAAACTTCAAATTGCTGGTCATACAGATAATGTTGGAGCTGCTCAAAGTAATCTTGTACTCTCTAAGAAGCGTTCAGAGTCAGTTAAGAGGTTCATGATTTCGAAAGGAATTGCTGCAGAACGATTAACAGCTCTATATTTCGGTGAAACTGATCCTGTTGCGGATAACAGTACACCAGAAGGACGTCAGAAAAATAGACGTGTGGAGATGTCAATTATCTTCGAATAAAAGATAGATTACCCCATATGATAAAAAAGGGCCGGTATTTACCGGCCCTTTTACTTTTTTACATAAATTTAATACACTACTTCAAAACTTGTCAAATATGAAATTCTTGAAAAAAGTAATTATTCTTCTCATTACTCTTGTATCATTAATCCTCATTATTGCCTTGTTTGTAAAGAAAGACTTCCATGTAAGCAGGACAGTAGAAGTTTCCGTTGATAATCAGGAAGCATTTGACTATGTGCGTTACCTGAAGAATCAAGAAGAATTTACGGTTTGGACTGATTCAGAGATGAAACAGACATATACCGGTGAAGACGGTAAAGTTGGATCCATTCATGCTTGGGACAGCAAGAATGAGGACATAGGTGCAGGAGAACAGGAAATCATGAAAATTGAAGAGGGTAAACGTATCGATTTCGAATTGCGCTTTATTCGCCCTTGGGAATCTACGGCAGGAGCATATTTAAGCACTGAATCTCAAGAAGACGGAAAAACAAAAGTGACTTGGGGATTTGATGGGAGCACCCCTTGGCCATGGAATTTTTTCTCACTATTCATGGACATCGATGCTAAACTCGGGCCTGATCTTCAAAAGGGGTTAGATAAGCTCAAGGAAATCCTAGAATCAGAGGAATAGTTTACTTTTCTTTTTACCGATTCAAATTTAAGGCTAAATTTATGCCATGCGAAAATTAGCCAAAAAACATCGCTTTCTTCTCAGTTTCATTTCAGGTGTAAGTATGGCGTTGGCTTTTCCTTATTCAGGAAGTCTTGTCCCACTAATTTTTGTTGCTTGGGTTCCATTATTATTAGTGGAGAATATTATTCTCGATAACAACTACAGATCGGGGAAAGTCTTCATCCACGCATACATTACCTTCTTTGTCTTTAACCTCGGATCGACTTGGTGGGTTTGGAATGCAAGTGCTGGAGGCGCTGCCTTGGCTATCATACTCAATAGTTTACTAATGACCTTTGCCTTTTACTTTTTCCATTTAACGAAAAAGTACGTTGGGAAAAAAGAAGGATACATTTCACTATTAGTATATTGGATAGCATTCGAATATTTTCACCATAACTGGGAAATGTCATGGACTTGGCTAAGTATGGGAAACTACTTTAGCATCACCCCCTCTTGGGTTCAGTGGTATTCATACACAGGAATATTTGGCGGCTCACTTTGGATTCTACTTATAAACCTTCTCATCTATCGCATTATTCAGAATGTATATTTTAAGAAGGAAACTTGGAGAATACAAACTCCATTAATTTGGTTATCAGGATTTTTTCTTGTCGTTCCACTGATCATTTCTTTCATTTCATATTCCACATATGAGGAAAAACATCGACCAATAGAAGTGGTTATTCTTCAGCCAAACATCGATCCATATAATGAGAAATTTGTCATCGGTGGCCTGCAGGATCAACTTGATAAACTTGTTGATCTAGCTGCACAAAAAGTTACACCAAATACAGGCTTGATCGTTGCACCAGAAACTGCGATCAGTGCCAGTTTTTTTGAACAAGATTTACCACAGCTTAAATTCTTTAAATTTCTTATTCAAGAAAAGGAGAAACTATACAACGCTCCTTGGTACATTGGTGCTTCAACTATGAATGTATATCAGAACAAACGCTCTAGAGCTTCATTCCCTTTAAATGGAGGTCCAGGGTACATTGAGTACTATAACACATCATTATTAATTCCAGAAAACAACATCCCAGCATTTGTACATAAGTCGAAGCTAGTTCCTGGCGCCGAAATAATTCCATTTTCATACTTATTACCCTTCTTGGAGGAATGGTCAATTGATGCGGGCGGAACCTCAGGTTCATTAGGCGTTGAAAAAGAACCAATGATCTTAAAGACGGAGAAATTCAGTTTCGCCCCCGTGATTTGTTATGAATCCGTTTACGGTGAATGGGTAACGGAACAATGTAGAAAGGGAGCTGAATTGATTTGTGTAGCAACGAATGATGGTTGGTGGGGTGATACTCCTGGCTATAAACAGCACATGAGTTTCTCTCGGCTTCGAGCAATCGAAAACCGAAGAAGTGTTGTCAGGTCAGCTAATACCGGGATAAGCTGTTTTATCAATCAGCGCGGAGATGTTATACAACCAACCGATTGGTGGGTTTCTGCGTCAATACGTGAAGAAGTGAATCTCAATAGTGAAATAACTTTTTATACGCGTTATGGTAATGTGATGGGGAGGAGTTTTGGATTTGTATCCTTACTATTGTTACTCTTTACATTTGTTAAACGTTTCAAGAAAAAATACATTCGCCAATAGTTTGAGCCTAGAAGAAATAAATAAAGACCAACTAATAGAAGATCACAGTGATTATCTCCTGTCGTTTGCGATGTCAAAACTGCGTGATTTAGACTTAGCAAAGGACTTGGTACAAGATACTTTCGTTTCTGCCTTGACTAAGCTCGACACCTTTGAAAGACGAAGTAAATTACGAACTTGGTTAACAAGTATCCTTAATAGAAAAATAATTGATCATTGGAGGAGAGCCGAAACGAGGTACACCGACCCAATTTCGAACTTCTTTGATCAAAATGACCCACAACGTCATTGGATTCTGGAAAAGAAAAGTGATTCTAATATCAAAAGTATTGAAGAAAAACTTACACAGGAAGAAACCTTACAAGAACTAAACGATTGTTTAGAGAAACTCCCTGAAAAATGGAGTGGTATAGTCAGCTCAAAGTACTTAGAAGAAAAAGAAAGTGAACAAATTTGTAATGATTTTGACATCACTCCTTCTAATTTATGGGTGATCATTCATCGAACGAAGCTTCTATTACGTGATTGCCTCAAAAACAAATGGGTGCAATGAAAAATTGTCAAGATTCTACATTAGACCTTGAACGGTCTAAATTTGAGCGACTTTCAATCAAAGATCGCCTTGGGTTGCGTTTGCATATTTCTCTTTGTTCAGAGTGCCGGAAATACTTTAATGATAGTAAAACGATTGATTCATTATTAAAAAAGCGTTTTACTCATTTGGCCGAGTACACTTTCACTAAAGAAGAAAAGGAAGAATTGAAACGCAATATTATTGGCTAATTTTTTTTAAACCGTAGTATTCCGATTTTTTCCTTCCTGCCCCAAATAGAGTAGAGTATCATTTCTCCAGCACTATAATTCACATCAAACAACTTTGGCACTGCGAGCGCATCAATTTCAGTTCGATCGAAAAAGGTATGTCTTTTTTTCTCTCCTGTTTCCATGTCAATTTCAGCTAGAGCAACCACATTCTTCCGCCTACCATAATTAGCAATAAAAAGTTTTTCTGGATCAATGAATACTCCATCCACATCGTAATTTTTTGCGTTGTCATTAAAAATGAAATAGACTTTTCCATTATCGATAAAACTTTCGTAGCTACTAAATGGTCCGCCATCATTCGTTGAAAGCTGAAACTTGCGTATTTTTTCTACCCAATCAAACACTCCATCGGGATTAATTCGATAAGCGATAATATCATTGTAATAATAATAATAGGTGCTAGAAGATTGACCGGATCTAGCATCTGAATAGGTCCGCACTTGAACATAGTACTGTTCCAATGTCCCTACAATACTTCCGTCATCTAGAATTGTAGCCTCTCTCATTTTGTAGTTATACAATTGTGCTTCCGCTTTCCCACGCTCCTCTCTTCGTTCTTGCCTCTTTTTATCTCTTTCCGACCAATCCTGGGTAATAAATCTTTCGCTAAACTCTTCGAAACCTTCATCTAATTTTTGTCCGGTTTCGAGATCTACCCGTTGATGAAAAACCCCACTTACGCCAGCTTCTTTCATTTCTCCATAGACACCCGTTATTGTGAAAATATTATTGTCATCAGAGGTCATGACCATCGCTTCCACCCGTTTCCCATCCAAATCCAAGGTGTAATCTTGTAAACCATCTTCCGCAATATGATAAATGTGTAATGCCTTGTAATTCAGTCTATTTCGTAAAAATACTTTTTTCTCACCTTCCTGATACTCTGTCAACGCCAAAAAATAATCGCCTGTATTCGAAATATGATGCGAATGAATCATAGATAAATCAGGATCAAATGGTAGAGGGTATTCTCCTTCATTAATAAGGGTTAATGTTGTATCATACACTCTAAACCCATAGAGATCTCGCTCTTCCTTCTTTCCTGGAACCTCCCAAACTACGCCGAAATATTTTCGGTTTTCAGATAATTTAATATCAAACCAACCCTTTTCCCGTTTTCTGTCGAGGTCGAAAGAGGCTAAACGTATAACGTCTCCAACAGGTTTTAGCTCATCACTATACTCCTGCATAAAGAAGTGATTCTGCCCTGCTTTTCTATCAGAAAGAAAGACAACAAACTTATTACCAATTACTCGCGCTCCTTCAAAATTGGCTATACTATTTTCTGCAATTAATTTTATTCTTTCCGTGCCCACCATTTTCAAGTCCTTGTGACGTGAGACCTGATAACTACCAAAGACTTCTCCGCCAGTCCAGCGTAAGGCATAAAATTCATTTGATTTTTTAGGCAAGAGATACACAAGTCGACCTCTACTAGGCTCCATCTCACTCCAATCAATCGTATATGATTGAGCGTCCACAATAAAATGTAAACAAAAAATGTAGAAGAGGACAATCGTAAATTTCATGTTAAATATGTTGATCCTTCCCTATCAAAAGACGTTCCGATTTTATGAAACTAGTTGAATCCCTGTATAGCTCTGTGGTGTAATTTCCTTCAATTCATCCTTAAGATCAGATGAAATATCTAGTGTATCAACGAAATTATGAACAGTTTCTTTCGTTACTGCTTCATTTTTTCTTGTTAATCCCTTCAGGGCTTCATATGGCTTCGGATATCCTTCTCTACGTAAAATCGTTTGAATAGCTTCCGCTACTACCGCCCAATTATTATCTAAATCTGCTTGAAATGCCGATTCGTTTAACAATAGTTTATCGAGCCCTTTCAATGTAGATTTAAATGCGATAAAAGTGTGTGCTATCGGTAAACCAATTGTTCTTAAGACTGTAGAATCCGTCAAGTCTCGCTGAAGTCTTGATACAGGTAATTTCATAGCTAAATGCTCAAATATGGCATTTGCTATCCCAATATTTCCTTCTGAATTTTCAAAATCAATGGGGTTCACTTTATGAGGCATAGCGGATGATCCAACCTCCCCATCTTTCAAGCGTTGTTTAAAATACTCCATGGAAATGTAGGTCCACATATCACGATCTAGATCAAGAATGATTGTATTAATTCTCTTCATCACGTCAAACATTGCTGCAATATTGTCGTAATGTTCAATTTGCGTAGTGGTCTGACTTCTTGATAATCCTAGTATATTGTTTACGAAATTATTAGCAAACCCAACCCAATCATTATTTTCAAAGGCCACATGATGTGCATTAAAATTTCCTGTAGCTCCTCCAAATTTGGCAGAATATGGAACTCCAATCATTTGTGCTTTCTGAACTCTTAATCGCTCTACAAACACTTGAATTTCCTTACCCAAACGTGTTGGTGATGCCGGTTGCCCATGTGTTCTAGCCAACATCGGAATATTCTTCCACTCCTTACTATACCCTTCCAATTTATCAATCAACTGATCCAGTAATGGCAAATACTCATTTTCAATAGCATCTTTAAGTGACAAAGGAATAGACGTATTGTTGATATCTTGAGAGGTCAATCCGAAATGCACGAACTCTAGATACTTGTCCAACCCAAGAGCCCTCATTCTATCTTTGACAAAATATTCGACAGCTTTTACATCATGATTAGTCACTTTCTCTGTTTCCTTAATCTCGATCGCGTCAGCTTCAGAAAATGAAGTACATATTGCGCGTAAATCCGAATACTTTTCTTTAGGGAAATCAGCCAAGGCTTTCACTCCACTTTCGACCATCGCAATGAAATATTCTACTTCAACAATGACACGGTATTTTATTAATCCGAATTCGGAAAAATACGGCTGTAATTCACTTGTCTTGCTTTGATATCTTCCGTCAACCGGAGAAATTGCTGTTAAACTGCTAAAATTCATATTAATGATCCCTTCAAATTAAAAATGGAAAATGCAAAGATACAAAAGCCACATGAATTAACCGATTTGAAAATCCTTTGATTACTTTTGAGTATGAAATTTCTTAAGAATTTCTTCTTCGGTCTAAGATCGTATTTAAAGGCCATAAAATTTATCATTGAGCATAAGTTTTATTGGTACTTAATCGCACCTGCTATTTTGATGATTATCATCTATAAAATAGGAGCCATGATTAAGAATCATTATGTCGCACCGAAAACAGAAAACATGAATGAGGTTGTCTGGTATCTCATTTATGTAATGTTAGAAATAGCCGTTGCGATTCTTCTCATGAAGTTTGCAAAGTACCTAGTTGTTGTGATCCTTTCCCCATTACTTTCTCACTTAAGTATTAAAACCGAGAAGATTCTAACAGGTAATACATATCCTTTCGAATTCCGTCAACTTGTTCATGACGTTAAACGAGCTATGCGAATCGTTGTTCGAAACCTTATGTGGGAATACTTTTTCTTTATAGTAATTCTACTTGTCTCTTTCTTAGGGTGGGAAGATCCAAAATCTTCGCCTATTTTCTATTTAACATTCATTATTGGCTTCTTCTACTATGGATTTGCATTCTTGGATTATATTAATGAACGGCGCAGACTTGATGTCGATGAGAGTATTCATTTTGTTAGACAAAATCGTGGATTAGCTATTGCAATAGGTTGTGTTTACTCCTTACTTATACTTGTCCCTGTTGATTTGGGAGCACTCTTTGATTGGTCAAATTTTTCGGAAAATCCAGGGGCCGTTATTGGACGATTCTTCTTGCATCTACTTTTATGGATCAGTGCTTCTACAGCACCTATCATTGCTATCGTTGCTTCAACTATAGCAATGCACGACCTAGTAGACCTAAAATCGAACGTACATTCAAAAAAAGCAGATGTTTAAATCAACGAATTTGTTAGATATGAACGATTTTAATTTTCTTTTGCATAACTTTTGCTTACCGTTTGGAGCATACACAAAAAAAAACAAAACAATGAATAACCTATATCAATTGACTTTATCACTCGGATTTCTTTTATCACTCGGAACTGCGTACGGTAATACCAGTAGCCCTGCACCAACTGATTCTACGACAAGTCTGGTAGATAAAACTGCCGCATTATACATCCTAGAAGAAGGTAAAACGCTGTATGGAGAAGGTAAAATTAAGGACGCGCTGATAAAATTCAGAGAGGCTGGTGTGAAAGATCCAAATAGTTGGCGTGCTGCCTACTGGGTTAGCTTGTGTCACTACCATTTGAACAACTACGGCTATTCATTGAAATATGCGCAAAAAGCCGTTGAACTGGGTGATGATAAAGTAAATAAGGAAGTCTATTTCACACTCGCACGAGCCTATCACCGATTGGAAAATATTGATTCTGCATTGATTAACTATCAACTCGCCAATGAAAAATTATCAAAACCACGAGCAAGAGTATTGATGGTTGACCAACTTATTGAGGAATGTGCATTTGCAAAAGAGCAATTAAGTAATGATCCAGCATATACGAAGAAAAGACTTCTGGGAGATATCAACTCTGGTTATGATGATTATAGCGCAATAGTGCGAGATGAAGGAAAAACAATTTACTTCGTTTCAAGAAGGAGTAATACTACAGGAGGAGGAATGAATCCTGATGACCAACGTTTCTTTGAAGATGTATATAAGGCGACTTGGGACGATGAATTGGGAGAGTGGGATAACATTACCAATAAACTAGGTAAAGTGAACTCAGACGGTTTTGATGCCCTAAACTATATTTCCCCTGATGGACTTTATGGGATGATGACACTAAATTCTACTGCCACCGACGCAAAAACTACAACACGTGGATCTGATCTTTGCGAATTAAAAATGAGCAATAAAGGAACTTGGAATTCACCACGATCAATCAAAAACAAGACGATTAACACCTCTTTCTTTGAAGGCGCAGCAACTTTGACTGCAGACGGGAACACGATGTATTTCGTAACAGACAGAAAAGGCGAAAAAAGTTCTACAGACATTTATGTTGCCCATAGAAATGGGAAATCATGGGGAGATGCCAAACCATTGCCAATGACGGTAAATTCAAAAGGAAGAGAAACAACTCCCTATATCACACCAGACGGTAGATTTTTATTCTATAGTTCAGACGGACTTGTTGGAATGGGTGGACTAGATGTTTATGTTGTGGAGAATCTTGGTGATTCGTGGGGAACTCCGATAAACTTGGGTAACGGCATAAACTCTGTCAACAATGACACACACTTTACTTACCTCAAAGACATGAACAAAGCTTTTATGTCTGCCTATGAAATAACAGGAAATAAATCGAGTATTGACATCTATGAGCTAGATATGACCGGTTTCACCATTCCAACAGGAAAATAAATTCGATTACTGCACTCAACCCTGTTGATATTTATTGTACCGATCAGTTTCACGCACAATGATAACGCGTAACTTGTAATATGTTAAGGTTTGCCGCCATAGATATTGGATCAAATGCCATGCGAATGCTGTTTGAGCAAGTGTACGAAACAGCTAATGGACCAATATTTAAAAAACTTTCACTGATTCGACTTCCAGTTCGCCTTGGAGAGGATGCCTTTTTGCATGGAGAAATTTCAGAAAAAAAAGAGGATCACCTGATGAGCATGGCTCATTCTTTCAAGCACTTATGTTCAATTTTTGAAATCGATGAATATCGTGCTACAGCTACTTCCGCAATGCGCGATTCTACGAATGGAATGCAAATCATTCAAAGAATTAAAGAAGAGGTTGGCATTGAAATACAAATCATTCCGGGTGAAGAGGAGGCTAAAATTCTTTATGAAAGTATTTTCAATACAGGGAAAATTGATAAGACGTTAACCTATATGTTTATTGATGTGGGAGGTGGAAGTACTGAAATAAATTTTTACGCCAATGGTGAACGTAAAGAATGGAGGTCATTCGATATAGGAACAGTTAGATTGAAAGAGGGGGTAACTAAGAAACAGACATTCGAAGAATTTGAAGATTGGATAAAAAAAACTGCACAAAAATATAAACCGGCGTTCGCAGTTGGGACAGGAGGAAATATAAATAAGCTGTACAAACTGTGTGGGTTGAAAGATTGGGCTACTCTTACACGCAAAGAACTTCATGAAAAAATTGACTTTTTGAAAAAGTACACTCCCGAAGAAATGGTGAACAAATTTGATATTAAAGCAGATAGAGCGGATGTAATCATTCCAGGGGGTACCTTGTACCATGACGCCATGAAACTTGCGGGAATTAAAGAAATGATTGTTCCAAAAGTTGGGCTGCCAGATGGGTTGATCCGTAGAATGTATCTCTCCTCTAAAAAAGAGAAATAATATCTTTACATCATGCAACGATACTTTTTCGAAATAGCATATGATGGAACAAACTTCTTTGGGTGGCAAATACAGCCAAATAATATTTCGGTTCAACAAGTCATTGAAGACACCTTAACGAAAATACACTCGAATTCTCCAATAAAAATTGTCGGTTGTGGTAGAACAGATACTGGCGTACACGCTCATCATTATGTACTACATACTGATTTGCCAGAGATTAATGACATTGATGCATTCGCTTTCAAACTAAATAGAATGCTTCCAGAGTCCATTGCCATTCACTCCATTTATCCTGTTCATAGTGAAACTCATGCACGGTTTTATGCTATGCGAAGAACTTATCGTTATTTTATTCATCAAAAGAAGGATCCCTTTAAACAGAAACATAGCTGGTATTTGCCGCAAAAGTTAGACTTCGAAAAAATGAATGAAGCAGCAAAACACCTTCTTGGCAAACAAGACTTCACTTCACTTTCAAAATTACATACGGATGCAAAAACAAACATCTGTGAGGTGACAGCTGCACACTGGATTTCAGATAGAGGTGAAATATATTTTGAGATCAGCGCAAACCGTTTTTTACGCAATATGGTTCGTGCTACAGTAGGCACCTTGATTGATGTTGGATTAGGTAAAATAGAACCACAAGACATCTCAAAAATATTGGAAGCAAAAGACCGACAAGCAGCCTCGACTTCAGTTCCTGCTCATGGATTATTTCTTTGGAAAATTCTTTATCCTTGAAGCAACCAAAATAGAACTTCATGAGTATTAGTAATAGAACTCTAGTTTTTGAAATAAAATCTGTAAATTTTGAGTCGCTAAAGCTATTACTATGAAATCACTTGCCTTACTCATTGCGTTAACTTATTCTACATTTTCAATTGGCCAATCATGGCAAGATGTAGGCGGTGGAACTAATAACAGCAGCCATGGCATGTTAACATGGAATGGTAAGTTGATTAATCTAGGTAGTTTCAATAACCCATGTAATAGGGTCGCCGAATGGGACGGAACCTCTTGGAATTGTCTAGGGCCAGGTGTTGGGATCGTAGCAAGAGCGGGGGTAGTTTGGGATGGAAAACTTGTAGTGGTTGGTGATTTTTGGAATGTTCAGCAACCGTGCGTTGGGTGCAATGGCGTTGCCGTTTGGGATGGTGTTTCATGGTCTCCACTAGGAACTGGAGTAAACAATGATGTACTTTCTTGTACGGTATGGAACAATGAACTAGTTATCGCTGGTGACTTCACGCAGGCAGATGGCACCCCATGTGCGAGAATTGTGAAGTGGAATGGTGTGACCTGGGAATCGGTAGGACCAATAGGGAGTTTTGATAATGACATCCGCGCCATGGTCGAATTTGAAGGAGAATTGTGGGTTGGAGGTGATTTCAACAACGTTGGAGGTAATCCACCTTTAGATGGACTTGTTAAATACGATCCAAACACAGGTGGTTGGGCTGGCGGTAATAGTGGCGTCGACTTAATAGGTGGTGTTAATGAGACAGTCCGTGTTCTTTATGTTAATCCAAATGATGGGAATCTTTATATGGGTGGTGAATTCCCTGAATTATGGGACGGTGATGCAGCTGCACAGGATTTTAACATGAGTGGTATTGCCATGTATGATGGTTCAAATTGGACGCCGCTTGGAACGGGACTTAATGAATATTGCCGTGCAATGCACGAATATAATGGAGATATTGTTGCTGGTGGCTATTTCACAAATGCAGGAGGAACTGCTGCCAACAAAATTGCAAAATGGAACGGTACCTCATGGAGCGCTATGGGACAAGGCTTCGATGCAAGTGGAGTTGATGAGTATGTGAAATCTGCAGCTGTCTGGAATGGTACTTTCTTCGCAGGTGGAGCCTATACACAAGCTGAAGGTAATCCGATGAATTATATTGCACAATGGTATGAGCCGGTAACGTCTGCACCAGTGGCTTGGATGAATTCTTCCAGCACATCGTTATGTGGTTCTGGATGTATTGATTTTTTAGATAATAGTACAAACGCACCTACCTCTTGGAACTGGACTTTTCCTGGTTCAAATATTCCAACCTCAACTCAGCAAGACCCAGGTACCGTTTGTTGGTCTAGCCCAGGAACCTATACAGTTTCATTACAAGCGTGTAACGCGATTGGATGTACCACACAGGATATTGATATTATTGTTGAAAACGGAGCAACCGTTTCTGTTAACGATGCATCCATCTGTGGAGGAGGGCCAGAAACACTTACCGCGACTCCATCAGTCTCTGGTGGAACGTTTTTATGGTCACCAGGAGGTGAAACTACATCAAGCATTACAGTAAATCCAGGATCGAGCACTTCTTACACTGTAACTTATTCATACCTAGGATGCACAAGTAGCGCAACTAGTAACGTTACAGTCGGCACAGGTCCTAACGTAACTGTCTCAGGGGGAAATTCAATTTGTGAAGGACAATCTGTTATACTTACTGCTACCCCTAGCATCACGGGAGGAACATACTTATGGTCACCAGGTGGTCAAACAACTCAATCTATTACGGTATCTCCTACCTCATCGACTGATTACACTGTTGAATACACATTGAATGGTTGTTCTAGCACACCTGTTATTGAAACTGTTACAGTAAATCCTACTCCTACTGTGTCTATAGCAGATGAATCAATTTGTAATGGTGGATCAGCCACACTAACAGCTACGCCATCAAGTCCTGGAGGGAGCTATTTATGGTCACCAGGAGGGCAGACAACAGCTTCGATAACCGAATCGCCTATTAATACAACAACGTACACAGTCGTATATACGCTCAACGGATGTTCTAGTGCATCTGAACCAGGAACAATATCAGTGGGAACAACACCAAACGTTTCTGTGAATAACGAAATTATTTGCGATGGTGAAACAGCGTCCTTAATTGCCACACCTTCTCAGCCTGGCGGAACGTACTTCTGGTTGCCAGGAGGTGAAACGACAGCATCTATTGATGTCACTCCTGGATCAACAAGTAATTATACAGTTGAATACACATTAAATGGATGTACAAGTAGTCCTGAAACTAGCACGGTAACTGTGAACCCAACACCTTCTGTTTCTGTAAATAGCCCAAGTATTTGTGATGGTAATAGTGCAACTCTCATCGCTACCCCCTCAACAGGAGGAGGAACTTATTTATGGTCTCCTGGAAACCAAACTACGCCAACAATTTCAATCTCACCTAATTCTACAACGACTTACAACGTTACATACACACTAAACGGATGTGATAGCCCGGCTGAAGTTAGCACAGTAACTGTGAACCCTACACCTACCATTTCTGTGACTAATGAAACGATTTGTAATGGTGGATCGGCTACATTAACTGCGACACCTTCTATAGGTGGAGGAACTTACTTATGGTCTCCTGGTAATGAAACGACCCCGTCAATCACTTATTCACCAACGACTACAACTCCATACTCGGTTGTTTACACACTAAATGGATGTCCTAGTAGCGCACAAACAGGAACAATCACAGTCGGAATAACACCCACGATTTCATTAAGTAATAATATTTCTATTTGTGAAGGACAATCAACTGACTTGGTCGCGACACCTTCAACTACTGGAGGAACATACGTATGGACTCCCGGCGGACAGACAGGGGCGACAGCAACCGTTTCACCGATTTTGACAACAACCTATTCTGTTATCTATACCTTGAACGGATGTCCTAGTAACACCGAATCAGTCACTGTAACAGTTAACGCAACTCCGAATGTAACAGTTGATAATTTCACTATTTGCTCTGGTGATTCAGCAACATTAACAGCGACGCCTTCTAACGGTGGCGGAAGCTACTTATGGTCACCAGGTAATGAAACGACCCCTTCGATTACTTATTCACCAACTTCCACCACAAGCTATTCTGTGGTTTATACATTGAATGGTTGCGACAGTCCTTCTGAAAGTGGAACAATAACTGTAAACCCAACGCCAACTCTAAGCTTGAATGACATCACAATTTGTTTAGGGAATAACGGTACGCTTACTGCTGTTCCAGATATCACTGGAGGGACTTATTTGTGGTCTCCAGGTAACGAGACAACAGCTACAATAACAGTAAATCCCTCGTCTACAACTACTTATTCTGTTGTTTACACTCTAAATGGATGCGAAAGCATAACAACTACCGGTACGGTAGATGTTATATCAACCCCTGATAATTCGGTAATTGAAGCTAATAATGTCCTGACTGCTCAACAACTCGGAGCTGTCTACCAATGGATAGATTGTAACAATGGCAATACTCCTATTAGTGGCGAAACAAATCAGACTTTTACGCCTACTGAAAATGGACTTTATGCAGTAATTATTGATCTTGGAGGTTGTATTGACACTTCTGACTGCATTATTATTTCAACAATTGGATTGAATGAATTAAACGAACTTGGCTTCAGTGTTTATCCGAATCCAACAACAGGAGATGTGCACCTCATTGGGTCAGGCACACCAATTCTAGGAAAGTATAACATCATTGATGCTTCAGGAAGAACCTTATTATCAGGCAACTTAAATGAGCAACAGATTATTAATATTCAAGAATTGTCACCCGGGCCTTACGTTCTAATCATTGAAGGAGAACTATCAGGACAGATAAGAATAATAAAAGAGTAGTTTACTCTACAATTAAGATGTAATTATTCTTCTTCCCCTTACCAAGAAGAACATATTTGTCGTTAATTAATTGATCTGGTGTTATTAAGAACTGGTCATTCACCTTTTCTTTGTTCACAGAAATAGCATTCCCTTTTAGTTCTCTTCTTGCTTCTCCATTTGATTTAAGGAATCCAGACTTTGCCGACATAGCATCAATAATTCCTAATCCAGCATTAACTTCTTCGCGTGAAACAGTCGCTTGCGGAACTCCTTCAAAAATAGACAAAAAGTCTTTTTCTGATAGTGACTTGACATCTTCGGAAGTCGATTTTCCGAATAAAATTTTAGACGCAGCAATTGCCGTTCTCAAAGCATCTTCGCCATGAACACGAATTGTAATGTCTTCTGCTAAAGCATTTTGTAATAAACGCATATGTGGCACTTTATTATGCTCCGCGATCAACGATTCGATGTCTTTTCGCTCTTTCAAAGTGAAAATCTTTATATATTTCTCTGCATCTTCATCTGAAGCATTCAACCAATATTGATAAAACTGATAAGGTGATGTTCTTTCTGAATCAAGCCATACATTACCACCTTCCGTTTTGCCGAATTTTGTACCATCCGCTTTTTTAATCAGCGGTGTTGTTACAGCATACGCCTCTCCTCCGCCCTTCCGACGAATCAACTCTGTACCTGTTACAATGTTTCCCCATTGGTCGGACCCACCTAACTGAACAATACAATCCTTGTGCTTATTAAGGTGGTAAAAATCATATCCTTGAACGAGTTGGTAAGAGAATTCCGTGAAAGACATTCCTGTTTCCAGCCTAGATTTCACAGAGTCTTTTGCCATCATATAATTCACTGAAATATGCTTACCTACATCACGAATAAAATCAAGGAAACTTAAGTCCTTAAACCAATCGTAATTATTAACCATTTCAGCTGAATTATCTCCACAATTGAAATCGAGAAAACGCTCCAATTGTTTGTGAACACAGGCAACATTGTGATCCAGTGTATTACTATCTAACAGATTTCGTTCCGCCGATTTTCCCGAAGGATCGCCAACCATTCCCGTCGCTCCTCCAACCAAAGCGTATGGTTTATGCCCAGCACGTTGGAAGTGCACCAAAATCATTATTTGAACAAGACTACCTATGTGCAATGAATCCGCGGTTGGATCAAATCCAATATATCCGGCACGCATTTTCTTCATTAATGCTTCTTCTGTTCCAGGCATGATATCGTGAATCATCCCTCTCCATTTTAACTCTTCAATAAAATTTTCTGGCATTTCTTACGTATTGGTCAAACTCTTGAATACTTCTTCAAGCGATTTCTCTTCTTTTCTTAAAGTCAATGTTAACAAGTCATTTTCCTGAGCAAACTGCGCTATTTCTTTTCTTAAATCTTCTGCTTTTTTAGATTCAAGTAACCAACCATCACCAACTTGTTCTACTTTACTAACGACATCTAACTTCTTCAGTTGATTACGAGAAACCTTCCCTTCAAACTCGACGTAAACCGTTTGCAGTTTTGTGTCTTTCTGAAGATTAGCAGCTTTCTCATCCGCAACAATTTCTCCTTTATTAATAATCACTATTCGATCACATATCGCCTCCACTTCTTGCATAATATGTGTAGATAGCATCACCGTTTTTTCTTTTCCTATGCGCTTAATCAAATCTCTGATTTCACCCAACTGGTTTGGATCAAGTCCTGACGTAGGCTCATCCAATATCAACACCTCTGGATCATGAATAATCGCTTGGGCAAGTCCAACTCTTTGCCTATACCCTTTAGATAAATCGCCGATTTTTTTCTTTTGTTCAACTTCCAACCCTACGAGCTTGATCATTTCTTCTACTCGCTCCTTAACATTCTTCACATTGTAAATCTTCGCAACGAACGCAAGATATTCTTTCACGTACATATCAAGATACAGAGGATTATGTTCGGGCAAATAGCCAATAACTTGTTTGGTATCAAGTGAATCAACTGTTACTGGCATCCCACAAACACTCACCGTGCCTTCAGACGCAGAAATGTATCCAGTAATCACTTTCATCGTTGTTGACTTACCGGCTCCATTAGGCCCCAAAAAACCGACGATTTCACCACTGTTTACTTTGAATGAAATATCTTTAACTGCCGCTTGATCTCCGTAATACTTAAACAGGTTCTTGACCTCTATTGACATTTGTGTGATTTTGAATTAGCGAATTTAAGCATTATTGAATGATTAAGGAATTGGAATTATAGAAGAACAGGGTTTCTTGACCAATGGATAAGAAATAAACAACCAATAGGGATATACTTAACATCCATCTGGCAAATCAGCATACTGTAAATCTTTTGCATATTCTTTTTTCCAAGTTCTTAACTGTTTACAATCGAAAATATCAACAACAGATCGGAATAAAGTCTGACGAGCATAATCCTTAATCTCCATGAATAAATTTGACGTTTTATCTAGAATAAACTGCTTTTGTTTTTTCGTGAAAATATTATAGTTATCATAGGCCACCTCTATAAAGTCAAAAACATCGTAATTCTTGTTATTTACACCGAATGCATCCCTTAAGAACAATCCGGAGGTTGCGGTGTCACCTGATGCAATTAACACGTGAAGACAAGACGCAGCTTCTCTCTTATAGTCTGAATTTCCAGAACTCATAAATTTGGCAAATGAAAATTGAGCGTCTTTTATAATAAGGTCCTTAATTTCAGCAGTAAAAGGCTTGGCTTTCCCTTGGATTCTTTGAATAACCATTTGTGTTGTTTCTTGGTCCATCTTTGAGCCCCAACTGTCAGCAATAAATGAATCTACGGAGGCATTCAGTTTAGCAGAATTTAGAGCTTCTATAAATGTATAAACATCCTCCTTTGAGCCAAAAAAGCTCTCACTAAACACCTTTTCACCTCTATCTTCCGCCCATTTTTTCCAAACTTTGTTCTTCGAAAATTTATGAACTCTTTTAGCCGTGTAATAATCCTCAGCCAATTTACACTCAGGCCACTTTGATAATAATATTCGATGTGCTGAGTCTGCCGGAGAACTATTATCCAATACATCAACAATTTGTTCGCTATTTATCCCAGCCATCAGACAATTGAAACGAACATCCTCGATAAGCAATTGTTCAGGAGTATGAAAAGACTCAATATTCAGATCTGACCATTTCATTGATTCCCCACCCCAATTTGGACTAGAGCTCATAACAATTCTTTTATTCTTATAAATATGTATCACATCTGCCACTATATTGTCCATACCAACAGCGAGATGATTTAAATCCTTCGACAATGCAATTTTTACACGCTTTAACTCTGCATTCAGGTCAACTTTATCGGGATCAGATACTCCCTCCGTATAAACTCCCTTTTCAATTAGCCCATTGAACGAAACATCAATACTTAATCCATAAGTATGTGTGACCTTTCGATTAAAAATATTTCTATTAATCCTTTTCGAATTTCGATAGTCAACCACACGCGCAATAATTTTCACTTCGTGTCCATTTATATTCACGACAACATTCTCTCTATCCATCGTTGAAGAAGTAGTACAGCCGCGCTGACATCCAACAAGAACAAGTAAAAGAAGAATGACAATTGATAGTGGTTTCTCTCTAATCATGGCGATACAATTGGATTGAAGATACCAACTTTCATGAAATAAATAACTAAGTAGAACTTAGATTATCGAAAAAATCAACCAATTACGTCGAAGAATGCATTCGATTTACTCAAGAAATGATATATTAGTTAACAATTCATTAATATTAAACTATCCGTTAGTGCTACTCCGATCCATTTTTTTTTCATTCCCAAATGACATTTTACGATTTTCTTGTATCGTTTTACTGTTGATTTCAGGAAATTCACCTGTCTTAGCTCAAAATTCAGGGTGTGTTACTTTCAATGCCGGGACCCAGCGAATCACTTCATCAAGTCAAGCCCTTAACACGATAGGTTCAAAAGATTTTACATTCGAGGCTTGGATTAATGGCGAAACGTCGATTAACTCCACTCACCCAACAATTTTTTCAAATAAAAATGGCCAACAAGCGGGAACAGTCTTTTTCTTTTTCGATGATGGCTCAGGCGGACCTAAAATGCTCTGTGTACAATTGTATGGCATAAATTATTCTATCCCGAACAATGGCAGTTTTAATGGAGAAATATTGGATGGTGAATGTCATCATGTTGCAATTAGCAGGTCTGATTCTCTCTTAACATTCTACGTTGACGGCAGCACCATCGGGACAACATTGATCACTGGAAATCCTTCAGTAACGACCTTCCATGAAATATGGATAGGCCAGGATCCGTTGATTAATAATACGTTTAGTGGCACCATTTCGGTATTAAAGATTTGGGACATTGGTTTGACTCAGCCAGAATTAAATGTCAGCAAAGATTGTCCTTCAGATAATGGTGACGACTTGCTTGCTTATTGGAAATTTGATGAAAATGGAGGCCCAACAGCCTTAGAATCAATCTCGAATACGGATAGTTATTTTGGAACTCATGCCACATCAGATGAATTTAATCCTGAATGGGGTAAAACTTGTTGTTCTTGTGATGGATCAAGTTATGATGCCCCTGCAGCGCAATTGGTACTTCCAAATGTTGTTACTGCAAATGGCGACTTAAACAATGACATATTCACACCTGTGATGTCTGCTGGAATAGAAAAACTGCATTGCGTCATATTGAATAGATGGGGCATTGTGATGTTTGAAACAGACAATCTCGATATCAACTGGAATCCCGTTTCTGTTACACAGGGTGTTTACTACTACTTAATTGATTATAAAGACAATCAAGAAAATGAAGGAGCCGTCCACGGATTCTTTTATGTTGAGAAGTAGAATTTGACAGCATCGCATCATTTTTTTTTCGTTTTACCTGAAGCGCATTGAGTCTAATTAAGCATACTTCGCAAATCATCACTAACTTTACATTGTGTTAGAAAAAGGTATTGTTCTCAAATCTACTGGTAAATGGTACAACGTTGAATTACAAGATGATTCTCTCGTTAAATGCCGTATCCGCGGAAAACTGAGATTAGATGAATTGAAAACGACGAACCCTATAGCTGTGGGAGATGTAGTTTTGCTAAATGATACAGTTGATGAAGAGGGAAATCGTCTAATTGAAGATTTTGAAAAAAGAAGGAATTATATCGTCCGTAAATCAACAAATCTTAGTAAACAACAACAAATTCTTGCAGCAAATATCGACCAAGCTTATTTATTGGTAACTATACACTCGCCCGTTACACATCTTGCCTTTATTGATCGCTTTTTGGTTTCCGCTGAATCCTTCCGTATTCCGACAACGATTCTATTTAATAAAATAGATACTTATTCTGAAGAAGACCTTGAATACGTGGATGCACTGATGTATATGTATGAGCAAATAGGTTATCCTTGTTACAAAATTTCGGCCACTGAGAAGGATAATATTGATTTCTTGAAAAACGAAATCAAGGGCAAACAAGTAATGATTTCTGGTCATAGTGGTGTTGGGAAAAGCACACTAGTGAATGCCTTAGATTCCCGATTTAAATTGAAAATTGGAGAAATCTCAAAAGCCCATAAACAAGGACAACATACAACGACTTTTGCTGAAATGCACAAGCTTAGTAGTGGCGGTTATATTATTGATACTCCTGGCATACGTGCTTTTGGAATTGTCGACCTGGACAAATCAGTCATCTCACATTATTTCCCTGAAATGAGGAAAATTATGAGCGAGTGCAAATTCAATAATTGCCTTCATCTTAATGAACCTAAATGTGCTGTTAAGGCGGCTATCGAAGATGGAACACTTGATGAAAGCCGTTACATCACATACGTGCAGTTGATGAAAGAAGATGAAAATGATATCCACCGCAAGAACGTGTACGGATGAGAGTATTAGTGCAAAGATCAGGAGAAGCCTCTGTTACAATTTCTGGAAGTGTTTCAGGCGAGATAAAAAAAGGAATGGTAGTTCTACTCGGAATTGCGAAGGACGATACTGAAACAGATGCCGATTGGTTAATTCAAAAAATAACTGGATTACGCATTTTTAATGATGAAGATGGGAAGATGAATTTGGCTATTTCAGAAATCGATGGTGAGTTCCTCGTTATCAGTCAATTCACGCTTCATGCATCCACAAAGAAAGGGAATCGTCCAAGTTTTATTAATGCCGCTAGACCTGAAAAAGCTATTCCTTTATATGAATATTTCGTTAACCAACTTCAAGAAGTCAGTAAAGCTCAAGTTGCAACTGGAGAATTTGGTGCTGACATGAAAGTTTCAATCTTAAATGATGGCCCCGTTACAATCTGGATTGATTCTAACAGCAAGGAATAAATCCTTAACTTGTTGCCTAAACAATCAAAGATGAAATTATTAGGATCCATACTATTTACCCTTTGTACCATAACGGTTTTTTCACAATCGATTGTCACGGATCGACCAACACAAACTACTGGTCCAACATCTGTATCTTCGGGTTATTTTCAATTAGAAACGGGAGGACAATTTACAGGCTATGGTTCTTCTTCTGGTATTCTAGATCTTCCAATGAATCTCATTCGTATTGGATTAGGTAAAGGATTCGAATTAAGAATGGTTAATGGAATGAGTTTCCAAAGAGTCCAAAATTATAACATTTATAATACGAGTAAATCTATCTTAACAAGCTTTACTGATCTTCAATTAGGCTTCAAGGTTCAACTGCTGAACAACCCTGACAAAAAAACGCAAATCGGCCTGATCATTCATGGAAGTACATCTACAGGATTGAATAAATTTGATCAAAATAGAAAAGGAGCGTCTGCAACATTAGCAGTGAATCATCAAATCAACGAGAAGAACTCCATAGGTTATAACGTCGGATATAATTTCATGCATTACGGAGAAAAACCGAATATCAGTATACTTAATCATAATGTAATGGCCACACTGGTCTATTCTCATAATATTACGGATCGTTTAGGCTTATTCACTGAAATCTATGGAAGCATTGTAGATGTGGATAATTACGATGAGGATAATTTGAGTCTTAATATCGATGCAGGCCTCACGTATATTTTAAAAGACAACTTACAACTCGACTATTCATTTGGATTCGGATTTCAGGACCGCATGAATTTCCATTCAATTGGTATCAGTTTTTATATCGCGCCTAAAAAAAAGAAAACTCCAACGTTTGATTAATTCGATCTCATGGAAATAAAAAAAGTTCAAAAAATTGTAGATGATTGGATCAAAGAATACGGTGTACGTTACTTTGATGAAATGACCAATACTGCCATGCTTATGGAAGAAGTAGGTGAAGTTGCACGAATAATGGCACGTAGATATGGTGAGCAAAGTGAGAAAGAAAGTGACAAAAACAAAGATCTTGGAGAAGAATTAGCAGATGTATTCTTTGTCTTAGTATGCCTAGCTAATCAAACAGGTATTGATCTTGAAGAGGCTATGCTCAAGAACCTAGAAAAGAAGACTAAGCGAGATGCTACAAGACATAAAGAAAACAAAAAACTAAAGTAGTTCAGAAATAAGAAACGCTGTTCTTCGTGAGGAATCCTAATAAAAGGGTACTCTAAACCGTTTTTATGTTATCTCCAATCAAACGTTTATGAAACCTCTCCTGCTAATTTCATCATTATTTCTATTTCCATATTGGTCAATTTCTCAATTATCTCGTGGCTTTAAGGCAAGTGAAGCGCGGGACATGATTGCTATATGTAACAGCTATACCTATCTCGAATTAAATCAAAGAGATGAAGAGATAATACCTTCCGGATATAAACGAATTTACACCTCTCCCGTTGTTGGAATGGATAATATGTTCCAAGTATATACAAAAGGAAATTTGGGTGTAATTAACTTTAGAGGTTCAACTGACAAAAAATCTAGTTGGCTAGAAAACATTTATTCAGCAATGATCCCTATAGAGGGAGAAATTGTGGTCCAGGGTAAATCTTTTAATTACAAATTTGGAACCGACACTGCATCGAATGTGCACAGTGGTTACGCCCTAAGTATGTCATATTTACACAAAGACATCGTAACCCAGATAAAAAGCCTCAATAATTCTGGAATAACCGACATTATCATTACTGGACATAGTCAAGGGGGCGCACTAGCTATACTCACACGAGCATACCTTGAGTATATTGCAAAGGACGAAATAAGTACTAAGAACAATTTCAAAGTCTATACTTTTGCTCAACCAATGTCTGGAAACATTGAATTTGTGCGAGAATACAACAAGACCTTCTGTAAAAGTGAAATGAGTTATTCTTTAATCAATCCAGCAGATGCGGTGCCTACTATGCCTCTTTCATTTAATGACACCACTTACCTAAGAGACAACCTTACATCTCTCTTTTCTAAGGATCAAAAAATCGATAAGTCAAAAATGTTTCGTGATGGATTAGCACTTCTTTTTCATGATCAACTTCAAGGAACTGTGGCGAAATTTGGTGAATCTGTTGCAAAACAAATTGAGAAAGAATTAGGAAGCATCAAGCTCCCAGAACCTACTGGAGACATCAACTTTGCTCAAGTCGGCAACTTAATTAATCTCCCGCCTCCCGAGTATCCACTTGAGATGAAAGATTCTAGTTTACTGAACGATCAAGAATTTATGTCTACACATCAGCGTGATATCAATGGAGTATTTGAAAATAAAGGAGTTTATAAGAAAACGTCAATGAGTTTAAATCATAAGCCCTACAACTACTATACTTCCGTTTTAAGGAAGTATTTTCCAAACGATTATGACAAGGTGGAACCTAAATCGTTTGGTTTATAGTTGATGTAATTTTTCTGCCACAATCTTATCTATTGGAAATATAAAATCACTGGGACTGATTTCACTTCTTGGTATCCAGCGGAACTTCTCCCCTTCTTCCTTTATTGGAACTTCATGCTTGATAACTAGAATTTTTTCGGTCGCAATCACATCCACTATAAAATAGAAACTCACTAATTGATCATTTTCCTGAAAAGCAGACTGCTGAAAGAAATCATTGACATAAAAGAGTTCTCCAATTTCAGCATCAAGCCCTATCTCTTCGTGAATTTCTCTCCTCAGACAATCTTTCAATCCTTCTCCCCACTCTAATCCACCTCCCGGAAATTTGGTGAATGCATTCCCAAACCTCATTTCATCAGATACAAGTACCTCATCCTCTTTATTGATGATTATACCATAAGTCCGAAGATTGTAGCGTTTCATACGCCAATTACTTGTTTAAAATTGCGTTTAAATCCGGCTTGAAGTATTGATCAGACTTCAACACTTTACCATCCTCACGATAAATTGGGTTTCCATCTTTATCCAACTTACTCATATTGGATCGCTGAATTTCCTCAAAAATTTCTGCAATCTTATCTTGCATTCCATGTTTTAATATTGTCCCGCATAAAATATAAAGCATATCTCCTAGCGCATCAGCGACTTCAATCATGTCTCCATTCTGTGCAGCCTCTAAATACTCTTCGTTCTCCTCCCGCATTAATTTGTAGCGCAAGAGAACATCGGCGTCACTCAGGTCAATTGTAGGTTCGTAATTATTATCTATTCCAAAAGCTTTATGGAATTTCTCGACAGCTCCAATGGTTTCTTTTAATGTCATAATCTGTTGTTTGTAGCACAAATATTGCAATTTGAGTGTTCTTTAACAAGGGGAAGTATTGAAATAAACATATCAATCTCAACGTTATAATATGGAACCCTGAAAAAGAATCGATATGCTATAAACGACTACCTAACCAGAGCCTGTAAATCTGTTTATATCTCCACAGGTGAAAAATAGATAAATTATGAAAAAAGTCGTCGTTTTAGCCTTATTCGCGATGTTCATCACACCATCCATTGGGCAAGAAAAAAGTAAAGAGAAGCAAATTAACAAACCAAAATTCGCAACATTTGGTTTCAGTGCTGGAATCAATCGTTCAAATCTATCCTTTAGGGATGAAAATAGAGAAACTTCGGACATTACGAATGGACTTGGTTATAGATTTGGTGCGGTCTCAAATTTTCGATTTGGGAACCATTTCTCCATTGCACCCAAAGCCGAACTATCCTTCAATGCTAGTCGTTTAGAACAAAATGGGATCAGCTATAAAATGAACCCTATTAATTTGGAATTAGCAGGGCATTTGAAATACAAATTCCTCAAAGGAACATTCAGTCCATACATTATTGCCGGTCCAAATGCACGAATCCCGATTAATAGAGGATCGACCACTTTCACCAATAAGGATGTAGCTATCGACTTCGGTATTGGGTTAGATGTACCAATTTTTAGATTCAGAGTTGCTCCAGAACTTCGCTATTCATTTGGTCTGAAAGAGATGATGGAAGAGACCGCGTTCACTAATATCAAGTACCACAACATTGCGCTAATTCTTGTTTTTTCAGGTAACTAATAACAGAGCCCCCCTGCCTTTTGTTAGACAGGGGGACTTCTCATATTTGAACTGCGCTTCTATTTTTTTGTCGAACTATACGTCGCAACAACTCTAAAACCAACTGTTGGATCTGGCTCATTGAATGCTACACTGCTTTCATTTCGAATATCATACCCCGGTGATCTCCAACCTCCCCCGACAGCAATGGCTCCATCCGAAACCATTTCGGCAACATTTCCATTCATATTATACATGCCAAACTCATTCGGGTAATACGATAATACCGGGGCTGTGACATCTGCGTTATCTCCGTACCTACTCAAATTAGGTACGTTGACCACCTCAAGCTTACCATTATTGGGGTTTTGTGTAATATTCTCTGAGCCAAAAGCCATAAAATTAGCTAGAAGATTACCTTTCGAGCCTCTTAAATAAGGTCCGCCCCAGGTATATGTTGCATAATGATTGCTTCCTCTTGCAGCTCGCATCCATTCAGCATGAGTCGGAATGCGAAAAGTAATTTTCAATTCACCATTTGATAATTCTTCATACTTTTTTGAAAGCCATGAACAAAACAACTCTGCACCTTCTTTAGTGACATTCACAACAGGGTAGTCTTCGTAAGCCGGGTGCCTGTGGTAGTAATCGGCATATGAAGCTCCATATCCACTCTTATTAATCCAATTCACTGTGTCAATCGAAGCTATCTTAAGCTTCGCAAGTTCTCCATTTCGTTTCAAGTCGAATAGAAACTCATTGTATTGGATATTAGTGATTTCTCCTGCACTCATATAGAATGATTGAACAGTAGAAGTATCTCCATTCACAACGGCTTTACCACTAGGGACATAATTACAAAAACCATTCAGAGTTTTCATAGCCGTTTTTAAGCATGGTTTCTTTGAACTAAAGCTTAATATTAGAAATGTAGACAAGGTTGCAGTTAAAAATATGGAGATTTTCATGTAAACACTATTTTTTGATTTTACTTCCATCATGTAACGAGACATAATAAGGTTGTTACAACAGTTGAGGAAAATTCTCGTTAAGTTTGTAAAAATTCGCTACGTGAACATCTTCTTGACATTGGACTATGAGCTTTTTTTCGGAAACACCTCTGGAACCACGGAACGATGTATTCTTGATCCAACTAGACGCCTGATGGAAATCACGAAGCGAACTGGTGTATGCATGACTTATTTCATTGATGCCGGTTATTTAGTTAAGCTTGAAGAAATCAAAGATAAATTTCCAGAGCTCAACAATGATTATGTAGCAATTACGAACCAAATAAAAGATCTAGTTGCTCAAGGGAATGATTGTCAGCTCCACATTCATCCCCACTGGGAAGATGCAACTTATGCAAATGGCAAATGGAATTTTCCTGTACATCGATACAAACTTATTGATTTCCCCAAGGAAGATGCGGAAGATATTTTCAAAAGATACGCTTCAACGTTATTTCATGTTACTAACCAAAAGATTCACAGTTACCGAGCAGGCGGATGGTGTTTACAACCATTTAGTCATGTAATAGACGCCTTCTTAGCGGAAGGTATTCAAATTGATTCAACGGTTTTTCCAGGTGGATATAATAATAATGAAGTCTATTCATATGATTTCAGAAAGGTAACTACAAACAAGGCTTATCGATTTGAAGATGACTTATGTAATTATAAAAATACTGGGAGATTCCTAGAGCTTCCAATAGCGGCACATACCTACTCCCCGCTTTTCTTCTGGCAACTTTATGGCTGGGGACGTTTAATTCCTTCACGCCATAAACCGTTAGGCGATGGGTTTCCGATAAGTACAAAAGGAGAGCGTAGTACTCGATTAACACGTAGTAGTCGACTTCCTGTCTCTTTGGATGGTTTTTTTGCAAAGAAACTCTCTAGTGCCCTCAATAAAAACATAGCAGACGACTTCGTTGTAATTGGTCACCCAAAAGCGTGTACTCGTTTTTCTTTAGAACAATTAGAGAAGTTTATTGAGAAAATGAAGGATGTGCATTCATTTAAAACTTTCAGTGATCAACTATCATCAATTGAGTAAGGTCTTCCCAAAAACTTGGGTAACTCTTAGTAACTGATTGCGCATCAAGAATTTCAACTCCCTGATCAACCCTCGTTCCGACAATTGCTAAAGACATTGCTATTCTATGATCATTGTTCGAATCAACTATTCCACCATGCAACTCTCCTCCCCCATTCACGTGCATTTCATCACCAACTAATTCAATTCTCAACCCCAATTTAGCAAACTCATTCTTTAACACTAATGCTCGATTGCTTTCCTTATTTTGTAACCGATTGACACCATGAATTATTGATTTTCCATCACAAAAAGCCGCAACGGAAACTAATGCTGGGAACAAATCTGGACAATCAGTTGCATCAAACTCAAAATGCTTCAAATCAACTTCTTTGAACTGTACCAAACCATCTTCTTCCACAATACAACAACCAGCATTCTTTAATGCTTCTAACATCCATTTATCTGCCTGACTACTTCGAAGGTTTAACCCTTTCAATCTAACTTGATGACCAATAGCTGATGCTGCCAACCAATAACTCGCAGAACTCCAATCATTCTCAACACTGTAATTTGTTCCCAAATACTCCTGTCGTCCTTTGATCACAAAATGCTCATAATTTTCACATTCGATTTCTATTCCGAATTTTCGAATTGTATCTAGTGTCATCTGCACGTATGGTTTGCTCTTGAGCCTATGAACTTTAAGAATAGAATCTTCTTCAAGAAGTGGTAATGCTATTAATAAACCTGATATAAACTGTGAAGACTGACTTCCGTCAACTGAATACACACCTCCATTAAGCTTTCCTTCAATTTCAAACGGCAGTTTTCCATTATTTGAAGAAAACCTCAATTCATTCTTGGCAAAAAATTGATCAAAAAATGAATGTTTTCTTTTAAGTATTGACCCATGTCCAGTTATTTGTTTCCGACCATCAAATGCCGCGAGGACGCAAGTTGTCAGTCTAAGTCCCAAACCACTTTCACCACAATTTAACTCTAGATCTTCAGTTAAGTCAATGATTCCTTCAATTTCGAATTTCTTTTTTTTAATGCTCTTGACTGATGCTCCCATTCGCTGAATATTATCGAGCATTGCAAATTCATCGTCACTATCACCAAGGTTTTCGATAGTTGATTTGCCACTACATAAGCCGCTACATAAAATAGCTCTTTGCCCATCGCTTTTCGATGATGGAATTTCCACGACCCCCTCTAAAAAACATGTAGAAACATGCTTAATCATTATTCTTATTTTCAGGATTCATAACTGCAGTTTGGTGTCGAATAGATTCTTGATGTATGGCATCCATCAATTTTCGAACAAAATTCCGTGTCAATTGGTGATCATCACAATTATCCAAACGATGGTTTATTATTTTTCTCCAATGTTCTTGTTGAAGAATTGTGATTTTGTTTTCCCGTTTCAATCTACCTACTTGCTCACTGAAACGCATTCGTTCACTCAACAAATCAAAAAGCCGATCATCTAAGTCGTTAACTTTTATTCGAATATCATCGATCTGAGTTGCTACATCTCTCGAGACTTCTTGGGAACGAAGAATAATTGCATCTAAAATTATCTCGAGACCATCAGGTGTCACTTGCTGCGCAGGGTCTGACCAAGCATTATCGGGGTCAGGGTGAACCTCTAACATTAACCCTTCAAAGTTCAAATCCATGGCTTTCTGGCTTACTTCATAAAGCAAATCGCGATTCCCTGTAATATGACTTGGATCACAAATGACTGGAGTATTTGGGCGTTTTTCCTTTAGCTCAATGGGGATTTCCCAACTAGGCACATTTCTGTATTTAGGATGGTTGTATACCGAAAACCCTCTATGAATAGCCGTTAAATCAGAAATACCAACCTTTTCCAATCGCTCAAAAGCTCCTAACCACAATTGTACATCTGGGTTCACTGGATTTTTAATCAACACTGGAATATTCGTTCCTTCAAGTGCATCGGCTATTTCCTGAACAGCAAATGGGTTCACTGTTGTTCGCGCACCTATCCAAAGGGCGTCTACCCCCGCTTTAAGAGCTAATTCTGCGTGCTTTGCATTAGCAACCTCTGTTGTTGTTTTAAGGCCTGCTACACGTCCTGCATCCACTAACCACTTTAACCCTACTTCTCCAACACCCTCGAATGAATTGGGACGTGTTCTCGGCTTCCATATTCCTGCTCGCAATAGATTTGTTCGACCACCGGACTTGAGTCTAAGTGCAGTCTTCATCATCTGTTCTTCCGACTCGGCACTGCAGGGACCTGCAATTATAAAAGGCCGTTCAAATTCCTGAATTAATTTCATCTTATCGCAATTAACTTTTGTTTACAATTTTAGATCGTCAGTACAACACTCTTAAACAGAGAATAATGTTAACTCTTCTTCTTTCCAGCAATAAAGTCTTTCAAGTAAAATGGCTCCCAGTAGGCTACGTCTTCAAATTCCTGGGCTTTAAACTTCCTGTAAGCCAATCGAACTTGACCGGTTGCTGATGATTTTATACTTAGGTCAAAAGTACAAGATTTATCTTTCCAGATCTCCATCAACTTCTCCGCTCCGTCACCAAAACAGACAAATGGCTCCATATCCATATAACTGTGCTCGTCAATGATGTCAGCGGAAATATCCTTCAATAGCCTCTCATCCTTATCAACTATGAGATTATAAACCTCCATTCGACGGGCATCTATCATGGGGCAAAGATTGACGCCGGCATGACGTAAACGTGCAATTTCAGCAAGACTTGTTAGAGCATCTATAGCGATCAATGGGATTTCTAAAGCGAAGCAAAGTGCCTTCGCTGTAGCCGCACCAATTCTCAGTCCAGTATATGATCCAGGACCAGACGCAAGCGAAACGGCATCAATATCCTTCATTGTAATAGAAGCTTGCGCCAATACGTTCTCGATAAATAAATTTAAATTTTCACCGTGTGAATATCCATCCTCTTCTGTTTCTTTCAATGCAATAAGTTCACCATTTTTTGAAAGTGCAACAGAACACACTTTCGTCGCTGTTTCGAGATGTAAAATGTGTGTCATTAGATATCTTCCTCAATGTATTTTGGACTGTTCCAGTCTTCAGGTTGAACACAAGGATCATGATCCAACCCTAATACCCTCCCAATGGTTTTATACCTTTTTTTCTTTTTAACCCATACGTACGCTAGGTCAAATGCCTTATCAATTATTTCTCCGCTTTTATCTTTATACTGAATAAAAACTTCATAGAACTGCTCATAATTAGTGTATTTGTAATAGACCTTTCTAACCTTGATTTTCTCTGGTTCCACTAATGAACAACAGCCACAAAACAAGTACACAGTTTTTTGATTTGAGATAAACTCAACTGCCCTTTCTGCTTCCAATTTAGTTATATAAGCTAGCTGATCAGCCAAAGAACAAAAAGAAAAAAGCAAGAAAATAATTGTCAAATACTTCTTCATTCTGCAACTTCTAATTTAAAGCCAATACCATGAACATTAACAATTTGAATACGTGAATCTTCCTTTAGGTACTTTCTTAATTTCGTAATAAAAACATCCAAGCTCCTTCCAACAAAATAATCATCCTGACCCCAAACACCGTTGAGCACAATTTCACGAGCCACAACCTGATTCATGAATTTGCATAGAATCTTTAAAATTTGTGCTTCTTTTTTAGTTAAGCTCTTCTCAAAATTTGGATGCTTCAAGTTAAAATTAATGGTGTCAAAGTTGTAATCACCAATTTGATAAACCTTTTCATCCTTTGCTTCGGGTTGAATATTTACTCTTCTCAACATCGCAGCAACACGCAGCTTCAATTCTTCTGTATTGAATGGTTTTGTTAAATAATCATCGCCACCTGATTTGAAGCCTGCGACCTTATCTTCATCATTTGATTTAGCAGATAGAAACAGAATCGGAATGTTGGCATTGATCTTTCGTATGTCCTGCGCTAATGAAAACCCATCCTTTTTTGGCATCATCACATCTAGTATACACATGTGAAAACTATCTTCGTTAAATCGCTGAAACCCCTCTGCTCCGTCAGTGCAGAGTGTTACATTATAACCATCTGATTTTAATTGGTCGGAAATAATAAAGCCTAAACTGGCGTCATCTTCGACAAGTAAGATTTTTGTTTTCATCACCAAAGCTTTATAAAGGAACTAAGATATTTAAAAAATAATGATAACTCGCAACGAAACTATCAACTAACATATTTTTAACGATTGCCCAAAAAGAATCTAAAAACAAACTTTAATACTTTCTTGTTTAGAAATAATTTAATAACATTGAGTAAACATTTATCAATTCAGGTAATATAACTTTGTATCATGAAAAAATTAAACAGAATCTTCTTAATTACGGCTGTGTTCGGATTCCTACTAACTTCATGTGCTTCTGGCGCTTATTTCATGAGTGAAGAAGAAATTTCTTCAAAAGGTTATTCCATGGATGGGTGGAAAATACTAAAAGGTGGTGAAGAGGTTGGCCAATTAACTACTATGGAATGGGAGTTGTACAAAAATAATTTCTATCGAGAGATCTCAATAAGCACAAGCTTCTCAACGGATGAAGAAATGAAAGAGATTGCTCGTTTTGTTCATGTTAAATTCCCTGATTGTAAAATTGAGGTAAATGAGGACGGAGGTAATTCTTTCCCAAAATAAAGCTAGAGTTGATTAATCTTCTTGACGAAGTTCTTTACAAAATCAACACTGACAAATTATGCTCTGTTGAGACAATTAACAATCATATATAACAGAGGGTAATTATTCTGAATTTAGTTTCGAATTAATAATATTTACTTAACATTGAATCACTCTATATTTGGGTGGATTAAGATACTTTCGCAAAGAAATATAAACATCAAGAAATGTCAATTAAGGTTCAATTTATTCTGTTTTTACAACTGTTTCTGTTCGGGTCTATTTTTGCTCAAACGGATTCAAATCTTGTAAAAACGATCACCTCAGCTGATTTCGTGAATATTCACGTCGAACCAGGAGAAGAAAGTGCAACTTTGTTTTGGAGTTTGAGTTGTGAAGCGCTGGATGTACTTCGTGAAAATAACGGACAATTGATTATTACGTATAACACGAAAATTGGCAAGAAGCGAAATAAAGAGGGAATTAATGGCGGCGATTGGATGTATACAACTGCCATCCCAATTGATTCGAATAATTTTAAGCTAACAGGGCTTGAAGGACCTGAATCATATTACTTCAAAATTGGTACAACCATCGACGGTGACGTCAACAAACTGAAAAATAACAAAGACAAAATGATCTGGTCTAAAGAGGCCAGTTGCAAAACAGAACGTGGATGGGGAATTGCTAAGCTCTTGATGCTTATTGGAGCATTAGGCTTTTTCATTTATGGTATGAAAATCATGAGTGAGGGATTACAGCAAGCCGCTGGAAATAGATTGCGGTCAATGCTTGGTTCAATCACCTCCAATCGAGTCAAGGGGGTTTTAACTGGTTTTGGTATTACTTCGATCGTGCAATCCTCTTCTGTTACTTCTGTTATGACAGTGAGTTTTGTCAATGCTGGTTTGATGACACTTCGACAGTCAGCAGGCGTCATGATGGGTGCAAATGTAGGTACGACGATAACAGCTTGGTTGGTACTTTTACTTGGATTTAAAATAAGTATTTCTAGTTATGCTTTTATGATAATTGGTTTGGCTACACCTCTACTTTTTGTTCAGAAGAGTAAAGTTAAAGCTTGGGCAGGAGCCATATTTGGATTCTGCATCTTATTTATTGGATTGGAAGCATTAAAAGATTCTGTTCCGATGCTTGATCATAACTCCGGCATCGTCAACTTTTTCGTGGACTTTAAAGATGTTTGGTATGGAAGGTTAATGTTTGTTTTATTAGGTACACTAATTACTGTAATTATCCAGTCGTCCTCTGCAGCAATGGCCCTCACATTAACTATGGTAGCGGCTGGATCTATTCCTTTTGAAGTAGCATGTGCAATGATCTTAGGTGAAAATATTGGAACGACAATTACAGCCCAAATTGCATCATTGATTGGTAATGTTCATGCTAAGCGTTCTGCCTTCATTCACACCATGTTTAATTTAATTGGGGTCGTTTGGATGATTCTAATATTCCCGTTATTCATGAATATGATTGGCTATTTTGTTGCAGGTGATTCATTTGATCCCAAAAACACGGATATGGCGAATTCAGGTATTGCTCTTTTCCATACACTCTTTAACCTTGGAAACGTGTTGATACTAATTTGGTTCGTACCACAACTGGTTAAATTGGCTGAACGATTTGTACGTTCTCGCGGAGATTCAGATGAAGTTTTCAAATTGGATTTCATCGATGGACCTTTAGGTTCGACTGCAGAGTTATGCATCCTTGAAGCTAAGAAAGAGGTAGCAAAGTTTGGTAAGATTACTTCTAAAATGAATAACTTCGTTAAGACGTATATCAATACATCTGAGCGAAAGGTTAAAAATAAAATGCTTACGAAAATCGAGAAGTACGAAGAAATTACGGATCGTGTAGAAATTGAAATTGCGGATTATTTGGGGAAAACTGCCGAATTAGAAATGAGTTCGGAAGCATCGATAAGAATGCGAGGTATGCTTAATATTACAACGGACCTCGAACGAATTGGAGATATCTTCTATCAAATTTCGAAAACTTTGGAACGTAAAGACGATAGTAAGATCTATTTTGAACCAGAGCAGCGTAATGGATTAAATAAAATGATGAAATGTATCGATGAGGCATTCGAAATCATGAACAACAACTTAAATTCATCATACGGTTCTATTTCCCTTGATTCAGCAATTGCAAAAGAGAGAGAAATCAATCATCTACGTGATGAGTTGCGCAAAGTTCATCACGAACAAATTGGATCAGGTGCTAACACTGACAATGCGCTAATCTTTAGTAATATGTTCTCCTCACTGGAAAAAGTTGGTGATCACATTATTAATGTTTCTGAACATGTGGCCAATAAGAATATAGATTAAACTTAAACTAAAAAAGGGGAGCGATGCTCCCCTTTTTTAGTTGCAGTCGCCATGAAATCAAAAAATAATCTAGTCGAAATTGCTCTAGTATTCTTCAAGATGGGCGTTTTTGCCTTTGGGGGACCAGCGGCACATATCGCCATGATGGAAGAAGAGATCATTCGCAAGCGCAAGTGGATGTCAAGACAGCACTTCTTAGATTTGATTGGAGCGACCAACTTAATACCAGGTCCGAATTCAACTGAAATGACAATGCACTGCGGACATGAACGAGGAGGGTTCCTAGGATTGTTTATTGCTGGACTGAGTTTTATTTTTCCGGCAGTCATTATTACAGGCTTTTTAGCATGGTTATATGTAGAATATGGTCAAGTTCCTGATGTTGCCCCCTTCATCTCAGGTATCAAACCAGCCGTTCTAGCTGTTATTGGTGGTGCAATTTTCAAATTGGGAAAAAAAGCGCTCAAAAGCGTTGAACTTGGAGTCATCGGTGTACTCGTTGTTATTGCTAGTGTTCTTCCAAACACCAACGAAGTACTGGTCCTCTTAAGCGCAGGATTACTCGGTGCTATTTATTTTTATTTCAAAAACAACTCGAACAATATTGCGGTCAGTGTGCTCCCGCTCCTCTTATTGAAGGCACCAACTGCCGTAAGCACAAAGTTCATCGCTAGCACTGTTTTTTGGAAATTCCTCAAGGTTGGCCTAATCCTCTATGGGAGCGGTTATGTCTTATTTGCCTATCTCGATGCGGAATTAGTTGAGACAGGGTTACTAAGTCGTCAAGAATTGATGGACGCTATTGCAGTTGGACAGTTCACTCCCGGACCAGTTTTGTCCACAGCTACATTCATTGGTTATCAATTGGCTGGTTTTTGGGGAGCATTGGCTGCAACAGTTGGCATATTTCTCCCATCCTTTCTGTTCGTTCTATTACTGAATCCACTTATCCCAAAAATGCGACAATCAAAATTTCTTAGTGGTTTTCTTGATTCAGTTAATATCGCTGCAGTCGGTATTATGTTAGCCGTACTTTTTAACATGGGAAACGAATCTTTAATCGATTGGCGAACAATAATGATAGCCACAATAAGTGCAATTTTCACCTTTGGTCCCAAGAAATTTAACGCTATGGCAATTATTGCTGGCGGAGCAGGTCTAGGCTACATTTTGTATCTAATATAAAAAGAATGGGAGCTATGAACTGGCGTTCAAGCTCCCATTACACTAATCAACCTAACCTACTACTACAGTACCAAAGGTAATATTTGAATTAACATTTTGTCATCATATTTTTATTTTTTTTTACTATCCCTATTTTTAGCATAGTAATATTTGAGAAAATAATTACTCACTACGAAATAATACTATGTAAGCATAGTTACTTGGTTTTTCAGGCTTTGAGTAGCCTTTCTTTCGCTAGTAGTTCTAGCAAAATGTTCTAGAATTAACTCTATGCTTGAAATAAGATTCCAAGATTATCTTTATCTTTCACCTCATTTTGGTCGCAAAAATGCTAAAATCGAACTATGGAATCCATACTTATTATTGATGATGAAGAAGATATTCGAGATATCTTAGGGTACAATTTAGAAAAAGAAGGTTACACAGTTTATACTGCATCTAATGGTCAAGAAGGTATTGATAAGGCGGAGAAATATATTCCCGACTTAATTCTACTAGACGTTATGATGCCCGAAATGGATGGAATTGAAGTATGTGAAAAATTGCGATCGAACAAAACGACCGAAAACAGTTGTGTCTGCTTTCTGACTGCTAGAAATGAGGATTACAGTCAAATAGCTGGATTTGATGCTGGTGCAGACGACTACGTAGCGAAGCCTATAAAACCTCGTGTGCTCATTAGCAGAATTAAAGCTATTCTCAGACGGAACCAAAACTCCTCAAAGAGCAAAGTTGAACAAACTAAATCGTTAATTATTGATCGTGAGCGATATTTAGTAATCAAGGATGGAGTGGAGATTCAGTTCCCAAGGAAAGAATATGAATTGCTATCATTACTTGTATCAAAACCTGGTAGAGTGTTTGAACGGGATGTCATACTGGATCAAGTATGGGGACCTGGCGTAATTGTTGGGAATCGAACTATTGATGTTCACATTCGAAAATTAAGAGAAAAGCTTGGAGACCATTGCATAAAAACCATTAAGGGGATCGGGTACAAATATCTTGAAGAAGAGCAATAAAAAAAGGAGCCAAAAAGGCTCCTTTTTTTATATTATTATATAGTGAAGAACTTTTACAATTACTTCTCTGCAGGAATTACCTTAGGTTTCTTCTTACCCTGTATAGAATAAGTCACAGAACCAGTAATCGTCATCCCCGGATTAAAAGAGCTGTAGATTTGACTCTCTGCATTATAAGATTCGTATTTCTTTTGACGAACATCCATTAGAAGGTTCTTTGCTGTCAAGCTAACTTTCCAATTCTGCTCTTCTCCAATGGTTTTAGAAGCTTTTAAACTAAGGCTATGAAATGGTTGTTCGAATACATCCGGATAACGCCCACTTCCAATAACTGCAAGTTTTTTTCCTTGAACATTATAGGTTACATTCAATGTCAAACCAAGAGAATCGTTTTTAAATGTGGTGAACGCATTGACTATGAATGGAGATTGTCCGTATAACGGTCGATAATCTCCTATTGTTTCCCCTTCTCGCGCATTCTCTTCTCTAATTTGCTTTTCTGTCTTCGTAATATTTCCTGTTGTGATATACGTGTCATTCATATTCACTCTCGAGTAGACATACGTAAAGTTCGCTCCTATCATAAACTTCAAATGGGCCTTCTCAGGTTTATTAAAGCCAATGGCTTTTCTTATCTCAACTTCCGCTCCCATAACATCCGCATCTCCTGAATTCAAAGGTTGAATGTTCGTTGGTGCCGCATTATATAATACCATTTCTATTGGATTGATAAATCTCTTATAAAATGCACTTGCTGAAATCAATTCTGTTCTTCCAAAGAAGTATTCCCATCTAACATCAAAGTTGTGAATCGTCGTTTGAAGAAGATCGAGATTACCATTAAACGTACGTCCCTGCAATGGGTCATAAATCTGCGCCAAAGACTTCTCTTTAAAAGAAGGTCGTGCTACTGTCGTCGCATAAGCTGCACGAATATTTGTGTAACGTGCATTATGCAGACTATCTTTTTCTTTTTCAATCTTATAAACTAAGTTTACTGATGGTAATACGCTCCAATTGTCCAATACCAAAGTGTCAACGTATTTCTTCGTACCATCGCTGTTTTCACCCGTAAACCAATTTTTTGCGTTTTCAACGCGAGCACCGTAAGTAGCTTTAAAAGCATTTGTGAAAGGAAATTCATTCATTACGTACGCCCCAACAACATTCTGACGTGCACTAAACGTATTGGCTGGTTCATATGCATCTGGAACACTGATATAGACTCCTGTATCTGATTCCAATGACCATAAGTTATCATCTTCAAAGTACCAATCTGGATCTCCACTCAATTCAATATTACCTTGATTACGGTAATCAAATAAGTAACGAAGTACTTCAAATGATCTCGCTTTATACGTATTTGAAGCACCGAATGCTACCTCACTTTTTCTATCATCTTTTAATTTAAGTGTTCGAGTGAAATCCAAACGCCCCCCTACGTTGTATTCCTTCAATTCACGCCAGATTCGTATCATCTGAGCACCAACTGCCTGATCAAATTCGTATGTTCTATTTCCATCTGCATCTTCTGTATAAACCAATGCTGTAGATCGTACATCCGGGTCTTTGATCAATGAATACGTAGGGCTGACTTTCCAATCTACTTTCCACTTCCCTAGTGTGTCCAAATAATGTCGGCCGGAAAGGTTTGCATTTGAAATAGAACGCTGTGTATACTGAAGGCTCGTCTTCTCCATTTTCGATGGATTGTCTTCAAAATTCTCTTCTTCCAACATCGCCGTTGTAGACTGTCCATTTTGCGTGTGGAATAATGTTAATCCAATTTTCGAACGCTTGAACTTGATTGATTGTCCAAAAAGTGCCGTCCAAATCACATTATTCTCTGCTTGAACACCTTGTGAGGTTCTTGATTTTTCAAGTTCATTTAAAGGTGTACCATCATCCCATTCCAATCGATACTCACTATATTGAACATCGTCATAAAAACGGTGAGTGTTTCTGTAATTCAGAACGAAATTGTATCCATAAGTTAACTTCTTCTTTGTGGTTAATCTATCGCCGTAGGCAAAAGAGTAATTTTGATCGAGGAAGTTAGAAGCTTGTTCTGCTCCCATTGTTTTCCCAAATGCCTTCGTGCGGCTCTCCAACTTTACATCTTGGGAAGAAACATTTGGAAATTTATCCGTTTTACGAACTGGTAATTCACGTGTTCCATCATCGAAACCGAGGAAATCAATAGCGCCCCCATCATATCCGATATAATCCTTATTGAATGTTGCTGCTAAGCTGTATCCCAATCCGATTTTGGCATACAATGTACGTTCAGCTGGAAAATCTTTTGTTGTGATATCAACCAATCCACCAGTGAAATCACCTGATAAATTGGGGATAAATGTCTTATAAACTGTGATATTATCGATCACTGCCGAAGGGAATATATCCATTTGCACAGAATTTCTATCCGGGTCTAACCCAGGAATATCCATTCCATTCAAAATCGTTTTCGTATATCGATCACCCAATCCACGAACATAAACGCTCTTCCCATCTTCAACTGAAATACCTGGTGCCATTTGAACAGCTTCAATGGCCGTAGACACACCTTTTTCTTTCATTTGCTCATCCGTAACCCCTTCTGTTGATCCTTTTTCATCTCTACGTCGGGCATCATCAGCTGCAACAGTTTTCGCTCCTTCAAGCTTTTGAGCTACAACTGTCATCACCCCTAGCTCCTGAACTGATTTGTCTTTGGTCATTGAGACATCCAATACTTGAACTTCACCTTCTACTATAGTTACATCATGTTTTTGATCAACAAAACCGTCTAAGGACATAGAGAAAATTAAGGTATATGTACCTGCCGCCAACTTCAACTCATATTCTCCATCAAAATCAGAATTAGCACCAGCACTAACTCCCTCCACTTTCACTTTTGCAAATGGTATAGGTGCATCATTAGATTTATCTGTTACTGCACCTCTAATGGTTCCCTGACCATAAGCTGCTCCCATCAATAGTATTAGCACAAATAAGCTAAAAATTTTGTTGATCATATGAATGAATTATTGTTCTTATTCAGGTGCAAATATATAACAAAAGTCTACCGCGAAGCGGTAGACTTTCCATATCATTACGTTAAGAAAACGTTAAGTATTTCCTTACAGCTTTCCGTTAACTCCAGCCCAAGTCCAAGAAGCAAAACCTGTAGCATCACATCCAGTAGCCGTTCCAGAAGTCATCGCACCTTCAGCTGCCGTTTGATCAGCACCAGGAACTGTACAAGCTGTACCTGCACCATCATCAGATCCAGTATAAACTGATACTCCTGTGAACTGAGCTCCAGTAAAGATCAAAGTTGGAGAAACATCTGTCAAGTTAGTGAATGCATCAGATTTAGGATCAACACATGCATTTTGGTATGAAGCACGAATCTTCGCTCCACCAAAATTAACGTTGTTGATGTTTCCTTGTGCTTTTGATTTAAAATCTCCATTTGCATCAGTTCCTCCATATGTATAAACTGTTCCATCTTGAAGTGTAAACAATCCACTCGTGTGCGTTGTTCCTTCTGGCCCATCAATCTCCAATCCTTCGTCAGAATTTGATCCATTGATAACCATAAAGTTTGTAACAGTTCCTGAATAGTTCATATCAACGTCAACACCATCATCTCCTTGGAAACCAATCAAAAGATTTGTGATACTAACTGTTCCACCGAAGAATTCAACTCCATCGTCAAGGTTCGACATAACTTCAATGTTGTTAATAGAAGTCCCTGATCCAACACCTCCAAGCGTCAATCCGTTGATTTCGTTACCAGCTCCAATCAATGCTCCTCCATGACGGATAGAAATATAACATAATGATCCAGAATTATCAGCAGCATCTGAACCACCAAACGCTCCATAAGTATCAGTAGCAGGAATTCCTTCAATTTGAGAGACAACATCTCCATCACCTGCTGAGATTGGTGCGTACCCCATAATCATCAATCCACCCCAAAGACCTTGATCAGCCTCAGTTAAATTTGTACCAGTCAGCTGTCCTGGTTGAATATTATCCAAAACAGAAGTGAAAATAATTGGTGAGGTAGCTGTTCCGCATGCATTAATCATACCCCCTTGCTCAACAATCAATGCTGAAGCTGAAGTACCTGCTCCTTCTGCACCTTTAATAATTGTTCCTGGCTCAATTGTTAATGTAACCCCAGAAGATACGATCACTTTTCCATTTAATGTATAAACATTAGCAGCTGTCCATGTCTCATCAGCTGTAATGAATCCTGTTTTAGCATTTGGATCCGTTACTGTTGGTTCATCAAAGGTACAAGACCCATCATCTTTTTCAGCAGCTGAATCATAGTTATTAGCTGTCTCATCTGTACAACCTTTTTTCTTACAAGAAACTGCTCCTAATGTTAATGATGCTGCCACCAACATCATTCCTAGTTTCATTCGATTTACTTTCATCTTTAAATAAATTAGTTTTTTAACTTTTTTCGTTGGCACAAATTTGAGGTCTTTTACTCACACCAACCTTTAGTTATACTTATTTTTACATCAATATTAGATTACCCTTATGTTAAGATGTTAAGTTAATCTGTAGTTCTTCCGTTGTTTTTAAGACATCATTAGACCGTCTGTTTAATACTTCCTTAACAATTCGTATTATTTAAA
>NODE-35-length-43781-cov-12.0332_pt1 | contig 43781 bp, 50 predicted proteins | sample MGYA00139097_ERZ477577 | MGnify/ENA metagenome assembly ERZ477577
CCTGACCCCCGGGTGAGCAGAGCTATCCCCGGTGCCGTAGACCAAAGCGGCCTCTTCTTTTTTGTCAGGCTTCCAGATATCTCCAACGGTGAGTGTGGCGAGCAGGAATCCCTCCTGGTCGTTTAAGGCGATGAATTGGCCTGGCTGCACCGACTTGGCAAAGGCTTCTGAAACATCGAGGCAGACAGGAACGGGCCATACTGGGCCAGCTGATAAACTGAGATCATGGAGAACCGAGAGATAGTCTTCCTTTCCAAGAAATCCAGTCAGAGGATAAAATCCCCGGTTCAGGATTAATTCCAAATCGAACAGCTGGCGCTCGTTCAGATCCAGCGAGACCAGCTCCAGTGCCTGGTTGCGCAGCACCTCAGCCCTTCTGAAATGGACTACCAGTGATTCGGAATAATCTTCATTTTTCATGATTTTCCAACAGCGAAGGTTTGTCTTCTACACCGTTCGGTGAAATACCGTCGTTTTAACTGACGGCTATGGACTGCCAAGCCGCTCGCGATAAGAGTCATAAGTGTTTTTGAGTCCTGCTCGCAGCGAAAAGTCGGGCTGCCACCCCCGGTTTGCCAGTCTCGATACGTCCAGCAGTTTCCGGGGTGTACCATCCGGCTGATCGGCATCGTAGCGAATCTCGCCAGGAAACCCGACGACCTCCTGTATCAACGCGGCCACCTCAGCGATGGTGCAGTCTTTCCCGGTTCCGACGTTCAAAAAAGAAGGTGCACTGTGGGAGGATTCAGAATCCTCGGAGTGTAAACTTTCAACGTATGCCTCCGCACTCATCTTCATAACCTCGTAGCAACCCGCAGCCATATCATCCACGTGGAGGAACTCCCTCCGGCCCGTGCCGCTGCCCCAGAGCTGCACATGGGGTTGGCTTCGCAGTGACCTCCCGTCAGCTTCAAACAGGGCGCTTCGAACGGAATCAGTGAGAGGGCCGTAAATTCTCTGATCTAGAGCGATCCCATCAACATCACCCTGGGCTGCCAGTTTAGCCAGATGGCATTTACGGATAATTGCCGGTATGACATGGGAATTTTCAAGGTGATAGTTGTCTCCCGGACCGTATAGATTGGTGGGCATGACAGCTCGATAACCCGTACCGTACTGGCGGTTGTAGGATTCGCACATCTTGATGCCGGCGATTTTGGCGATCGCATAGGGTTCATTGGTTGGTTCGAGCACACCGCTCAGGAAATACTCCTCTCTCATCGGCTGGGCAGAGAATTTAGGGTAAATACAGGAACTTCCGAGAAAGAGTAGATTCTTGACGCCCGCAGAAAAGGCTTCGTGTATGACGTTGGCCTGAATCATCAGGTTCTGGTAAATAAATTCGCCGGGATAACTATTATTGGCCTGGATACCTCCCACCCTGGCCGCAGCGAGCACCACATAGTCGATCTTTTCACTACTGAAGAAATTACGCACCGCCGCCTGGTCTCTTAAGTCCAATTCCGCCGAGGTCCTGCAAAGCAGATTTTTGTAGCCTTCCCTCCTCAGAAGTCGAATCATCGCCGAGCCGACCATCCCCCGATGTCCGGCGATATATATCAGATCTGTTTTGTCCAGCGAAAAACCTTCAGAAGACATGTAAGCGAACCGTTATTCGTGGTAGTTATAGGTGTGGAATCCCTCGTTCTGGCAAAGCGCATCTTTCTTGGCTTCCTCGAGATCTGAGCGCACCATCTCGGCTACCAGGTCAGTGAACGATGTTGACGGTGTCCAGCCCAGCTTTCGCTTTGCTTTGGCCGGATCTCCCAGCAGGGTCTCGACCTCAGTGGGCCGGAAGTAGCGGGGATCGACACGCACGACTGTCTGACCCGGCTTGAGCTTTAGATCACCCAACTCCGAGTCCGTCTCCTCGACCACCCCGATTTCCTCAATGCCGCTGCCGTGCCAGGACAAACTGATTCCCAGTTCAGCCGCAGCGCTGTCGACGAATGAGCGCACCGAGTGCTGCTCACCGGTGGCTATGACAAAATCTTCAGGGTGTTCCTGCTGAAGCATCAGCCATTGCATCTCGATATAATCGCGGGCGTGGCCCCAGTCACGAAGGGCGTTGAGATTACCGAGGTGGAGACAATCCTGAAGACCGAGGGCGATCCTGGCCATGGCCCGAGTTATCTTTCTGGTCACAAAGGTCTCACCTCTTCTCGGAGACTCGTGATTGAAAAGGATGCCGTTGCAGGCGTAAATGTTGTATGCCTCACGATAGTTGACCACGATCCAGTACGAGTACATTTTGGCAACCGCGTAAGGTGAGCGTGGATAAAACGGCGTTTTTTCGGTCTGGGGAGTCTCCTGGACCAGGCCGTACAGTTCAGAAGTGGAGGCCTGATAAAATCGGGTGCTGTCTGCCAGCCCCAGAATCCGAATTGCCTCGAGCAGTCTCAGCGTCCCAAGTGCGTCTGAGTTGGCAGTGTATTCGGGTTCTTCGAAAGAGACGGCAACATGCGACTGGGCGGCCAGGTTGTAAATTTCAGCTGGCCTCACCTTCTCGATTATGTGAATCAGGCTTGAACTATCGGTTAAATCACCGTGGTGAAGAATAAAATTGCGATGCGTCTCGTGCGGACCCTGGTAGATATGATCGATCCGGTCGGTGTTGAACAGGGAGGTGCGTCGTTTGATGCCGTGGACTTCGTAGCCTTTATCGAGCAAAAACTCGGCCAGGTAGGAGCCGTCCTGCCCGGTGATGCCGGTGATCAGCGCTTTTTTTTTCATTTTCAACTGTGTCCTTTGGTCAGGCGGAATTTACCACCTTAGCGTGGCCGCTAACTAACCATATTTTTTATCAGTTTAGCAAATCTATTCTGCGATATTCAAATCTTGGCTGTCCAAAACCTTTGTCCGCCTCTTGAAAGTTTTACCCTGAAGCTCTGTTGAGACCGGAAAGTAAGGCTTTGACCGATGCGATAATTATATCTGTGTCGATACCAGCCCCCCAGTATCGTCTGCCGTCAGCTCGCTCGATCTCTATATAGGCGATCGCCTTGGCATGGGAGCCGGTATTGATCGCATGTTCGTGGTAACTGCGCAGAGTCCAGTTGCCGGTTATCTGGGCTTTAAGGGCAGTGGAAAAAGCATCGAGCGGACCGTTCCCGGATGCCCTTATTTCCCTCTCCACGCCCTCAACTTCGACCGTTGCTTCGACTTCGGCAAAAGAACGCCGCTCCTGCTTGTCGCTGTGGCGTTTCATCACGTGAAAGGAGTGCAGGTCGAATGGAGCATGAATATTTATATAGGTGCGCTCAAATTCTTGGTAAATTTCCTCCGGCTTGAGTTCCCGGCCCTCCTGGTCCGTCACCTGCTGGATTACAGCGCCGAAATCAGGGTGCATTTCCTTGGGAAGTTTGATGCCGAACTCATGGTCCATGATATAGGCAACGCCACCTTTGCCGGACTGTGAGTTGATTCTAATGATCGACTCATAGGTTCTGCCCACGTCGTTCGGATCGATCGGCAGATAAGGGACGGCCCACTCTCCTGAGTCGGCAATTTCATAGTGGCTCATCCCCTTGTTGATGGCATCCTGGTGAGATCCTGAAAAGGCTGTGTAGACAAGTTCCCCGGCATAAGGATGACGGATGTGCACCGGAATTCTATTGACCCGTTCGTAGACATCGATCAGGTGGTTTAAATCATGTATGTCGAGCTCGGGGTCGACACCTTGAGTAAACATATTCAGAGCCAAAGTCACCAGGTCCACATTGCCTGTCCTCTCACCATTGCCGAACAGGGTGCCCTCGACCCGGTCAGCACCGGCCATCAGGGCAAGCTCGGTGGCGGCTACGGCACAGCCCCGATCATTGTGGGTATGTACGCTGATAATCGCCGACTGTCGATTCTTCATGTGTGAACAGAACCATTCGATCTGATCGGCGAAGATATTGGGCGTGGTGAGTTCTACTGTGGCCGGAAGATTGATTATCACAGGACTTTCAACTTGCGGCTGCCAGACATCCATTACTGCTTCGCAGATTTCCAGGGCAAATTCCAGTTCAGTACCGGTAAAACTCTCGGGAGAATATTGATACCTGAAGCTGGTACCCGGATACTTCTTTGCCTCCTCAATCACAAGCTGGGCACCGTGCACGGCAAGATCGACAATTTCTTTTCTGCTCATTTTGAAGACCACATCACGCTGTAGAGTCGAAGTGGAATTGTAAAGGTGGATAATCGCCTGTTTGGCGCCTGTTATAGATTCAAAGGTTTTCTTGATCAGATGATCCCGGGCCTGGGTGAGTACCTGGATTGAGACATCGGCAGGAATCAACCCGTCCTCTATTAATAGCCTGGTAAACTCAAACTCTACCTGAGAAGCGGAGGGAAAACCGACTTCGATCTCCTTGAAGCCGATATCCAGCAACAACTGCCACATCTCCAGCTTTTTGGCCAGGCTCATTGGCTGAATCAGTGCCTGGTTGCCATCCCGCAGATCGACGCTGCACCAGGCGGGAGCCCGATCGATGACGTTATCCGGCCATGTTCTTTCAACCAGCCCTATTGGCGGGTAGGAACGATATTTGCTGACTAATTCCGCTTTCATCTCATTCTCCCATTTGTTGGTAATTACTACCCTTTCCAACCATAAAAAAAGGCCGCGGTCTCTGCAACCGCGGCCTGTCGTCAATCATGGTTCTGCAAACGTCACATATCCACAACCCCTTCCGCGGCAGATGGCCTGGTTAGCAATAGTAGAGACAGGATGCGTATAGTGAACAGTGTCTGCATGGTTATAGAATGCGTAAACTTTCTAGTATCATTTTGATTTTACGCTACAATAATCCCGCTCCTCGGGCATTGTCAACCCCTTTTACCGACTTTTCCGCTGTTATGGAAAGCCCCTGGCTCATTATCCACAGCCGAATCGGCTGCAGATACTATTGTTTATTGACATCTAATTCCTGTATCTCTATACTGGCAGGCTCGATTAAATTACTGGATTACCCGATAATCCTGCATCTGAGATGTATATCAACACAGAGGATTAACCATGTCGCAGATTAGCGGTGCCCAAGCAATCGTCAAATGTCTCCTCGAAGAAAATGTAGATACAATTTTCGGCTACCCGGGCGGGGCTGTCATCGATCTCTACGACGAACTGAGCAATTGTCCCGACCTCACCCATGTGTTGGTACGCCATGAGCAGGCTGCCGTCCATGCGGCCGACGGCTACGCCAGGGTTACAGGTGAAGTTGGTGTTGCCCTGCTTACTTCTGGGCCCGGAGCAACCAACGGCGTAACCGGTATCGCCACCGCTTATATGGACTCCATCCCCATCGTCATCCTCACCGGTCAGGTGCCAACCCCGCTGATCGGCAACGATGCCTTTCAGGAAGTAGACATCGTCGGTATTACCAGGCCCTGCACCAAGCATAATTACCTGGTCAACAGCAAGGAAGAGTTGGTGGAGGTCATGCGTGAGGCTTTCCATGTTGCCCGCACCGGAAGACCAGGTCCCGTGCTCGTGGATCTACCCAAAGACATTATCAAGGACGGGATCGAGTTTGAGGACAGAAAACCGATAAGGATGCAAAGTTATCAGCCGAATTACGAACCCCACATGGGTCAGGTCGAAAAAGCCTGCCGATTGATCACCGAAGCCAGGAAACCGGTGCTCTATGTCGGCGGCGGTGTGATTTTGTCTGATGGGGCAACTGAACTTACCGAACTGGCAACCAAATTAAACATTCCAGTTACCATGACTTTGATGGGACTCGGTGCCTTTCCAGGGCACCACGAGCTTTCAATGGGTATGCTCGGAATGCACGGCACCTACACTGCCAACATGGCCGTGGCCGAAAGTGACCTGCTCATTTCAGTGGGAGCCAGGTTCGATGATAGGGTTACCGGCAAACTGGATACCTTTGCCACCAATGCAAAAATTATCCACATCGATATAGATCCAACCTCCATCAGCAAGAATGTCAAGGTGGACGTGCCCATCGTTGCCGATTGCAAAAAAGCACTCACGGCGATGAACAGCTGGTTCAACAATCAACAAGACATTTCTGTCGAGGCGGAAAAAGCAAAACACCAGGACTGGTTCAACAAGATAACGAACTGGCAGGAGCTGCACCCGCTCGGCTATCAAGATGAAGGGGAGCAGATAAAACCGCAGTACGTTGTCGAAATGCTGGACAAGCTTACCAACGGTGATGCTATTGTCGCCACTGAAGTCGGACAGCACCAGATGTGGGCTGCCCAGTTCTATCGCTTTAGCGATCCACGCCGTTTCCTGACTTCAGGCGGGTTGGGTACCATGGGGTACGGTTTTCCGGCAGCCATAGGGGCAAAACTGGCCAGGCCCGACAAAATCTGTATCGATATTGCAGGAGATGGCTCGATCCAGATGAATATCCAGGAACTGGCAACGGCACGGCAATACAATACCCCGGTTAAAATCGCCATTCTCAACAATCAGTTCCTCGGTATGGTAAGGCAGTGGCAGGAACTGTTTTATGACAAACGCTACGCCTCCACTGTCATGGACATCGCCCCCGATTTCGTCAAACTTGCCCAGGCCTATGGTGCCGTCGGGCTGCGGGCAACCAAGAAAAGCGAGGTTGAGGATGTTATTAAAGAGGCCCTGGCGGTTGACAACACGGTCTTGATGGATTTCAAGATCTCCCGCGAAGAAGGTGTCTTCCCAATGGTTCCGGCCGGCAAGTCGAACACAGAAATGCTGCTGGTCTAGCTTACAGTTCAGCTCTGGCTATAAAGTTCAGTAAAGGGAGTATAATGAAGCATACTTTATCGGTGCTGCTTCAGAACAAGCCTGGGGTGCTTTCCAGAGTCACTGGCCTGTTCAGCGGCCGCGGTTTCAATATTGAAAGTCTTTGCGTTGCCGAAACGCTTGACCCTAAAGTCTCCTGTCTAACGGTCATCACCAAGGGCGACAACGCTATTATCGAACAGATCACCAAACAGCTCCATAAACTGATCGATGTCATTAAGGTGGTAGATATCGATGAAGGCGAGTTCGTCGAGCGAGAAATGGTTTTGATCCGAGTGAACGCTGAAGAACACACCAGAGCAGAAGTGTTACGGATAATCGATATTTTTCGTGGCAAGGTCGTTGACGTGAGCCCCAATAGCTATGCCATAGAGGTCACCGGTTCCAGTTCCAAAATAGAAGCAATTATCGACATCCTGCGCCCAATTGGCATCCAGGAAATAGTAAGGACCGGCAAAATTGCCATCGCCCGAGGTCGGGCATCGAAAAAAGGTGTTACATGAAAAAAGAGAGAATTCCCGTTGCTGCTGAAGGGTACCCGTTTATTGGCTACAGCGCCCTATTGGCCATTCTCAGCGCTCTGCTGGGCTTCCCACTCATTACGCTCATCCTGCTAGTAACCACCACCTTCATTTTAATGTTCTTCAGGGATCCGGAAAGAACAACACCTGAAATCGACCGGGGGGTGATTTCCCCTGCAGATGGCAAAATAATCTTTGTGGAGACCACCAGAGACGAACGCTTTGCCGATGAAGATGTTCTCAAAATCTCCATTTTCATGAATGTCTTCAACGTCCATGTGAACCGCATCCCTTTTTCGGGTACAGTGAGCAAAGTGCACCATGTTCCAGGTTCCTTTCTGGCTGCCGACAGCGAGAAAGCACACTTGAACAACGAGTATTGTGCGGTAAAAATTGTTACCAGCGATCAAAGAGAGATCACCATGGTGCAGATCGCCGGGCTGATCGCCAGAAGAATTATCTGCCGACTCGAAACTGGAGATACGATAAAGCGCGGTGAACGCTATGGTCTGATAAGGTTTGGTTCCCGGGTTGATCTTTACCTGCCGCACCAGTCTAATCCTGCGGTCAAGGTTGGGGATAAGGTGGTCGCTGGAGAGAGCCTGCTGGCGTATCTTGGATAATCTCTTCCTGGAGTTGGATTCAATGGACTGCGCCCGACCAAGAATCCTGGCATTTATTGATATTTTTTACCTCCAGGCTTCGACTGATTTTGCCGGCCTGATAGTTGGCTAACTCATGAGGATCATCAGCGGTTCGGCAAAAGGTCGTAAACTCTTTCCTCCCCTTTCCCGCAGCAAAGAAATTCGTCCCACCTCTGATCGGGCCAGGGAGGCCTTATTCAATATAATCGGAACCCGGATTATAGATTGTTGTGTGCTGGATCTTTTTGCTGGTACCGGTGCATTTGGCTGCGAAGCATTGAGCAGAGGGGCCGCCAGGGTCTGTTTTATCGATCACTCCAAGGTTTCTCTCGACCTTATTCAAAAAAACAGCGCCCTTGTTCCTGACGGCAGGGAAAAATCATGCGTCATAAAAACCGACCTCAGCAGAGGATTCAACCAGACCTGCCTGTCCAGGTTCGAAAGCTGCATGTTTGATCTTGTCTTTGCCGATCCGCCCTACCTCACAGAACTATCAAACAAAATTTTGTCAGCGCTTGACAATTGTTCTGTGCTTTCGGCAGATCCACTGATAATAATAGAGGAGCGGAAAAATTTTACTCCACCCGAACATTTAAAGAAGTTATACCTTAAGGACAGCAGGAGCTACGGAGAGAGTTCCTTTTACTTTTACGGCTATTCAGCCTCATAGCCATAGAGCAGGGTTAACCTATGAGTTCAAAACCAAACGGTGAATCGATCGCCATTTATCCAGGCACCTTCGACCCCATCACCAACGGCCACCTTGATCTGATAAATCGCGGCCTCTGCCTTTTCGACAAGGTAATCGTCACCATCGCCATCAATCCGGGTAAAAAACCTCTCTTCTCCCTGGATGAAAGAAAGGAGATGATTCTCGAATGCTATACCGAAGAGGATCGCGTCGAAGTCGACACGGTATCAGGACTGTTGGTGGAGTATGCAGCCCAGAGAAATGCCAGGGCGATCATCAGGGGACTGCGTGCAGTATCCGATTTTGACTATGAATTTCAGCTGGCCCTGATGAATCGAAAGCTCGAACGCTCGGTGGAGTCGGTCTTCTTAATGCCCGGTTTTCGATGGATATTCATCAGCTCCTCCATCGTTAAGGATGCGGCCAGTCACGGCGGCAATGTAGGGGGACTTGTACCTGAACACGTCGAGAAAATGCTCATCGATAAATATCGTTAGCAGCTTGCCCAGTTCAACCACGATGAATTCCCACAGTAGACAATCCTCCAGCCCGGTTCGCAGAAAAATACTTTTCTTCGGCAGTCTGCTGCTTCTCTGGCCCTTGCTGAGATTTCTTTCCCATAAAGTACCGAGAAAACCGCGGGTCATTGAAGCTACCGGCAGCTTTCAAAACAAGTCATTCCTGACCAAAGAGGAGTTTATCGTCTTTCACGAAGATGAGCAGCTCTGGGCCGTATCCCGGAATTGCACCCATCTCGGATGCCGCCTCAACTATATAGAGAAAGAACAGCATCTGGAATGCCCCTGTCATCAGAGCAGGTTTTCCAGGCGCGGTGACGTGTTAAAAGGTCCTGCCGAGAAACCGTTGCCGCGTTACCCGGTAGAGCGAACGGACACACCAACCACCTTCCTGATTACCATTTCCTGAAAATGCAGGTCAGAGGAAGCATAGCAAAGGCTCTCAACTCGGTGAAATGGGGAGAGTGGAGTTTGATCAGCCTCTATGTTTCTCTTGTATCGGGCATTATAGTAGGCATTCACTACAGCCCCGCCGAACCTTTCTATTCGGCATCCGCTCTTGACATCCTGGTCCCTTACGGGACCTTTTTCCGTTCACTGCATTTTTATTCAAGCCAGTTTTTCTTTTTGTTTGCCGTCGTGCATTTTCTGTTGGTCTTCGACAAATCCCAGGTTTATAATTTCAAGTCTTATGTCTATCTGATTTTCTGTTTTCCCTGCATCCTGATGCTGCTCTTCACCGGCTATGTGCTGCGCGGCGATGCCACGGGATATTCGGCCGGCATGATTGCCGAGCATATTGTGCAAGCGATACCGTTGTTCGGCTCAGCGCTGAACAATATGCTCTTTTCAATTTCGACCCACGGGATGGATCGTGTCTACCTGCACCACGTCATCTCCTTTGACCTGCTCTTTTTGTTTCTGGCCTGGGACCACCTGCGAAGATATCGGGTTGTTCTGGCTGACCATCTTCTTTTCATCAGCGCAGTACTGCTCCTCTCACTGGTGATCACTGCACCAATCGATCCTGAACAGCTCGGGTTGCTCTATATCACCGGTCCCTGGTTCTTCCTGGGGCTCCAGGAACTGCTGCGCTATGTTTCTCCATTTATAGCTGGTGTTCTTGTACCTGGCTCGCTGTTGATCGGGTTGGTTCTGCTGAGAAAAGGACATCGCTCGTACCGGCCCCTGCTCATTTTCTTGTGCTGCTGGCTCGGCTGCTATCTGCTCTTGACCCTGCTGGCACTTACTGCTCACGGATAGTGATGTGGACGAACGCAAAACGGCCGCATTCTATTGAATGCGGCCGTTCCATGGCGCTATTGCCAAATTCCCGAAAAATATCAGCTGTTGAGTATTCGCTGCTGCCACTGCAGAATTTTGGCGGTCTCGCTGGAAAGAACTTTTAAGGCCTGGTTTTGGTCTACCTCGGCGCTTCTGATTTTCTCGAGATTACCAAATACAGAATGTAATAGATCAACCGCCTCATCATCGAACTCGCCGCTCTTTTTACCGATACTTCCAACCACCGCTCCAATGAGGTGAGTCAATGTCTTCTCTATGGGCTTATGGACCAGTGCGGATTCCATCTCCTGGAGCACCGAGTCTATCATGGCAAGCTTGTCGCTGGTAATGTCCTCTCTCAGGGAGTCTACATTGGTCTTCAAGGCGGCAAAGCTCTCATCACTGACAGCTTGTTCTGCATCCGCCTCAGTGCCTTCGCTCAGGAAATTATCAAGCCTGTCTTCGATGTCGACAATGGCTTCTTTATCCGACTCCTCACCTTCGTCCGATTCTACCTCGCTCAAGGCTGGAGAAGGTGCTGCTTCTGAAGCAGGGGGTTCATCAAAATCCAGTCCACCATCGGCAAAGAAATCATCGATATGTTTACTTATCTCGCTGTCAGGTGATGCTTCAGCTGCTCCGGCAAGGCCCACCGTGCTCTCGTCACTGGCAAAAAGGGCCGGGGCGATCTGGCCGTCAGCCAGAGGCAACGGCGCCTCTTCAGAATCATCGTCGGCCTCTGTCTCGACATCGACGCCGGGAATGGCACCAGCCGGAAAGGCTGAAGGCAACTCTCCTGCAGGCGCCTCTTCATCGTCCAGGTCTGCAAGAGCAGGCGCAAGCACCCCTTCGTCCAGCATCGGCAGGGCCTCTTCGTCGGAATCGTCATCAGCCTCTGTTTCAACATCGACTCCGCGCAAAGCCTCCTCTGCACTCAGCCCGGTAAACGCTGGTGGTTCGTCAGCTTCCACATCACCGAAGAAGCTCGCCACTTTTTCAAGAGTTTCTTCGGAGAAGCTTTCACCATCGACAAGATCTTCAGCCGAGGAGGTCTGCTCGAACTCGCTGGTATCCTTGAAAGAGAGTTCCATTTCAGTTTGTTCTGCTGGTGTCTCAAGCGGCGTGGCCTGCGCGGCTTCAGCCTCTGCGGCTTTGCTCTCTTCCCTGTATCTGGCAATTGCCTCAGGGGTGATCGATTCGGCAATCTCTTCCTTGAAACGGTTGAATTTGTCCGCTTCACCAATAAGAAGTTCTTTGATCTGTTGACTTTCCAGGGACCCGTCTACCACCTTTTCCAGTGTCAGATAAAAAGAATTCAACAGTTTGAACGCATCGGGGTGAGAGGCGCTCTTCATCAGTTTGATATAACCGCCGACAGCATCAATGCCCTGCAGCAGCAGCTTTTGGGGTTTGCTGGTATCCCACATCTCCTGCAACCTTTTTACTTCTCTACTTATTTCCGTCAATTCATTGTCGGTAATCTCCCAATCAATGGTTAAAATATAGGCTTTCAGGCGGTAAAGGTCGGGATTGGTCTCGCGATATTCCGAAGACTCATCCGGTTGTTCTGCAGCACGATCAACTTCTGATGCTTCTTCATCCGCTTTGACTTCCGGTCGCTGCCCAAGGCCTATCTGCTGTTTAAGTAGCTCGAATCTCTTGACGTCAGCCAACAAAATCTCTTTCTTCTGCTGTTCCGAAATTTCTTCATCCAAGACGATCTTTTCAAGATCATAGAAGAAGGAGATCATTACCTTCATGGCGTTATGATGGGCATTCGACTTCTTCTGGTAGATATACTTAGTGATTTTCTGCAGTGCCTGTATATAGACCAGTTTGACTTGATCGTCGGACCAGCTTTGCTGGGCCTCCTGCAGTTCGTCGTTGAAATCGATGAGGACCTGGTCAGTTATTTCCCATTCAATGGAGAGCATCAGAGTTTTGAGTCGTGAAATTGGAGACTCCTCTTCACCCGCATATTCAAAAAGATCGACATACCCGGTATCAAAAGACTCGTCGGCAATTTCATCCATTCCGACCGTGAGATCATCGTCGTATTGATTGCCTTTGTATTGTTCCACCGTGTCTTCTCTCTAGAATAGTTTTTTCTGAATGGAAATGATCGTTGAAGCGATAATTTTTTTCAATGTCGCTGGAACGTTATAGCCGGTAACCGCACTTGCTTCGAAATAGGGAGCCTGCAGTCTGCTGTTGAGATCTTTCTGAAGTATCTCGGTTGGTAAAATGGGTATACCGTGCTCCTTCAAGTCAACTTTGTTGTATTGCATGACCAGCGGAACTTTGAAGATACTCTCCTTATAAGAGAGCAGGTTCTCATGCAGCTGGTTCAGAGAACGAATGTTTTTTTCCCGCTGCTTTACCATCGCATCAGCCACAAAAACAATTCCGTCAACACCTCGCAATACAAGTTTCCGGGTGGCATTGTATTTCACCTGACCGGGTACGGTGTAGAGTTGGATTTTTATATCGTAACCTTTTATCTTGCCCATATTAAAGGGCAGAAAATCAAAAAAAAGGGTCCGGTCGCCATGGGTTTTTAGACTGACCATCTCTGAGACGATCTGGTTTCTAAAGGATCTATTTATGTATTCAAGGTTGGTGGTTTTTCCGCATCGTCCTGGGCCATAGTAGACAATTTTAACCTGAACGACTTTTTCTTTTAAGTTGATGAAACTCAACCTGACACCCCCGTTTTATCGGTCGACACTTAGCTGTTTCCTTAGGGCTTCCATGCGACTAACCGGTCAGGATTTGTTCCAGAGTCGTTTGATTTGTTCGATGACGTCCACCACATTCAGGCGCAGAAATCCGAGCGAAATTTCCTGGCCGAACATCGAAATCAAAAGCAGTTCTTCATCTATTTTACTGAAATGGATGCTCGATTCCTGGCCTTTATGAAAGAGCAGTGAAAACTCTTCTTCTCCAACCAGTTTGGCCATTGCGTCCACCGTGGCAAAATTGCCAGCGGCAAGGGCGGCAAAAGAATAGACGTCGTATTTGTTTTCGCTGTTGTCCTTTGCGGTTATGATATTTCCTGCCATATCAATTACTATTACGCAATCAACACCCAACTTGATCAATTTGTCAGTGAGAATCGCATCAATCTGTTCTATCTGCTCCTGACTGACAATTCCGTAATTCATACTCTTTTCCCCATGTTGAATTTTGGTGGCCCTTAATACTTATTTCACACTCTTGTAATCTTTTGAAATTCGAAGAAAATATTTGTGATCCAGGCAGTCCATTCCAAACCAAGAAAAGTCATCAAACTTCATGACCTCTCCTCTTTAGAATAAAGAAATCATTGTGTTTTTTAAAAAACCTGCGGTGCAGCTAATAACCGTATTATAGTACTATACGATAGATTTTTTTTGAGTTGAAGGAGTTTTTTTCTTTTTTTTAATAAAAATCAGAGGCATAAAGTATTCATCAGCTGTCATACCGACAACTCAGCCGAGGGTTGAATTATGTTCCCCAACGGTCGAATTTCCGCGCCACTAACTAACGGACGCCTGCCAGATAGCCGTTGCTAAGACCAGGCTAATCTGCTAAGAAACCTGCCGGAGGAACATGACCATGAGCAGGAAAAAACCACCAGTTCCAGTTTTGCCTGATGATGTAGACCTGATCGACAGTCATTGTCATCTTGATATGGATGAATATAGGCAGGACCTGGACCAGGTTATCCACAGAGCTGCGCAGCACGGCGTCAGAGGCATCTTAACCATTGGCATAGACCTGCCGAGCTCCAATTCTGCCGTCAGGATTGCCAGTCGTTATGGGTCGATCAGAGCAACTGTGGGGTTCCATCCCCACGAGGCTGAAAAGGTTACTCCCGCGACCCTTTCAGCGCTTGCGGCACTGGCCTCCGATAACGCTGAAGAGGTAGTCGGATGGGGAGAAATTGGACTCGATTACGTGAAGCAATACGCTCCCCTGGAAATCCAGCGGCAGGTCTTCCGGAGACAACTCCAAATGGCCAGGGAGCTAAAGTTGCCGGTGATTATCCATGACCGTGAGGCCCACGATGACTGTCTTCGGATTATTCGCGAAGAAGGTCCGTTTGATGATGGCGGGGTCATGCATTGTTTTTCAGCAGATCTGGACTTCGCCCTCAGGATGATCGACTGCAACTTTCATATCTCAATTCCAGGGATCGTCACTTATAAAAAAGCCGAAGAGATGCAAGAGGTGGCTGCCAAGGTGCCGATAGAGCGACTGTTAGTTGAAACCGACGGTCCGTTTCTCTCACCTGTACCCTATCGGGGCAAAAGGAACGAGCCATTGTATACGCTCTATACAGCAGCACACATTGCCGGTCTTCGACAGACCGACATCGTTGAACTTGCCAGACAGACCACCGCCAACTGCCGCTCTCTGTTCAACTATCAGTTTAACTGCTGAAACAAGACCGTGCTGATGATACACCAGAACCTAAGAGAGCTCAGGGAATCGATCAATCAAGTAGCTCGAAGCAGCAATAGAGACCCCGAGGAGATCCAGCTGGTAGCCGTCTCCAAACGCTTTCCTCTTGCGGCAATGGAAGAGGCGCTGAAGGCCGGTCAAATGATTTTTGGGGAGAATTACATCCAGGAAGCGGCAGAGAAGAAGTCTGCTCTGCTGGATCGTATCAGGCTTCACTTTATTGGTAACCTGCAGAGCAACAAAGCGAAAATTGCCGTAGAAACCTGCGATATGGTGGAGACAATCGACCGACCCAAAATTGTGCGAGCTTTGCATAAACATCTGGTTAGCCAAGATCGGCACCTCGACGTCCTGGTTCAGGTCAATGTTGGTCAGGATTCACATAAATCCGGAGTCTACCCCCATGAAGCCGAGTCTTTATTGATGTATATAAATGATTTTCCCCGACTGCGGCTGCGAGGCTTGATGACCATGCCGCCCTACACCCCTGATCCGGAAATGGCCAGGCCTTATTTCAAGGCTCTGCGAAGTCTGGCTGAACAGATGAAAGTCAAAGGTCTGCTTGGAAAGACTGGAAAAATCGAACTTTCCATGGGGATGTCCCATGACTATCAAGTGGCCATCGAAGAAGGTGCGACCCTGATCAGAATAGGTACGGCGATATTTGGAGAGCGGCCACCGCTTTCCCAGAACAGAAAAGATTAAAGGATAGACGATGAAAATCACAATGATTGGTACTGGCTACGTTGGCTTGGTTACCGGTACCTGTTTTGCAGAATTTGGCCATCATGTCACCTGTGTTGACAAACTGAGCGATAAAATCGATCGACTCCTGGCAGGTGAAATTCCGATTTACGAACCGGGATTGGAAGCCTTGGTTGCCAAAAATAGTCAGGAAGGGCGTCTCAGTTTCACCACCGACCTGGGGAAAGCCGTAGCTGGCGCCGAGGCCGTTTTTATTGCCGTCGGTACCCCCAGCAGCAGGCGTGGAGACGGATACGCTGATCTGACTTATATTTATGAGGCTTCAAAAGAAATCGCCTCGTTTCTCCAGGGTTATACGGTCATCATCGATAAAAGCACGGTTCCTGTGGGAACGGCAAGGCAGGTCGCCAGAATTATCAAGGAAGTCAATCCCGAGGCCGACTTCGATGTTGCCTCTAATCCTGAGTTCCTGAGGGAGGGAGCGGCAATCGCCGACTTTATGCGACCGGACAGGGTGGTCCTAGGGGTCGAGACAGATCGGGCAGAAACCCTTTTACGTGCTGTCTACCAGCCTCTCTATCTGCAGGAAACCCCGATTGTCAAAACCTCAATCGAAACCGCCGAACTCACTAAGTATGCGGCAAATGCTTTTCTGGCCACCAAAATTAGTTTTATCAACGAAATGGCCCTGCTCTGCGACGCTACCGGCGCCGATGTGGTCGCACTGGCCAGAGGAATAGGCATGGACGGCAGAATTGGAGCCAAATTTCTTCATCCCGGTCCCGGGTACGGTGGTTCCTGTTTTCCCAAGGACACCATGGCATTGATGAGAATTGCCCAGGAAAATGGAGAAAGTCTCCGGGTCGTCGAAGCGGCCATTGAAGCAAATGGAGCCCAAAAGGCCAAAATGGTTAAAAAGATACGGGATATGCTCGGTGGATCTGAGGCCGGTAAAACGATCGCAGTTCTAGGCCTCACCTTTAAGCCTGAGACCGACGACATGAGAGACAGCCCTTCGATTACCATACTACCAGCACTGTTGGAGAAAGGCGCCGTTATTCGAGCCCATGACCCCCAGGGAATGGAGGAGGCCCGTCAACTCCTGCCTGACTCCATTATCTACACCAGCAACTCCTATGAAGCCTGTAAGGGTGCAGACGCAGTCATCATAATGACCGAATGGAACCAGTACCGGGCCCTCGACCTGGAACGGCTGGGTTCGGTGATGAAACAGAAGATATTTATCGATCTCAGAAATGTGTACCAGCCGGATCTGGTCAAAGAAAAAGGATTCAGATATGATGGGGTGGGACGATCCTGAAGATAAAAAAACCCCGAAATGGTGGAAACCAAATCGGGGTCTAAACAGTATCGGGGAGTATTGTCAGCTGTTTCTCTTCGACGCACGTTTCGAGGCTTTAAGTGGATTGATGCGGACCTTGGCAACCTTAATTTCGGGTTTCTGGTGGGTGGCAAAGTTGCAGATACCAAGTCGCCATTTGGCATCCGGATTAGCGTAGGTTTTGCAATATTTAACCCCTTCTTCCTCGACGATGCGCTCGCATCCCTCACATTTATCGACAACAGGCTTGAATGTGCCTTTTAGTGTTATAGCTGCTTCCGCCATTTTGGCCTCCAAATCATTAGTAGTAATTTCTCATCGACTGTTGATGTCTATCTGCAAAATGATTGACAGTTTTTCCAGTCGAATCTCGCATACTAACAGAAACTGATTATCGCATCAAGACATTTCGATTTTTCTGCCTTGTTCTCCAAATATTTCATAAAATCTCCCCCAAAACTCATACTCAGTGATAATTGTGTAATTACTGATTGTTACACCCGACAACCTTAGAAAAAGAAAATCTTTACAAACCGTCCTTGTATTATCCAACCTCAAGGAATATAATAGGATTTGTGATAAATTAGCGAAAAGATCAAGTCGCTCAGCATTTTGTGTTGAGAAAGTTTCCTGCATTTCTGGAGATCATTATGCCTGTCTATGTGTGGAAAGGTAGAAACCAATACGGTGAAAAGCGCAAAGGTGAAGTCGAGGCTCCCGATCAGGCAGCAGCGCTAGCCCATGTCAAGCGGATGCGTATCACTGATCCGGTGGTCAAGGAAAAGCCCAAGGATCTGCTGGAAAGCATTCCTTTTTTTCAACCCCGTGTCACCGACAAAGATATCGTCGTCTTCACCCGACAGTTGGCAACTATGATCGATGCCGGTCTTCCACTGGTACAATGCCTGGAAATCTTGAGCAAGCAGCAGGAAAACTCTACTTTCAAAAGAACTATTGGTGAAATCCAGGCGGATGTGGAAGCAGGAACCACCTTTGCCGATTCGATGCGCAAGCACCCCAAAGTATTCGACAATCTCTATTCCAACATGATCGAAGCCGGTGAGACCGGCGGTATTCTTGATACGATCCTCAATCGTCTTGCTCTTTTCATGGAAAAAACCATGGCCCTGAAAAAGAAAATCAAGGGAGCAATGACCTACCCGGCCATCTGTCTGGCGATTTCGATACTCATCCTGGTCGTCATTCTGGTATTTGTTATACCGGTTTTCGAGGAGATGTTCTCACAGATGGACGCCGCTCTGCCTGTGCCAACCATGATTGTCGTTGGCTTGAGCAACGCTTTTAAGGAACATCTGCTCTGGATCATCCTACCGATTATTCTTCTCATTTACATCTTCAAAAAGGTCTACTCAACCGAGAAAGGCAGATATCGTATAGACCAGTTCTTTCTTCGGTTACCAGTTGTGGGTATACTGATCAGGAAGGTTGCGGTCGCCAAATTCACCCGGACCCTGAGCACCATGCTGCAAAGCGGCGTGCCGATCCTGGAAGCCCTGCAGGTCGTTGCCAAGACAGCAGGCAACAAGGTTATCGAACGGGCCGTATTCAGAGTCGGCGATGCCATCGCCGAAGGCCGACCGATGGCCGAACCCTTGATGGAAAGCGGCGTATTTCCCAACATGGTGGTGCAGATGATCAACGTTGGAGAATCGGTTGGTGCCCTCGATACCATGCTCGAAAAAATCGCCGACTTCTATGACGAGGAAGTCGACACAGCGGTGGCCAACCTGACGGCCATGATCGAGCCGTTCATGATGGTCTTTCTTGGTGGAATGATCGGTACACTGGTGGTGGCCATGTATCTGCCGATTTTTGAAATGGCCGGACATGTATAGTTTCCTGAAAAGGAATTTAAAATCCTTAATTTTAGTCGCCCGATACCATTGACTTTTTTCACCTCATTTTTAATGTAATGGGGACTGATAACAAAACTGCGTTTGGATAGGAGGAGACAATGACACTGACAAAAGCTGATCTGGTACAACAGGTGTACAAAAACCATGAAGGGCTTACTAAAGCTCAGGCTACAGCATCAGTGGAAGCCTTTCTGCGCCTTTCAAAACAATCTCTGATCGGCGGCTCCGACTTGCTGCTGAGCGGATTCGGCAAGTTCAACGTCAAAGATAAAAATTCCAGAAGGGGTAGAAATCCCCAGACTGGCCAGGAACTCACCCTCGACGCCAGAAGAGTGGTTACCTTTAAACCTTCCGGTATCTTGAGGGAGAAGATCAACAAATAGCAGCACAGCCAGCGAATAAATCGTTGGCTTTTTTGATTTTCCAGGCCTGCAGCAAGTATCTTTAGGAACTTGGTGCAGGCCTTCTGTGTTTAGGTCCTCGTTATGAATTGAAGAGTCCTTCAGATCAAGACGACGACACACCCTCTTGACCGCCATGACTTTACTGCCCCCTGCACTGCTTCCCATAAATTCAATACTCCAAAAAAGGCAATGGAGTCTACATCAGGACATTGCCAGCGAATCTGATGATCAGCTAATAGGATCCATTGGACGTCTGGGATTGCTGCGCCCTCCCATTGTCAGGCTAGGTCAGGACGGTTATGAATTAATCTGCGGGGTTAGACGACTCGATGCACTCAGACGACTCAGTCATCCCCCCAGCAGCATTGGTTGCTCAGTTCTCAGTGAGCAGGCCCAACCTGAGGATATATTGTTTCTAGTAGCCGAGGACCAGATCCAAACCGGCCCACTCTCTCCCATCGAAGCCGCCCGTTTCATTAATCTCGTCAACGAACAGTGTAAGCAGCCCAACCAGGAACTGCTCAATCTAGCAATCACCACCACGAGTACTACTCAGCGGAATCGACTGCTTTCCCTGCTCAAACTCGAAGAACCCGTTCGCACCTCAATCCATCACGGTAAAATCTCCATCAAAACCGGGCTCAATTTTTTTTCTCTGCCTACATCCGAAAGGCTCTTTATCCACGACCTTTTCATCCGCTTATCCCTTAATGCCAATAAGCAGCGTCGCTTTTTGGAACTTATGCAGATCATCACTGGGGTGGAAGGTTGTACGGTTGTTAATTTTATCACCAACCACTTTCCTGAACTGTGCAAAGAGCCGATTGGCAATATACCCCAACAGACTACCCACCTGATGAAGCGATTATACGAGTATAGCCACCCGGGTATCAGCCTGGCAAAAGAAGAATTTGTCAAAAGGGTAGCGAAAATGAACCTGCCCAAGAATTGCCGAGTCTCTCCCAGCCCCGCTTTTGAGAAGGACAGAGTGACATTGGAAGTGGACTTTGATGATTTTAGAGCCTTCTCAGAAGCCTGGCAGAAGATGAAAAGATTTGTTTGATCAATTCGGCCGATCAGTCGCCGTTCGAGGGATAGACTACGTCGCCCGAGATCAACAGATCATCGTCCAGACGCCGGTGCCTTACATTCACCAGCCTTACCGCATCTTCACGGCCGCCGACGACACGAAAACCTTCTATCACACTGGTGCCGCCGTCACCGGCTATCAGCGGAGCATAAAAAAATTGCAGGTGATCTACCAGGCCCGCCTTCAAAAATGCTCCATGCACTGCTGCCCCTCCTTCCACAAGGAGCGAAGTAATCTGTCTGGAGCCCAGCACTCTCAAAGCCTCGGTCAGGCTTAGCCTGCCTGAATCATCTACGGGAATCGGCAAAACATCGACTCCCAGGTTTTCCAAATGAATAATTTTTTCGGGAGGTGCGGAAGAAGAACAGAAAATCCAAGTTAGACGATCCTCATTATGAGTGATGACTTTGGCCTCCGGCGAGATTTTCAGGGTAGTGTCAAGGATTATCCTTGTCGGATTTTTCCCTCTCCGCCTGTCGATCCTGGCAGTCAGGGACGGGTCGTCTATGGTAACGGTGTTGCTGCCAACCAGAATTGCATCACAGCGGTCGCGCAGTCGATGCACCCACTTACTCGACTGTGGACCGGTAATCGCATCTCCCCTATTTTTCCTGAAAGTAATCCTGCCGTCCAGCGTCAATCCAGCCTTCAGCACAACCCAAGGCCTGCCTTTGCTAATGTAGGTTAAAAACGATTGGTTCAACTTCCGGCACTGGTCCTCCAGCAGCCCATGTCGGACTTCGATCCCGGCCCTGCGAAGAAATTCTGCGCCGCTGCCGTTTACCAGGGGATTGGGATCCAGCATGCCTATGCAGACGTTGTTAATCCCGCTGGCTGCTACGGCACGGCTGCACGGAGGGGTCTTACCGGTATGATTGCAGGGTTCCAGGGTCACATACATGGTGGCGCCGATGGCTCTGTCCCCGGCCTTGTTTAAAGCCTCGATCTCGGCATGCGGGCCCCCTGCCTTTTTGTGATAGCCACGAGCGATTATCTCATCTTCTTTTACGATTACCGCCCCTACGCAGGGATTTGGCGAAGTGCGCCCAATGCCTTTGCGGGCCTCCCTCAAGGCAAGCCGCATAAAATAAATGTCACTATCTGAAAATTCGCGAGCCACTGCAGGACCAACCATTAATGATCTTCTCTTGATTCGAGCAAAACCTTGAGTTCATCCATGAATTCATTCACATCTTTAAACTGACGGTAGACCGAAGCAAAACGCACATAGGCTACTTCGTCTAGCCGGGACAGATCCTCCATCACCCATTCGCCAATAACCGAAGAACTAACCTCTTTGGATCCAAGATCCTGCAGCCTGTGCTCTATTTCGTCAACGAATTGATCTATGGAATCCCGGCTGATGGGTCGTTTCTCGCAGGCCTTTTCAAGACCGACAATCATTTTCTGGCGATCCCAGGGTTCACGTCTGCCGTCTTTTTTGACCAACACGGGCATCATCACTTCGAGCCTTTCATAGGTCGTAAACCGTTGATCACATGCCAGGCAGGATCTGCGGCGCCTGGTAATAGTGCAGTCTTTGTTAAGACGGCTATCAATTACTTTGTTGTCGAGATGATCGCAATAGGGACATTTCATAAGGTCCTCCAGGAGAGAAATCTAGTCTGACTAGCTTATCAACCGCTCATAATCATCGCCAGATATTACCTGCTCCGACAGATAAAAAAAACCGGTATTGCCTGAGCAATACCGGCGAAACTATTACTATACAGCAACCGGACTCACCTACTGAACTTGTCGATCCGTCTCTGATGGCGCCCCCCGGCAAACGATGATCTGAGCCAGGCATCGACAATACTTGCTGCCAGCCCTTTGCCCAGCACCCGATCACCCAGGCACAGAATATTAGCATCGTTGTGTTCACGGCTCAACCGGGCGGTATATTCGTTGTGACAGAGGGCTGCCCTTATACCGCGATGACGGTTTGCAACCATTGACATGCCAATTCCTGTGCCGCACACCAGGATGCCAGACTGGGCCTTGCCATCGAGCACCTGAGCACATACCTGATCGGCAAAATCCGGATAATCCACCGAAGTATCTGAGTCACAGCCCAGATCACTGACCTCATGTCCAAGGCTTGAAAGCTTTGCGACCAGTGATTTTTTCAATTCAAAACCGCCATGATCAGAGCCAATAGCTATCTTCATGGTGCTCGATTTCCCCTATCCAGTGAACTGTTTGAATATGACCACCCCGTTGGTACCGCCAAATCCAAACGAATTTGAAAGTCCGTAGCGTATACTCATTTTTCTAGCAGTATTAGGTACATAATCGAGATCACACTCAGGGCTTGGTTGGTGCAGGTTTATGGTCGGCGGGGCGATCTGGTCTCTGATGCTCAGGGCCAGAAACACCGCCTCAATACCGCCGGCTGCGCCCAACATATGGCCGACCATCGATTTTGTCGAACTGATGGCCAGTTTATGGGCGTGATCACCGAACACTGTTTTGATTGCCAGGGTTTCACAGCGGTCGTTCAGAGGTGTGGAGGTTCCATGGGCGTTGATATAGTCTATGTCTTCCGGGTTGAGACCTGCATCTTCCAGGGCTACACGCATGGACCGCATGGCACCCTCTCCATCCTCCGGCGGCGCTGCAATATGATAGGCGTCGCTGCTCAATCCGTAACCCACCACCTCGGCGATGATCTCGGCACCTCTGGCTCTGGCATGCTCATACTCTTCCAGAATCATGATGCCAGACCCCTCAGACATGACGAAACCGTCCCTATCTTTGTCGAACGGCCGTGACGCTTCAGCAGGACTGTCGTTTCTTTTAGAAAGTGCCTTCATCGAGGTAAAACCGTTCACCCCAAGAGGACAAATCACTGCTTCAGTACCGCCGCTTATCATCACGTCGCTCATGCCATATTTGATATGCCGGTAAGCTTCACCCACTGCGTGGGTGCCCGCGGCACAGGCGGTGGTCATGGTCAGATTCGGTCCTTTCGAACCGGTGGCCATGGAGATATGCCCTGAGGGCATATTCGGGATAGCCGTGGGTATAAAAAATGGCGAAATCCGTTTATATCCTTTGGTCAAGTAAATTTCGTGCTGCTCAGTAATGGTCGGCAGCCCGCCCATTCCGCAGCCGGTGATAACGCCGACCCGGCCGCAATTATCGTCGGTTATATCAAGACCGCTTTCTTCGAGAGCCATATGGGTCGCAACCAGTGCATACTTGACAAACAACTTGAGTTTGTTGGACGATTTCTTGTCAAAGTGATCTTCTTCTATGAAATCTTTGACTTCGGCAGCTATCTGGACAGGGTCGCCGGTCGGATCGTAGCGGGTGATGCGGGCCACCCCGCTCTTCCCGGCACAGATGCTTTTCCAGGTCTTGGCAACTCCGGTGCCAAGAGGAGTCACCAGTCCAGTCCCGGTTATTACTACTCTGCGGCTAGCCATTGATGTTTCCTTGGAATTGAGTCATTTCACGAGTACGGTCAATGATCCTTACTTGAGTTTGTCAACATAGTCGACGGCATCCTTAACGGTAACGATCTTCTCTGCGTCCTCATCTGGAATCTCGATATCGAATTTCTCTTCCATGGCCATAATCAACTCGACCAAATCGAGAGAATCAGCGCCCAGATCATCGACAAAAGATGCCTCTGAAACGACTTTGTCTTTCTCGACGCTCAGCTGCTCAACAATTATATCTACCATTTCCTGATTTATAGCCATTTTTCTTCTCCTTGATGATGGTTCTTTCGAAGCGCGGCTTCCCGCGCCAGGTTTTCATTAGATTTTTTCCCACAAAGGGCCAAATGATGCAATCTTTAATAATTGCGTTAAATTTGCAACTTAAATTTAATAATGATGGCCATTCAATTGGCTTTCTGCCCGTCATTATAATCACTACCAGCTGCATTGAAACAGCAGCCAATCCGTTCAGATTCCCCACCGGTGAAAATGAAAACGTACCAAATAGCTGCGCCTTCTTTGCACGCTGATAACGAAATAGGCTCCAGGAACAACCTCTCAGGTTGCCTTACATGTACATCCCGCCGTTGACATGAATGGTCTGCCCGGTCACATAGCCGGCCTGATCACTCACCAGATATTCAACCGCCGCCGCCACATCCTCAGCCTCGCCGAGGGCAGCCAGGGGAATTTCACTAAGCATTTTTTCTTTGACGGCATCATCGAGTTCCTGGGTCATCTCGGTGACGATATACCCCGGTGCAACACAGTTAACCGTGATCTTTCTGGAAGCGAATTCTCGAGCCAGAGACTTGGTCAGGCCGACCATGCCGGCCTTGGCAGCCGCGTAATTAACCTGGCCACCGTTGCCGGAATATCCGACAATAGAACTGATGTTGACGATGCGGCCCCAGCGGTTCTTCATCATCGGCTTCAAAGCCGCTTTGGCACAGGCAAAGGCTCCTTTTAAGTTAGTGTCCAAGACAGCGTCCCAATCCGCTTCCTTCATCCTGGCCACCAAACCGTCTCTGGTGATACCGGCGTTGTTGATCACAATATCGACGGAGCCGCTCTCGGCCACAATCGATTTAAAAGCGCTCTGAACCTGATCGAAGTCGGCCACATCGAATTGCACTGTCTGCCCCTGACCACCAGCCTGTTTCACCAGATCAATGGTTTTTTCCGCGGCATCTGAACGACTCACATAGTTGACCCAGACAAAACAGCCCATACGTCCTAATCGAGCACAGATTGCCCGGCCTATGCCCCTGCTTCCGCCGGTAACGACGGCTATTTTCCGATGATCTGTCATTGGCCGCGTTTCTCCTCTATCTTATCGATTAATTTAGGAATAACTTCATAGAGATCGCCGACCACACCGAAATCGGCTACGTTAAAAATCGGCGCCTCTGCATCCCGGTTTATGGCCACGATGGTTTCTGAAGACTGCATTCCTGCCACGTGCTGGATGGCCCCGGAAATTCCGCAGGCAATGTAGAGTTTCGGCGCCACGGTTTTGCCTGTCTGGCCTACCTGATGGGGATAAGGGATCCAGCCGGCGTCAACTACCGCTCTGGAGGCCGAGACTTTTGCACCCAGGGATTCAGCCAACTTGATGAGTAACTCAAATCCTTTCTCGTTTTCAAGTCCTCTGCCGCCGGAAACCAGGATATCCGACTCCTGGATGTTTACCTTACTCTGCTGTTCACTAATAGACTCAAGCACCTCAATTCGGCTGATAAGCTGCTCTGGAGCAGGGGTGATATCAATTATCTCACCCCGCCGCCTCGCATCGAAATCCAGCTCCTTCATCACTTTGGGGCGCACGGTAGCCATCTGCGGCCTGGTATCTGGGCAGATTATGGTGGCCATAATATTGCCGCCGAAAGCCGGTCTTGTCTGCAGAAGTATCCCGTCTTCCTGTCTGATTTCCAGCCTGGTACAATCCGCCGTCAACCCTGCATCCACGGTGGTTGCCACACCGGGAATGAAAGATCGGCCGATGGCTGTAGCTCCGGCCAGGACCACCTCGGGTTTATGGGCGAGGATTAAATCTGATACTATCTTCTCGTAAATGTCGTCGGTGAACAACTCCAAAGCTGGGTCGTCCACCCGGTAAACTTTATCGGCGCCATGGCCGATAAGTTTTTCAGCGCTCTCTGCCGTTTGATAACCGAGCAGAACCGCACTGAGCTGGGCCTTCCTGTCATCTGCCAGGGTACGGCCAATGCCAAGCAGCTCGGTCGCCACCGGCGCCAGTTCCCCCCTGACTAACTCACAGAAGACCCAGATTCCCGACCATGATTCCAGATCATCCTGGGCTTTTCTCCCGCCGCTGTCGTCTATTGACAATGCCTCAACATCACAGGTCTCGACACAGGCACCGCAGAGATTACAAGTGTCGCCGACTACGGCAAGGCCATCAACAATATCTATGGCGCCAAACGGGCATTGTTCTTCGCAGATACCGCAGCCGATGCACAGCTTCTCGTCTATATGTAACATAACTACCCCGCCTCAAACCAGATAGGGCTTTAGTCTATCGACGAGCTGCTCGACCTGTTCGTCGACAGTGCCGGATAATATGGCCCGCTCCCCGCGCGGCTCAGGAGGAAATACCTTGACCACTTGGGTGGGAGACCCAGGAAGCCCGATACAAGCCGGATCGGCACCGATATCTTCAGCACTCAGCACCTGTACTTCCACCTTCTTGGCCTTCATTTTTCCCTTCAACGAAGGAACACGGGGCTGGTTGATATCTTTAACCACAGTAATCAGCAGCGGCAATCCGGATCTGAGCACATCGTAGCCGTCGTCCATCATGCGTTCCATGACAATGGCAGAATCTCCGGCCTCACGTATTTTCTGAATACAGGTCGCATAGGGGATGCTAAGCCTCCTTGCCAGTCCAGGGCCGACCTGGGCGGTATCACCGTCAATTGCCTGTTTACCGCAAATGATCAGGTCGAAATCACCCAGAGTCATTATCGCCTTGGCGAGCGTGTAAGACGTTGCCCAGGTATCTGCACCGGCAAAGCTTCGATCGGAAACCAGAACACCCTTATCGGCACCGCAGGAAATGGCCTGTCTAAGCACCTCTTCCGCCTGGGGGGGGCCCATACTGATCACCGTCACCTCTCCACCCACCGCTTCCTTCAGAGATACGCCAGCCTCAAGTGCATGCTGATCGTAGGGATTCATGATCGATTCAACCCCCTCTCTCGCCAGGGTGTTGGTCTCGGGATCGAGACGCACATCCTTGGCATCGGGGACCTGCTTGATGCATACAATAATCTTCATCTAAAACCTGTGTATAGCTGGAAAATAATCGGAGTGCAGTCGGCAGGAACCGCTGTCTGTCAAGTCACTTCGAAACCTTAACGGTTATATTCCTTATTCAGTTCCTGACCGATGACGTTGCGCTGCACCTGGTTGGTGCCCTCATAGATCTGCAGAATCTTGGCGTCCCGCATCATTTTCTCGGCCGGATACTCACACATATAACCGTAGCCGCCCATGACCTGCACGGCGTCGGTTGTCACCTTCATGGCAACATCAGTGGCATATACCTTGCACATGGAAGAGACCTTGGACATGTCTTTGGGGTGGGCATCGATATGCCTGGCTGCGGCATAGGTCAAAGCCCTGGCAGCCTCTACCTGGGTAGCCATATCGGCCAACATATGCTGAATTGCCTGAAAGCCGATGATCGGCTTGCCAAATTGCTCTCTCTGCTTGGCATATGTTACGGCCATGTCAAGGGCCCCCTGGGCCAAGCCGACACCAAGCGCGGCGATACCTGGACGGCTTGAGTCCAATGTCTTCATGACGGTAATGAAGCCGGTTCCTTTTCTGCCAATAATCCGGTCTGCAGGAATGCGGCAGTCCTTGAAAATCAACTCGGTGGTGGAAGAAGTGCGGATACCCATTTTCATCTCTTTCGGGCCGCAGGAAAACCCCGGATCGCCCTCCTCGACAACAAACATCGAGGCCCCCCTGGCGCCCCGACTTCTGTCGGTCATCGCCACCACAGTATATATCTGAGCCTCACCGCCGTTGGTTATCCACTGCTTGGTGCCGTTCAAAACCCATTCATCCCCGTCCTGCACGGCGGTGGTCTGAATACCTGAGGCATCAGACCCGGCATTGGCCTCGGTAAGACCGAAGGCGGCAAATTTCTCGCCGGTGGCCACATCCGGCAGGTATTTTTGTTTCATCTCTTCCGAGCCACCGATCATGATCGGGTAAGCACCAAGAGCACTGGCGGCGAACGCGGTTCCCACACCGATACAGCCGCGGCCGAATTCCTCAAGGGCCAGGGAAATGTCGAGACAGCTTCCCCCGAAGCCTCCATATTCCTCAGGAATCGGTAGACCAAAAAGGTCGGCCTGGGCCATGGCGTTTAAAATCTGGCGCGGAAACTCATGCTTTTCATCAAGCTCGGCCCGCTGTGGAATAATAAGCTCGTCGGTGATCTGTCGGGCGATGTCGACGATCATCTGTTGTTCTTCGGTGAGAAAACGATCCATCTCAGATCTCCTGTTTACCAGCTAAGAAGGGTTGCTCCCCAAGTTAAACCGCCGCCGAACGAACAGAATAGAACAGTGTTTCCGGATTCTATCCTTCCCGCCCGGTTCGCTTCATCCAGTGCAATTGGAATTGAGGCGGCCGAGGTGTTACCGTAGTTCATAACATTGAGTACTACCTTTTCTCTTGGTATTTCCAAGCGCTCCAACAATTTATTCAAAATTCGGAAATTGGCCTGGTGGGGAATCATTACATCGACATCATCGATGCTCAGCCCCGTTTTTTCGAAGAGACCAAATATGGCATCTTCCATGGCCTTAACCGCATGCTTGAAAACTTCTTTGCCCTCCATGATAATATGAGCGCCGGGATTGTCTTCAACCATCAGATCCGGATTTTGGCTGGGAGCGGTGTGCATGTAAAGCAGATCCCAGAGGGCTCCATCAGAGCGGTGGTTAGTCCCGATGATTTTCCGGCCGGTATCTTCACTGTGGCCAAGCACGGCGGCCCCTGCTCCGTCGCCAAAAAGAATACAAGTGTTTCTGTCCTGCCAGTTCACCCTCGAAGAGAGGGTTTCTGCTCCGATGATCAAAACCTTTGACTGCTTGTCCGTACGCACATAACGATCACCTGCATCGAGTCCGTAGAGAAATCCACAGCAGGCGGCATTGAGGTCGTAGGCGAAGGCGTTGGTGGCTCCTATTTCATTCTGTACATAACAGGCACAGGAGGGCATGAGCATATGCGAGCTGACGGTCCCTACCACCAGAAGCTCAATCTGCTTGGCATCCACTGCTGCCATGTCAAGGGCTCTGCGGGCGGCAGAAGCTGCCAGCTGGTAGGTCTTTTCACCGGCTCCACCAACTCTTCTGTTTTCGATGCCGGTTCTGCTTCTGATCCACTCGTCATTCGTCTCTACGATAGACTCCAACTCGACATTGGACATCACCCTTTTGGGCAGACATGACCCTGTACCAAGAATTATCGTTCCCATTATATACCTGCAGCAACGCCGTCAATGCCCTCAGCTAGCTCACGGGCAATGTCGTCGTTGAGTTTCAGTCTTTCCATTTCAACTGCACCAATTATCGCATTTTTTATCGCCAATGCACTGGATTTGCCGTGGCAGACGATACCGATGCCTTTTATTCCGAGCAGCAATGCCCCACCATACTCGGCGTAGTCAACCCGTTTCCTGAAATTATCAAAAGCCGGGCGGGCGAGAAGGTAACCGATTTTAGCAAGCTTAGATTTCAATATTTCTTCGCGCAGCATCTTGATTGTCGCTTCCGCCAAACCTTCACTGATTTTCAGAACGATGTTACCAACAAATCCGTCACAGACGACCACGTCGACATCACCCTGAAATACGTCTCTGCCCTCCACGTTGCCGATGAAGTTGAGGCTGCTTCGCTGAAGGAGATTGTAGGCTTCTTTTATAAGGGTATTGCCCTTGCCCGACTCTTCACCGATGGTCAACAGGCCGACTCTGGGATTTGTAACATTGTAAAGTTTTGAAAACGCTGAGGCCATCACCCCGAACTGGTAAAGATGCAGGGGGCGGCACTCGACGTTCGCACCGATGTCCATGATCATCACAGGTCCCTTGAGGGTGGGAAAAGCCGAGGCCAGACCGGGACGGGCTACATTCTTCAACCGGCCCAGCTTTCTAACACCGGCGGCCAGCGTTGCCCCAGAATTTCCAGCACTTACCGCGGCACTCGCCTGACCGGATTTGACCAGATCAAAGGCGACCATGATCGAAGAATCCTTCTTCTTGCGGATGGCATCCACTGGATTCTCGTTCATATCGATCACCGATTGGGCATGCATGATGTCCAATCGGTCGAGCAGCGTTTGACTGGCTGACGAGGATTGCAGGAGTTCCTGCAATACCGCGTCATCCCCGACTAAGGTGATCCTCAGGTCATCCTGCTCTAAAGCCAGTAGCGCGCCTTTAATCAGTTCCTGAGGGCCAAGGTCGCCACCCATGGCATCGAGGGCGATCTGCATGGTCAGCCCCTATACTTCGGAATCGATGACGTATACGGATGATTTGTTGTATTTACCGCAGCTGCCACAAAGTTTATGTGGCTCTTTGGGTTCCCCACAATCCTGGCAGATTGACAGTGCAGGTGTGGTCAATGCGTGATGCGAACGTCTCTTGCGAGTCCGCGAGCGGGAATGTCTTCTTTTTGGTAATGCCATAATTTCCTCCGTTATAAAAACCGGTTTAACGATTTTTCAATTGGCGCAGAATCGCGAACGGTGAGTCTAGCTGTCTTTGGTCGCAGTCGCACCTATTCTGATTCAAGTCCGTTCCGCAAGCCTGACAAAGCCCCTGACACGACTTATCACAGAGAATTTGTGATGGAATGCTCAGGTACACCTGCTCGCGAAACATCTCACCCAGATCTATAACCGGTTCCTTCAGATACAGTCTGTTGTAATCTTCTACCCGACACTCAGTTTCCTGGTGCCCTTGTTCGTATTCCTCGCTGCCGATCATGCAAATATAAGCAAAATCTGCAGCAAGTTTGAGTTTAACAACCGCGCAACAGCGATCGCAGGAAGAGAGAATCTTACATCTCAACCTTCCCTTGATCATTGCTTCATTGCTGCCGGTGAGCATCGCTGTCGCCTGCCCGCTGGGGCCATCAGCTACAGTGAGTTCATCCACCGGAAACCAGTCGTTGTCGGAGAGAGTATAAGTCTTTTCCGACTGATCAAGATCAGCAAGTAATATCTTCATTCCGTCCGGCCCCCTCACTCCGGAAACCTTCCAACGACAAGCGGCTAAACAATCAACAATAATAAATATTATCAAGAAATGCTAGAAAAAAAATGTTTGGCCGATCCGGCACGAGGCTCTGGTGCCCACGACGAACAACTGGCGCCGAATAGAAAGCAGGAGCACCTCTGAAAATCGCAGAATATCTGCCAACCTGGCGGAGATTTGACCCAGTCGCAGTGACGTCCCAAATAGGACAAATCGAGCAGAAGAGGCGCAGTGAGCGGGTGCTCCTCGGAGAGTCAGGCAAAACCTTCAGGAACGGGGTAGCCCCTCCCTGCATCTCCTCACTATTTACTTTGGATCAAGCACCTGCTGTCTCAGCCTTCCCTGTGTTACTCGGCGAAATTCTTGTTCTTATCTTCGATGGTTTTTATCAACCCTTCATATTGCCGAGTTTGAATAATCGCCCTGAATTGTTCCTTGTAGTTACGCACCAGGCTGACTCCCTCGATGTTGATGTCGTATACCATCCATTTGTCCAGTTCCCGCTGCATGATATAGTGAATCGGAATCTTTGATCCTTCATAAGGGGTCAGGGTGGTCACTTGAGCCCGCTTGCCTTTTATTCTCTCGGCCACGAATTCAACCGTGCGGCCGCCATATGATTCCAATTTGCCGACGTAGACATTCTCCAGCAGTTTAGTGAACTGGGTGACGAAATAATCCCTTTCCGTTTCAGAAATTTCGTTCCAGGTTGGGCCCAGCACCCGCCGCGACATTTCTTTGAAGTCAAAGCCGCTGGCGATGGTATCCATGATCTGGTTTCTTCTCTGCTCCTTCTGTCCATCGCCTTTGAGTGTTTCATCATCGAGAATCCTGATGATTTGGTCGATCACGGGCTGGAGTTGAGCCGTCGGACTATGGTCGTCAGCAATCAAAAGAGATCCGGCAACCAGTGTGTGCAGCAATACGAGTGCTGTAACGATGAGTCGTTTCATGGTCCTCAAATTTTTAATAATTTCTTCTCTCAACCGCTCAGGGATTTATCTCCGAGCGACGATAGTCATAGTAGGCCTGACGCGCAGCCACATAGGGATCCAGCGATATCCTTTTTAGTTCTTCATAAACATCGGGGCTGATCGAAATCAGATTGATCCTGCTCACACCAAGATAGGCCATGTCGAAAGTAAGGCTCTCACTGAAATAGGGGACCGGATGCATATAGACGTCACCCAGAAAACCCACAGAATCTCTGACATTGGAAGGCCCCAGAAACGGCAGACAGATATAGAATCCCTCACCTATACTCCACTTGCCGAGCGTCTGACCGAAATCGGCGAGCCGCGGTTCGATATCAAAATCCACATAAGCGGGATCCCCAAAACCGAAGACTCCGAGCGTGCTGTTGATCGCAAAGCGGCTCAAGACCGCACCGGCATCCTCGAATTCCCCTTGCAGCACATTGTTTAGAAACCTGATCGGCGCAGCGAGATTTGCAAACGCATTGCCGATACTTCGCCTGATATCTTGCGGCAGAACAAATGAATAGACGTTTTTAGTCGGTTTAAGAACCCAGAAATAGACCTTGTCATTAAAAACGAATATGGCCCTGTTCACAGGTTCCAGAGGATCAAATATATTGGGTGGAGGCACGTTAAAGACGAAATCGTCCTCGAAAATAGGGTCCCCGAGCACTTCCTCGGGCTCGCTCAGATAAGGGTCATCATCGAGCAGGTCCGGCCCTGCCAGCCCATCCTCTGTTTCCAGCAGCAGGTCCGGATATGGGTTCTCCACACTGGGGTCTATTCCCGCCCCCAGACCGCCGCCCCCAGTCTCGGCAGCATACGTTACATGAGAAAGGCCAATCAAGATCACCAAGGATAATATAAACAGAAATGAACCGGTGCCCAATAATCTGCTTTGCTTGAGCAGCTCAGCTAACCGCAAGGACCTCACATAGCATCCTCTCTCGGACTTAAGCATGAACAGAGTGATTCTTTGCAGATTGGACAGCACGGAGATCTCCCTATTACCCAATCGGGCAAGGTTAAAACCTCTGCCTGGAACCAGCCCTTTTCTCATCTATGCCCCTTGAGCCGAACCGCCGGCTCAGCCGCTGCAGACCTGGATATTGACCCACCGGTCGATAGGTTTAATCAGCCTGAGAATAATAAGATATATTAGGTTAAAGTCAATCTTTGTCATGGCCACTTCCAGGCTTTCACAGCCAACTTCCCCGTATTCTTGAATAATGGTGTATTAGTTAATGTTTACGCGGGTCAAATGCCTCCCTCAGGGCTTCACCTATAAAAATGAGAAGGATCAGACTGCCCACCAGCACTCCAAAAGTGGACAGTGAGAGCCACCAGGCATCAATGTTGGCTTTCCCTTGTGCCAGAAGCTCACCGAGACTTGGTGTCGATGGGGGCACACCAAGTCCGAGAAAGTCCAGACTGGTGAGCGCCAGAATTGAGGCTGACATTCTGAATGGCATAAAGGTGATCACCGGGGTCATGCCGTTGGGCAGAAGATGGCGATACATGATCACCCTGTTGCTGACCCCAAGCGCCTGAGCCGCTCTCACATAGTCCATGTTTCTCCCCCGAAGAAACTCAGCCCTGACATAGTCGGACAATCCCATCCAACTGAACAAAGAGAGCAGCATAAGCAGAAGCAGCGCGCTGGGCTTGAAAATTGAGGCGAAAATTATCAGTAGATAGAGCTCCGGCATCGCTCCCCAGATTTCAATGAATCGTTGAAAAAAGAGATCAGTCCGGCCGCCGAAATAGCCTTGTATCGCTCCGCAGACTATACCGATCAGAGTGCCGACGGTGGTTAATGCCAATCCGAACAGGATAGAGAGGCGAAAACCATAGAGCAACCGGGCAAAGACGTCCCTTCCCCGGTCATCGGTGCCAAGCAGGTTCTCTCTTGTGGGCGGTGAGGGAACCGGCACATCCAGGGCATAGTTGATGGTGTCGAAATAGTGGCGGTTGGGTGGGAAAAAAGCCCGGTTCTGTCCTTCTCGCATCAACTCTAAGAAAAAGGGGTCCTTATAATCCGTTTCGGTCTCAAAAATCCCGCCAAATGTTGTTTCAGGATAAGTTTTGATGATCGGAAAATAGTAGCTTCCCTGATAGACCACCAGAAAAGGTTTGTCGTTGCTGATAAATTCAGCCCCAAGGCTTAAGATGAAAAACACCAAAAAGAGAAAAAGACTATAAAAACCTCTCCGGTTTCTTCTAAAGCGCTGCCACTTTCTGCGGGCCGGGGATAAGGCCAACTCGCCTTCTGCGCCGATGAGGGATTTAGAATTCAACACGACTGAAGCTGATGCGGGGGTCCACCACTACATAACTGAGGTCGGAAAGCAATCTGCCGACCAGCCCTATAATCGTGAAGAAATAGAGGGTGCCAAGCACCACCGGATAATCCCGGTTCAGCACCGACTGATAGGCCAACAACCCCATGCCCTCAAGGGAAAAAATTGTTTCAATCAACAGACTGCCGGTAAAGAAAGCAGCGATAAAATAGCCTGGAAATCCGGTAATTATGGGGATGATTGCATTTCGAAATACGTGCTTGAACATGACCGTCCGCTCATCGAGTCCCTTGGCCCGAGCGGTCAGCACATATTGTTTGCCGACTTCTTCGAGAAAAGAGTTCTTGGTCAGCATGGTCATCACCGCCAGGCTGCCCACAGCGCTGGAAAAAATTGGCAGCACCATGTGCCAGAGATAATCTAGAATCTTGGCAACAAAACTCAGCTCAGACCAGTTGTCGGAGACCAACCCCCGCAATGGAAATATCGACCAGAAACTGCCTCCACCAAACAGCACGATCAGGGTAATGCCGAGCACAAAACCGGGAATTGCGTAACCGACCAGAATCACCGTACTGCTGAATACATCAAAACCGCTGCCATCCCTGACCGCTTTGGCAATTCCGAGGGGAATACAGAAACCGTAGACAATCAGAAATGTCCACAGCCCCAAACTCATGGATACCGGCATCCGCGAGATGACCAGGTCTACCACATCCTTCTGATAATAGTAGGAGGCCCCCAGATCGAAGCGCAAATAATTTCCCATCATTTTCAGAAAACGCTTCAGGGGTGGCTGATCGAAACCATAGAGTTTTTTAAGAGCGTCCAAACGCTCCTGGTCGAGGCCCATATCGCCCCGGTAAGCGGATGTCGAGGAGGCTGCCTCAGCTCCGGCCTGGCCCTGACCTTCGATTTCAGCAACCATCTTCTCCACCGGGCCGCCGGGAACGAACTGGGTAACCATAAAAGTTATCAGCATGATACCGAAGAGAGTCGGGATCATCAGCAATATTCGTTTGATAATATAGATCAACATGATTTCATAAAGAGGAGACGCAGACCCGATCATCTGTTTGCACCTTTTTACTATACTACAAAAGTAAACCGGCAGGCCAGGCCAAACAAAAATTGGTTGCGCGAAATACATTTTCCCACATTGTCCCAGCTGAGCTAAATAATTCAGGCAAAAGAAATTATTGCTATCGGCAGGTAATTTTATTACAGCTTGGCCAGACGATGAGGTCGGTCCCTGCTTTTTCTAGAAATGTCAGGTCCGCCCTCTTGCACCGATCTTCCAGCGACCAGCCGGGTCATTATGATCACTGACGAAAAAAAATTCTCTGCTCTCATCGAACGTGCCTGTAACACCGACTGCGTAGGTCTCGACACCGAATTTATCTGGGAACGCACATTTTATCCCAGGCTCGGGTTGATTCAGCTGGCCCTGTCCGACGAGGAATGTTTCCTTATTGACCCTCTAGCAATCGTTGATTTCACTCCACTGGGCAGACTGCTCGCCAATCCCGGGGTGGTCAAAATTCTGCATGATGCTCCGCAGGATCTGATGATACTTAACCGGGTCACCGGAGTCGTTCCTCAAAATGTGTTCGACACCAGAATCGCGGCCGGCTTCTCGGGCTTGCCGTCAACGATCTCCCTTGCCGATCTCATCAACGATCTTCTCGACATCGACCTGGCCAAGACAGAAACCCGTACCAATTGGCTCAAACGGCCCCTGGACCCCTCACAGATTGACTATGCCCTGGACGATGTGCGCTATCTCAGAGCCTTGCGGATATTATTGCTGACCAGAATAATTGTTCCCGAAATAAGGGACTGGCTCCGTCAGGAATTGGATGTGCTCAGCACTCCTGGAGCATATGGTCTCCTTGCCGATAACCAGCGCTACCTAAAAATAAAAGGGAGCGGGTCACTCGACAGGCGCGGGCTGGCTATACTTCGAGAACTTTCATCCTGGAGAGAAGAAGAGGCACGAAACCGTAACCGCCCCAGGGGGCATATCCTCAACGACAAAGTCTTACTGACCATTTCCAGAGAGAGAACTGCATCCCTCGACGCGCTGGCGGAACTGGAAATGCTTTCCTCAAAAAAAATAAAGCGTTACGGTGACCATTTAGTCGCATTAGTGAAAAGTGGATTAGCCTTGAGAGATGAATACCTGCCCGAGATCAATCGACGAATAAGGCTCAACGGGGCCGAGAGGTCTACCTATCAGCAATTGCTGAAATTTCTAGAAGAATTCCATCGAGTCCAGGGAGTAGACCCCCATGCCGTTGGCAATACCTCAGATTTCAAGCAGCTGATAAAGCATCACGGAAATAGCCAGGTTCCTCTGCCTGAAAAATTTTCAGGAGGCTGGCGACAGGACCTGCTGAACCAATTTTTTCAACCCAAACACTGAAATTTCATCTTTGCCGTTTTTTTCCCGATGAGCAGCGCTGAAAAAATTTTCTCTGTCCTGGCTATCTGCTATATCACAGGACTGTCAGCTTTGCTGGTCCTCTTGCCCTCGGCTCGCGAGCTTAACTATCTGCTGCCCCTGTCGCTTCTCGGGGTTGGTGTCAACGTCGGTCTGCTGTATGTGGTTTTCAAAGATATTTTCAGCCGTTCGTTCTCCTCTTCCGGGGTAAAATATTTCTGGGTTATCATCATCTTCATTTTCCTGCCTGCCATCATCATCTATCTCCCCAGACACGGGTTCAGGAAAAGATAAGCAGCCGATTCAACGATTTTTCCGTCCGGCTGATCCGTTCTTGACTTATTCATAAAATCGAAGTATTTTTGATATCTTTTGATTTTTTATTTCGGCCGTCCCGAAATTTTATTTGAGGCAGGCGGATCAACCGCCTGTTTTTTTAGTTATAAGTCGGCAATAAAAGCAGGGAAACAAAAAGCAAATGTTTGAAAACCTGACAGACAGGCTCGAGGGAGTATTCAAAAAACTCCGGGGACATGGTGTTCTTAACGAGGACAACATCAAGGAAGCGATGCGTGAAGTGCGCATGGCTCTTCTTGAAGCCGATGTCAACTACCGGGTGGCCAAGGACTTCGTCGATACAGTCACCGAGAAGGCCGTGGGCCGTGAAGTTTCCCAGAAACTCTCACCAGGCCAGCAGGTTATCAAGATAGTTCACGAGGAACTGGTCGAATTGCTGGGTGGCAACACCGAGCATATCCGGCTGGACGGGCATCAACCGGCGGCGATCATGCTGGCCGGACTGCAGGGGTCAGGTAAAACCACCACCTCAGGTAAACTTGCTGCCCAACTCAAAAAGAAGGGCAGGAAAGTCTATCTGGTTCCGGCCGACGTCTACCGTCCTGCTGCCATCGAGCAGCTACAGGTACTTGGTAATCGCCTCGATATACCTGTTCACCCGTCCACCACGGAACTCAGCCCGGTCGATATCTGCAAACAGGCCGCAGCCGAAGCCCTTGAGAAGAATTATGACACCCTGATCATCGATACCGCCGGTCGCCTTCATGTTGATGAAGCGCTGATGGACGAGCTCAAGCAAATTCAGGCTGCCGTGCCCCTGTCCGAAGTACTCTTCGTTGCCGATTCTATGACCGGCCAGGATGCAGTGACGGTCGCCGACAAGTTCAACCAGGATCTCGAGATCTCAGGCGTAATCCTTACCAAAATGGAAGGTGATGCCCGGGGTGGTGCTGCTCTTTCCATCAAAAAGGTCACCGGCAAGCCCATTAAATACGTGGGTATGGGTGAAGCACTGGATGCCCTGGAGGTCTTTCATCCCGACCGTACCGCCTCCCGTATTCTCGGCATGGGCGATGTGCTTACCCTGATTGAAAAGGCCGAGGAAGTAGTAGACAAGAAAAAGGCTGATAAGATCGCCAGAAAGCTCAGGCGCAACGAATTTACCCTGGAAGATTTTCTTGATCAGATTCAGCAGATCAAAAAAATGGGCTCACTTGAGCAGATCATGGACATGGTTCCTGGCATCAATAAACTGAAACAACTCAAGGATGCCCCCCAGCCCGACGAAAAAGAGCTGGCCAAAACCGAAGCGATCATTCGTTCGATGACCCTTAAGGAACGGAAAAATCACAGGATTATAGACGCCAGTCGGCGTCAGCGGATCGCCGCTGGCTCAGGCACATCGGTTGCCGAAGTGAACCGGGTGCTGAAAAGTTATTCGGCAATGCTTAAGATGTTGAAAAAAATGAGGGGCAAACCAGGTGTGATGTCTGGGAAAAAAAGAAGAAAAGCCCCCAAGGGAATGCGAAGATAACGATTTTGTATGGCAGTGAGCCGTACAATTAACACTGGAGGTCAGAAAAATAATGGCAGTTCGAATTAGATTAACAAGACTCGGCAGAAAGAAAAAACCGTTTTACCGTATAGTCGTGGCCGACAGCGAGTGCCCTCGCGACGGTAAATTTCTTGATATCCTTGGCACCTACGACCCACTGCAGGATCCTGCCAAGATCGACATCAACGACCAGAAGCTGCAAGACTGGCTTGGCAAAGGAGCATTGCCTTCCACCACAGTGAAGAGCTTGATCAAGAAAGCCACGGTGGTTGCCGAATAGACCATGAAAGAACTGGTTGCACACATAGCGGAAGCGCTTGTCGATAACCCGGATCAGGTCGAAGTTGTCGAAAACGAAAGCGGTGACATGATCAACATTGAGTTGAAAGTGGCCCAGGAAGACCTCGGCAAAGTAATCGGCAAACAGGGCCGGACGGCCCGGGCCATGCGCTCGATTCTGTCGGCCTCGGCGGCGCGGGACAACAAGAAGTCACGGCTCGACATCCTGGAATAGCTCCAGCTTGTCATGGCCCAGCAGTACCCTTACCCAACCGAGAAGTATGTTCTTGTCGGCCGGGTGACCAGGTCCCACGGTCTCAAAGGTGAGATCAAAGTTTTACCGATTCAGGGATCAATCGGTGGATTCAAAAACTACAGCCGTGTTGCCCTCGTAGCAACCGACGGCCGGATGACTGACCTGCTTGATATCGTCAGCTGGCGCCCTCAGGGCAAACAGATCATCCTGAAACTTGATACCATTGACAGCAAGAGTGAAGCAGACCTGACAGTAGCCATGGGAGTTCTCTGTGTCCGGCAAGACAGCCCGGAAGCAATAGAAGAAGATTCTGGCAGCAGCCTGGTCGGACTCGAGGTCGTAACGGTCGCAGACCTGGTCGTCGGTATCGTCGACAATATCAGTCATACCGGAGCGCATCCGCTATTGATCGTAAAAAATGGGCAGGAAGAAATTCTGATTCCCCTGGTAGACGAGATGATCGTCGATCGCCAAGAGTCTAGAATTGTTATCGATCCTCCACCTGGGCTGCTCGAAATCAACAAAGCGTAATCCATCGGGGTCTTGTTGATGATCTTCTCCATTATTTCCATCTTCCCAGCGCTGATAGAATCATGCCTGCAGGACGGCATCGTTGCCAGGGCAAGAAATCAGGGGAAAATCGAGATAGAAGTGGTCAATCTTAGGGATTTCACCCATGACCGGCACCGTACCACCGACGATCGTCCCTTTGGCGGCGGTGAAGGAATGGTAATGACCCCGGAACCCCTCAGCCAGGCGGTAAAGGATAGTGCCCGGGAGCAGGCTCAGAACAAACGGGTCATCCTGCTTAGCCCCCAAGGCCGCAGATTCGATCAGGCGACGGCAGTCGAACTCGGCCGCGAACAGCAGCTGATTCTGGTATGCGGCCGCTACGAAGGGGTGGACGAGCGGTTCAGGAGAAAGTACGTGGATGACGAGCTGTCGGTCGGAGATTTTGTGCTCAGCGGAGGCGAACTGCCGGCACTGATGGTAGTCGATGCAGTGACCAGGTTGCTACCTGGAGTGCTCGGCTGCTCGGATTCAGCAGCCAACGACACCTTCAGCAGGAGTTTGCTGAAGCATCCTCAGTACACCCGTCCTCGCGTGTTTGAGGATCTGGAGGTACCGGAAGTGCTTTTCAGCGGCGACCACAGCCGAATCGAGAAGTTCCGCTTCGTCGAATCGGTGAAGAGGACCATGGAACGACGACCCGACCTGCTGAAAAAGGCGGTAATCTCCTTCACCAAAAAAGAACAAAGGCTGCTCGAGGCTCACGGCCTCAGAATAATTACTGGCAAGGACGAAAAAGGGTAACAGACGATGCACCCCCAAAAGCTCGACCTGGCCATAGCTCTGCTTCACCAACCGGTGGTGAATAAACTGGGAGAGACGATCGGTTCAGCGGTAACCAACCTCGATCTCCACGATATCAGCAGGGCAGCGAGAACCTATGGGGTAAGAGACTATTTTGTCGCTACCCCCTACAAGGATCAGCTCGAACTGATAGAAGAAATCACCGAACACTGGCAAAACGGTCACGGAGCTTCGGCGAACCCGGCCCGTAAGGAGGCACTGGCCCTGGTCAGACCGGTAGACGGGTTTGAAGCAATCATCCAGGAGTTGGCCCGTAAATTCGAGCAGAAGGTACTGGTGGTGGCAACCAGCGCCAGACCACAAGCGAATGAAATGGGCTATGAAGCGCTACGAGCCCACATCGCCGGGAACATATCGCCTGTGCTGCTGCTCTTTGGGACTGCACACGGGCTGGCGCCCGAACTTATGGACAGAGCCGATGCGGTATTGCCGCCGATTGGCAAAAACGTCGATTACAATCATCTCTCAGTCCGGTCAGCGGTGGCGATCATACTGGACCGACTGGTAGGTGACAGAAACTATTATTGAACTTATAAAATAAAAAACGTAAACACTAAACACACACAAGGGTTACAATCATGAATCCGATAATCAACAAAATAGATCAGGAACAGATGCGCTTTGATCATCCCGAGTTTCGACCGGGTGACACCGTGAAGGTACACATTCGCATCATCGAAGGCAGCAAGGAACGAATTCAGATTTTTCAGGGAGTCGTCATTAAGCGGAAACGTGGTGACATGGATGCATCCTACACCGTTCGCAAGGTATCCCACGGTGTAGGGGTGGAAAAAACCTTTGCTCTGCACAACCCGCGTATTGAAAAAATCGAACTGGTGTCCCGTGGACGGGTCCGGCGCTCTCGCCTCTTTTATCTGCGCGAACGTCGCGGCAAGGCAGCTCGAATCCGGGAACGCGGTATTCGTTAAAGCGATCTCGAACCTGTTATCGGCCGGTCCTGCAGTTTTAAGACCAACCGGGTCCGGCCGACCAAACTGATGAAGCCGTTGCTGTCAGGCAGATTCGACCCCGACGACACGTTCCGGTTCGAGCGTATGCTCCTGAACAGGGGCTTCACGAGAATAGCCGGCACCGATGAGGCGGGCCGCGGGCCTCTCGCAGGTCCGGTGGTAGCCGCATCGGTAATCCTTCCACCGGGTGCAGATCATACCCCTTTCCGCGACTCCAAGCAGACAACGCTTTCCCAACGCTGCAGACTTCGGGATCTGCTCGACAAAATCGGCGCTGACATCGGTATCGGCATCGTCTCTCCCCGCACCATAGATAGAATCAACATTCTTCAGGCCTCGCTGCTGGCAATGAAGCAATCCATTGAAGAACTGATCAGATCCGGCTCGGAACCGGATTTTATTCTGGTCGACGGTAATCAGAAAGTGCTGATCACCATCCCTCAGGAAACATTGATCAAGGGAGATAACAGGTCAGCTTCGATTGGAGCCGCCTCAATCGTCGCCAAGCTTACCAGGGACGAAATAATGGGCAAGTTCCATATCAGCTATCCCGGCTACAATTTTATCGCTAACAAGGGCTATCCGACCAGGGAGCACCGTCAGGCCATTCGAGATCTGGGGCCGTGCCCGATTCACCGATACACCTTCAGGGGAGTGAGAGAGTTTGTCGAACAAACGGATAAGTCTCGGTAAACGAGGCGAAGACATCGCCGTCCAGCATCTTCGGTCCAAAGGTTTTCGCATCGAAGCCAGAAATTATCGGCAGAAAACCGGAGAAATTGATATTATCTGCAAAGACGATGATACGTATGTTTTCGTTGAGGTAAAAACCAGGAAAAACACCGGATTCGGTCACCCGACGGAGGCTGTTGATAGCCGAAAACAGGGGCAGATCTGCCGCACGGCACTCTTCTATCTGAGCAGCAATAATCTGCTCGACAAACCGGTCCGATTTGATGTAATTGGGGTGATCTGCGACCAAGAAATCCCGGATATTACCCATATCACCGGCGCCTTCGAGGTGCCTTGATTACTACCACCAAGCCAGCAAGCAATTTTCAATAATGTTAGATCAGAAAAGCGGCATCGCGCCAATAGGCATCACCATGGGGTGCCCCGCGTCGATTGGCCCCGAGCTCATCGTAAAATTTCATCTTGCCCGTCCCCGGTCTGAACTGTTTCCGCTTGTCATTATCGGCGATATAGAGGTGCTTGAAAAAATTTGCTCTCACCTCGATCTGAGCATCGATATCAGAACCTGGAAACCGGGAATGAAAATAGTCGACACCAGCCTCAACGTCTACACAGCATCAAATATCAGACAAGATTCATTCGCTTTCGGATCCCCTACCCCTGAAACCTCGATAGCCATGGCCTCTTACGTGGAAAAAGCGATCGAGCTGTGTATGGCCGGTGAACTGCGAGCTATCGTCACCTGCCCCATTTCTAAATTCTCGTTGAGCCAGGCGGGCTACGATTTTCCAGGACATACCGAACTGCTGGCTCAGCGGACTGGGACCCAGGACGTTGCCATGATGCTCACAGGCGACTCGTTGAGGGTCGTACCGGCAACCATTCATTGCTCACTTGCACGGGTTGTGCAGAATTTGAGCAGCGAAACCATTGCCCGCCAGATAATCCTTACCGAACGAGCGCTGAAAAGTGATTTCAATCTTGAACCGGTCCGTATCGGTGTTGCCGGTCTCAATCCCCATGCCGGAGAAAACGGCCTGTTCGGCAAGGAAGAGCAGACCATTATTCTGCCGGCCATAGAAGAGGCCCGGAAAAACTGTGATCCCAGCTCCATCATCACCGGCCCTTATCCGCCGGACACCATTTTCTACAAAGCTCGAGGCGGAGCGTTCGATGCGGTAGTGGCCATGTACCACGATCAAGGGCTCATACCCTTCAAGCTCCTCCACTTTGAGGATGGTGTCAACGTCACCCTAGGACTGCCCATCGTCAGGACCTCGGTCGATCACGGAACCGCTTATGATATTGCCGGACAGGGTATCACCAATATCGACAGCCTGACGTCCGCCGTTCGTCTGGCCCACGTCATGGCAGCAAACCGACAACAACAGTTATCCACCTAAAAACCGGCGGGCCCATGGTAGACAAAAGAAAAGGAACCTTCATCGTCTTTGAAGGAATCGACGGAACCGGTAAATCCACCCAGATAGATCGACTTGCTGATGTTCTCCGGCTTTTAGGCCACGAGGTCATAGAAACGCGGGAGCCGACCGAGGGGATCTACGGCAGACAGATCAGAACGCTCTACCAAAATCGCCATACGGTATCCGT
>NODE-36-length-43541-cov-4.74481_pt1 | contig 43541 bp, 44 predicted proteins | sample MGYA00139097_ERZ477577 | MGnify/ENA metagenome assembly ERZ477577
CTAATGAAATTTTTGGCTTTGCTTGCGCCCCCGTCAATATGGGAATGACAGAGCATCTTCAATATTATCTTTTCATTCTCAATAACTATGTTCGCGCGGCCGATATTTCCTGCGAAGATATTAATCATCAATCAGATAATATCGACTACCTTGAAACATCTATTAAGTGCGTTGAATTGTTTCAGTGGTTAGCACGCCATTTTAGCGGCCAGCATTTTTCCTACGATGAAAAAGCTCTTTTAGAAAATAAATCTCTGGCCATTGAGAAACTCAACAATTTGCTTTCTGATAAAATTGTCCCCAACTGTTCAAGTTGCGGCAAAAAAATGCTCCCTGAAAGTGAATACAATATTTGTGATGATTGTTTTCGCGAAAGACGACAGCGCTATTTACACAAAAGAAGAGTTCCTACGTCAGGGAGTAAAGAAGGCGAAAAGAACTATCATTCCGGACCTCCTCACCGATCTAGTAAGGCCAACAAAGGAAGTAAGAAAAAATCTTCTTTTCGCGGGACAAAAAAACGCCGCTAGGCCTTAAGGGCCAAGACAGATTTAAAATTTTTCCAGTAAGAAAGAACGAGAAAAGCATGCATCCCATGTAAAATAAACATGATGGGCAGTCCTGCTTGATTGAGAAAAAAATGGATGAGGGTAATTCCCACCATAAGGGGAAAAATTAAAACAAGCCCCAAAGGTAAAAAGAGATTCGCCAAAATAAAAAAACCGGCCACCACTTCGACACTTTTCACAAAGGGAAAGAAAAAACCTGTTTTTCCCAAGGCCATCATTAATTCACCGGCCGCAGCACTCATGGGCGGCGTAGGCATAAAGTTAAAGAACCCATTGAGTCCAAAGATAAGAAAAGCGGTTCCAAAAAGAATTCTCAAAGCAAATGTTATTTTTTGTTTCATGAAAATGATTATGGCATCAACAAGATTGATATTGAAGTTATTTTTTTAAGTAGTCTGGCATGGGTTCATAGATAATTTCATCTGTTTTAAAACGACCAACACACTCTTCAACTCCCCCCTTATTGATGATGGAAAGTTTAAAAGCATTATCGATTTTTAACCATAATTCACAAATTTCAGCAGGAGCATTAACTTCTTTGAAGGCCTTCTTAAGAAGATCTTCGCGATAATTCCAAATATTCTCATCAATCCAAATTTGAGGATGGGCATCTTTTGCATCTCGTCCACTAAAACGCTTCGGCCCTCCCATATTTTGCACCATAAAATCTGTCTGCTGGGCCGTAATAGAATCTTGCTCTATGTTGCGAAAAATCTTTTTAAACCACACATCTTTATAGACAAGATCATAAAAAGTATCGGCAATCTTAAAGACCCAGTTGTAGAGTTCTTCATCTGTCATTTCTATTTTCATAAATGATGTTTCGGTTGTTTTTCAAAAAAAATAAAATAAGTTTACAAAAAAAATAAACGTGAGATATATCGACGACATTATTAATCTTTTTGATCAGGAGTCTTCCATGAGAATGATCTCTTTTCTTTTATTACTCTTAACTTTTAACGTTCACTCTCACAGTCAAAGAGAACTCGTGGATTTAACAAGTAGTCCTTATATGATGTACTGCTCTTCTGACGTCTTTAATCGTACTCCTACAAAGTTTAAACGCTATGAGATGGGAAACTATATGAGACCACATACAAAAGAGATGAAGCACTTTTTTACTGCTAACAACGACGGCAATTTTAAAGAAGTTTGCCCAGATGAACCTGGATATCCGATGTGGGTTGTAAAAAATGGGCTACATCGCCTTACGTGTAAACCTGAAATACAAGATGGGGTTGAGGACCAAGATCAATTTACAACTTATATTGCTTTTCGTCCTACAGCAGAAGTAACAGCAGATGGAATGGCCATCTACAATGCTCTCTATAATGAAAAGTTAACTTCACAGCATATAACTCATCGTATGCGCTGCTTTCTTGCTCCTCAGAATCTCTGGTGGTTAAAATAATTAAGGCCGTTGCTCTCCTCTAGCTTCTTCTCTCAAAAATTGACTAAAAAAGTTTTAAGTTAAGGGCCCTCTTCTTTTTACCGATACCCTTTCTATGATAAAGGACTTTTTTTCTAAACTTTTTTCTAAAAAAACAGACTCCGCCCCTGAAACCAATGGAGAGACGCCTCCTTCTACGCGCGAAGAAACCAAAACAATTCAATACGCACGTGAAGATCAAGAAACACCTCCTCCTCCTCCTCCTTCTCAGGAAGAAACGGCCCCTCGTGAAAAAGAAAATTTTCTTCAAAGCTTGAAGGGGATGGATCGCAAAAAAAAGATTTCTCTCTTTGCCATGATTGCTTTGAGCTACCTTTTTATTGATGAGATTTTTCTCAAAAAAGAAGAACCTCCTATTGAAACGACCAACAAGAAACCCGCCCAGCAACAACAAACTCCTGCTAAACCGGCCCCCCTTAATTCGGCCATTCAAAAAGAAGATGTCTTGGAGGTAAAAAAGAAACTTGAGGATCTAAAAGGACCGCCGCCCAGTACTCCACCAGAAGAAATTCAGCAAAAGGAAGTCCAAGAGGAAATCCAAGTTGAAGAAGAAGTCCAAGAGGAAGTCCAAGAGGAAGTCCAAGAAGAAATCCCTGCAGAAGTGGAAGAAGAAATTCAAGAGGAAATTCAAGCGCAGGAAGAAGATCCAGCTCCAACACCATCTTCTCCTCCTACTACTTCTCGCCTTATTAACCCCGAGGATCCTCTTGGCGAGCGTGCCAACAACATTAAAGATAATAAGGCCATTTCTGCCATTCAAACCGTGACTACAAATATGGCCGCTGAAGAAGAAAAGCAAAAAGATGAGGATGAAGGTGAGGGGGAGGAGTCCTCCGAGGATGAAAGAACAGCAGAAGAAGAGGAGTCTAAAATATATTACCTTCATGGCGGCAAGGGGCTTGTTTATAACTGCAAAGAATTGCATTGGGCCTGTGTGGGAAAAAAGAGCTACTTTGATTGCCGCGATCATCAGATGAGTAGGAGCAAAGAGAAAAAGCTACCCGATTGTGTTACCAAAGAAGTCTATCTCGATAAAAAAGAATGTCAAAAGGCGCAAAGTATCAAAATGGCCAATTTAGAAGTTGTAGAAGATTGCAAAGTAAAATAAACCTCTCTACAGTGTTTTTTTGGCACCGAATCATGCTGAACAGTTAAGATTGAGAAAGATTGAACTATGCTGACTATTTTTTTTTTAGGAAAGAGTCATCTTAAAGAACTCGTTTATTTCTCAGAGCTTCTTGAAGATACTCCTTTCACTCTTACCCATCTCAAGGCAGAGTTCAAGGAAACTGAGCTTCTCCCTTTTCCCCTTGTTATTCTTTTTGAAAAGGCCACTGAGTCTGACGCCTTTTTTTTGCTGCATCAAAGAAGCACTCTTAATCCTCCTCCTAAACGCAACATCTTAATTATTGTCAAAAATAATCAAGAAAAACTTTTCAGTGAACTCAAAGACAATCCTGTATGGCGAAAAACTATTTTTCAAATTACCACTCAAAAAATATTCTCCTTGCACCCCCATCTTGTCTTTGAATCTTTTCTTGAACAAACAGAGCTTGCGAAACATCAGGCCCAGCTAACACCTGAGCTGGATCTTATCGACGATAATATTTCTAAGCTTTCTGGTAAAATTGAGCAAGAACTCCAACACCTCAAAACAGTGCATGAGAAATTCTTCTCTAAAAAACGCATCAAACTTCCAGGGCTAACACTTTATACAAAGTATCTTCCTGGAACAAAATCGCGCAGTGATTTTTTTGATATCATTCGTTTTAAGGGACCTCTTGTTTTTATCATGATTAGCACCAGTTATACAAAAATGCCTGATGCCATGAATGTCTATCTTCTCTTCAATGACAAAGTCCGCCGCGGCCATTATCATGGGCGTGCTATTGAGGATTTTCTTGAGCAGATGGATGAAATTTTAAATGAAGATAGCGAATCTGACTTCTTTTTTGCCATCTTAGATCCGCGAACCCTTCTCTTTGAGATTTTTCGCCAAAAGAAGGCCCTTTTACTGAATTTCGGTCCTTTGCGCCAACGCCCTTCTCCTCTATTCGACAACTTGTATTCCCAATCGGCAAAACTTAAAAGAGGCGAAAAGTATTTTATTTTCTCTCAAGGGTTACAAAATAGTTGGTCAACGCAAAAAATGGGAAGTTCTATTCCTAGCTTTATTTCAAGAAGACAAGAAATGGCAGGACATGATATTATAACAGAAGTTTTTTACTATTTAACCAATGCGTCAGATGAAAACTTTCTCAAAGAAGATTCTACGACGCTTCTTATTGAGGTCCAAAATAATGTCATTCATGAAGCTTAGAAAAACTTTTTTTCTGTTCTCTTTTCTTATTACTGCTCTTTCTGCCCATTCATCTTCTTCTATTCAACAGCATGAGTTTAATACACGCGAGTGTCTTGATGCTAATTATCAAGTAGAGGTCAAGCACCCTTCTGGTCTTTTTGGTCTTTTAAAAAATAAGCTGACCTTAAAAAAGACGGGCTGCCAGCTAGAAGTCTCCTATGTCCGCATTCCCTATCTTATGGAAAAATCCGTTACCATCGATGTTTGCCGCCTCCCCGTACACATTAAAAAGGGAACCCGTTCAGTTGAAGTTCTTAAAAAGAAGTCTAGCTGCATGCTTTCTGACAATATTGGTGATGCTTTTTGCCAAGAATACCGCGATTTAGTGCAAATAATCTCTGATAACGGGCTTATTTTTGCTGAAGGAGATAAGGAAGTTCTTGATTCTCCTCATGGCCAAGTTTTTTGTGCTTATACGCTCATCAATCACTATTTAGGCGACTCGGTGGTTTTTTCACGTTTTCACGATGAGACGATCCAAGAACCAATGAAAGAAATTAAAGAAGAAAAAGAAGAAGAACAGCAACAAGAAGAGCAAACAGAAGAAAAATCATCAGAAGAAATGCCAGGTGAGTCATCAAATAGCGAAGAGGAAAGTGACTCTAGCGAATCTTTTTAGTTGCTTTTTTTTAATCAACTCTTATGATTCCCCAAATTAACTTTTGGGGATACTTTTTATTTCTCTCATGAAAAATATTTTTTATTTTCTTTTTTTATTCTCTCTTATTTTTTCTTGCCGCTATGAACAGTTTCATCTTCTGCACTCGAAAAAAGAAATAGGCGCCAACTCTCTTTCTCTTTACTACAAAGCACCACGTGCTTCTTCCCCTCAAATTCCTTTTTCTCTTCTTTTGCCGACAAAAGACTCTTTTCCGTTTTTATTACAACAATCTCTTCAACCTTTTTTTTCTTTAAGCTTCTTTTTTAAAAATCATTTGACCATTTTTGAAAGTTTCACTTTTACGCCAAAAGGACTTGATCCTCCCCTTTTTTGTTAGCTCACCTACTTGCTTGATTATTAAAATAACAAAAAACAAAGGATTCAATCGTGTTACAAAAAAAATATTATCTTCTCTCTCTTCTTCTTGCTCTTTTTTCATTTCATAGTTTTGGGGGAGGAACTTCGAGCGAGTGCGCTTCTAGTTCTGTTACACTTAAAGAGGCCATTGCTTTTGGACGTTACAATGATGTCATTTTTCACTTCACTGGTATAGATGAAGCAGGCAAAAAGGCCCTCGTAAAAAGAATTCAAACATTTAAATTTGATGATCGATCAGCTTTGGCCCACCTTGCTTTTCTCGCTTCGCAAAAGGATGTAAGGCCAAAGGCCTTATCAAGGCATCATAACCCAACGGCCAGTCAAAGATATTTTGAGTTAAAAGATTTATTTAATTTTCTAAAAGCTCAGGGTTGCAAAGGATCCGCTATTGAAGCACCAATGAAAAATCATGGCCATAAACCTGTGCCTTTTGAAGAATTTATCCAAACAACTGTATTTGCAGATCTTTGACAAAAATCGCCATACTTATGTGAAATGGTAAAAACCATGAAGAGAGTATGGAAATGACAGACTTAAAAAGAAACATCCAAGAAAAAATTGAATTTTATTTAAACCGCTTTCCTGTCGTCTTTCTTCTAGACGCCAGGCAAGTGGGAAAAAGCATCGATGTCTCTGAAATGAGAGTAAGAGATTATCTCGACATTGCCAATAAAACATACCTCTGGAGAGGTATTCCCAGTTACGAAAAAAATATTTCTCAAAGTATTGCTAAAGTGCCAAAAAGTGTTTTTCGCGATACGGGAGTTAGCTGTTATCTGAATAAAATCTTTAGTCGTGAAGAGATGATTGAGTCTCACCAATTTGGTTATATTTTTGAAGTTTTTGTTATTGAAGAAATTATTAAGGGACTTGAAGCACTAGTTTTACCCAACTGGGATTATTACTATTTTCGCACAAGAGGAGGAGCCGAAATTGATCTTATTCGAGAAGGCCCTTTTAAAATCAAAGGCCTTCTCATAAAAAATAAAAACTCTAGAAATTAATTTTTAATGCCGCATGAATGCCCATCGCGCTGGCCACAAATTTTCCTGTCATAGGAGGAGTAAGGAGTAACGCATTTGTTGACTCATCGGCCGTCTGACCACTCTTTGATGCCACAGAATACTCGGCTGCAAGATCAAGAAAGTAAGAATTATTTTTAAATCCTTTTGATCCCCCAAAAGTAAAAGTATGACCTAATCCAGGAGCTGAAAATGTTGCTTTTGCTGCCGTTGAACTTGTCACCTGACTTGTAAGAGCATAACCACCGCGAAGAGTGAGATCTTTTTGCATTTCATATTCAGCACCAAGTTTCATTTGATACATATCTTTCCAACCTTGGGCCGTATTGGGAAGGGCCGTTGTCGCTCCTGATGAAGTATCAACAACGCTACCTGCTGTTCTCACTTCATTATTTTTTGAGTAATTCGTCCAAGCAAGTTCACCCGCCAAAGTCCATGCACTTGTCAGATTGTAATAACCACCAAGAGTTAGTTGATCAGGCAGGCTGTTTTCCACAGTTGTACTTCCCGACTGATTAAGAGCATAAAGTGTATTGGGAGAAACTGTCACACTCTGTGAGGCCATCACAGCTTGGCCAACACTTGTGTAAATAACACCTCCACTTGTTGCGCCTGTGGCCTTGAAGGTCACACTACTGCGATAAGTAAGTCCCATTCCCCATTTTCTATCATCGCTTTTATACTGCATCCCCAAGCGAAACCCATTGTATTTTTCATCTTTAAGATCTTTAACTTCTACACCGCTCATAGCAACTGCTTGGTTGTTAGAAGCAAGATAACTTACTTTCGCTGAAGCAAATTCACCGCGAACCATTAAAACTCGCCAAGCGGCCCCTACTGAAAAATTGGAATTAATTTGATAACCACCACTTAAAGCAAATTCTGTTAAGGTAATATCTGCTTTAACATTTGGTCGATAATTAGAAAATTGACTACTAACAGATGTAAAGTCTACATTAGAATGTTTGGCCACTGTTCCACCGGCAGTATAAAATCCATATCCTACTGCCCACTGATTATTAATTCGATGAGACGCCAAAAGGGCCGAAATAGGAAGCCAGCTAGCATCACTCTCTGAAGTGCGTGCAGAAGAGACAACTGCTCCTTCAAATTGAACACGAGTTGGTGAAAAATTCACTGATACTTGATGATCATTCCAATTATTGTTAGTGAGTTTTCCTTCTGATCCCCATGATAACCCTGCTGGATTGTAATAAACGGCATCAGCGCCAGAGACCATACTGGAGGCACCTGAATTGGCCATCCCTGAATTTTTTGCAGACCATAAAACCACTTTTTCGTAGCCTGACCCCATCATATTAAGTGAACTTGCTCCCAGCAACGCTGTTGCTAAAATTTTTTTTAACTTCATGAATTCTCCTTTTATTTTTATCTCTACTTTTTTAAAGCATTATCTAAATCATTCAAAATATCATCAATATCCTCAATCCCAACAGATAGTCGAACAAGATTATCTGTTAGTCCTATTTTTTCTCGTTCGCTCTGAGGAATAGAAGCGTGAGTCATAATGGCCGGATGATCTACCATCGATTCAACACCTCCCAAACTTTCGGCCAAAGAAAAAATTTTGCATTTTTCTAAAAATCTTCTGGCCTCAGGCAGTCCGCCTTTCATGAAAAAAGTCACCATTCCTCCAGCGCCTTTCATCTGTTCAGCAGCAATAGAATGCTGAGGATGAGAAGGAAGAAAAGGATAGAGAACTTTTTCTACATTTGAGTGCTTTTCTAAAAAAGACGCTACTTTTAATCCATTTTCACAGTGGGCCTTCATGCGAAGAGAGAGTGTTTTAATTCCGCGCAAAACAAGCCAACTATCAAAGGGTGATGAGGAAGGGCCAATGGCATTTTGCAAAAAGAAAAGTTTGTCATAAGTCTCTTTACAATTAGTCATCATGGCACCACCCACAACATCGCTATGACCATTGATATATTTGGTTAAAGAATGAAGAACAATATCGGCGCCAAACTTTAAAGGGTTCTGCAGAATAGGACTTAGAAAGGTATTATCAACGACGACGCGGCATTGATACTTATGAGCAAGAGCAATAACTTCCTTCAAAGATGTCACTTTCAACAAGGGATTGCTAGGTGTCTCTAACCAAAGCATCGCTGGCCGAAGGGCCTTGAGGTTTTCTTCTACTAAATTGAGGTTTGTTGTATCCACAAAACTAAAGTCATGTAAGGATGAAAAAACTTTATTAAAAAGCCGATAGGTTCCCCCATAGACATCATCACCGCAAAGAACTTTTGATCCTTTTTCCAGCGAATGCATAATGAGCATTTCTGCCGAGAGACCACTTGCTGTGCTTAAAGCGTACTTGCCCCCCTCAAGCTCAGATAAGGCCTCTTCTAAGCGTGTCCGAGTAGGATTATGACTTCGAGTATACTCATAACCTCGATGAACTCCTGGCGACTCTTGAACATAAGTAGAGGTTTGATAGATGGGAGGCATGATGGCCCCCGTTTCTTTGTCGGGATGACCTCCAGCGTGAACACAGATAGTTGAATTCATAAAAAACCTTTTGCGTGTTTTCTTTTACGGATGTGAAATAAAAGCTAAAACATCAATATCTGTTAAGATTTCTAGCTCGCTATTTTCATGTTGAATAAAGACAATTTCTTTTTTCACTAAAGCGTCCGTGACTTTATCTAAGAAATCACTAGGCGTCACCACGGTAAAATTCTTTTGCATTGCTAGAGAGATGTTATCTGTTAATTGTAATTTATTCTCATAGAGAGGACGGAGAATATTTTTTTCCACTACAACGCCAATGATATCTTTTCCTGAAACAACGGGAATTTGGGAGACACCATATTTTTCCATCAATTCAATGGTATCTTTAATGGTCATAGAGTCTGTTACTTTTACAATGGGAGAACGCTCTTCTTTGTGAAGGTTTTTGAGTACATCGCGCACCATCACATTAAAAGAATTTTCCATGTAACCGTTGTCACGCATCCAATCATCATTATAAATTTTTGAAGCATAACGATTTCCCGAGTCAGGTAAAATCACTAAAATTTTCTGGGGAGTTTTAAGGGTTTTGGCATAGCGAATAGCACCTGCAATAGCAGCGCCCGAACTTCCTCCGGCATAAATTCCTTCTTGCGAGAGCAGCTTTCTGGTCATGAGAAAACATTCTTTGTCATAGACGGTGACAAATTCATCGATGACTTTCATATCCAAATTGCCGGGAATAATATCTTCTCCAATTCCTTCAAGCACGTAGGGATGCGCTTCACTCATCTCGCCAGTTTTGTGATAATGGGCCAAGATAGATCCTTCAATATCGACACCCACCACCTTCATCTCTTTTTTCTGACTCTTAAGATAACTTCCAATCCCCGTAATCGTTCCTCCTGTCCCCACGCCGGCCATAAACACATCAAAGTCTAATTCTGTTTGTCGTTTAATTTCCGGACCTGTGTGGTTAAAGTGAGTCTCGCGATTGAAGAGATTATCGTATTGATTGACGTAATAAGAATTTTCAATGGTTTGAGAGAGGCGTTTTGAAACGCTGTAATAAGAACGAGGATCTTCGGGGGCAACATTAGTAGGGCAAACCACTACCTTTGCGCCAAAGGCCCGCAAGTTGTCAATTTTCTCTTTTGATTGCTTATCGGCCAAGACAAAAATACATTTATGATTATGAATGGCCGCATACATGGCAAGACCAACACCTGTGTTTCCTGATGTTCCTTCAATAATAGTTCCACCAGGTTTAAGATCTCCTTTTTTGACGGCCTCTTCTAAAATATATTTTCCAATACGATCTTTAATAGATCCACCTGGATTCATGTATTCTAATTTTACATAAATTTCGCTTTCAACTTCTTTGGCGACTTTGTTGAGTTTCACAATGGGAGTATTCCCAATGGCCTCTAAAATGTGAGTACAGTGCTTCATTGTTTCCCTCTCCTTTCTCATTATTTTTTAGCTATAAATTTTCCTTACTGGCGGCCAATGTTGAAAGACGGGCCACAATCGAATAAAGCGCTTCTTTTTTCTTTTGTGTTTCATCTTGCCTGATTTCACTGATACAAAATTTATGAAACACCATTCCTTTGGCATTGAGATTGTCTTCTGTTCCTCTCAATGAATTGGCCCTCATAAAACCGCCTACGCTTCGTCCGTTAAGACAATAGATGGTAATTTCAGCAGGTATCTTTTCATGAAAGATAGTAGTTTCAATAGATTCTTGAAGTAAAATAGAAGTAAACTTTATTTTATTTTTTCCGGCATCTAATTTATTGCGATCTTTTCGGTTGAGTTTTTCAAGATCTTCCGGAGAGTGAATAACCTTAATCCCCATTCCGTAAGTTCCCTTATCACCCTTGAGAAAAATTTTTTGCCCTTCTTTTAATTGAGAGAAAAGATCTTTACTGGCCTCTTTAAGTTTATCGATGCCTGTATTGCCGTAAAAATCGACATTATCCACAACTGAAAACTTCGCACTTAAAAGTTTTTCTTCAATGGAAAACTTCTCGCAAAATTCTTGGACGACTTGAGCATAGCGAGAAAAGTGAGTTGATTTTTGCCGCCAATGCCATCCCATTTTAGGTCTAGGAGAGACAACGGCCTGAACGTTGTCCCAATTAATATCAATAGGGACTGATTGATCGTTGTTAAGAACAATCATTTCAACTGTTTTTTTGCTCTCTTTTTCATCAAAAAAGAAAAGCTCTCCCTCGCTATTTTGATGTAAGCGATGATAGAGAATTTTTGTCCCTGATTGAGATGTTAAAGTTAACGTTTCTGTATTTTCTCCCTCAAAGAGTGTCTCGTCTAAAGTAGCAAAAAAGACCTGCCCTCGGGACTGTTTTATGGCCTTCATCAATGCCGCTAGATGATTGAGATAAAAAAGGTTTTTGGTGTGAGACTCGGGATAGATAATAATACAATCAAATTTTTTCCCGCGATTTTCTTCTAATTGAGAGAAATATTCGTCGTAGTGATCTTTACAACCTCTTAAATCTAGCTCACACAAATTATTCATACCCGCCGGATAGATATTATTATCGACAGGAACAAGACGATCTTTTGCTTCACGAATATCTACAGAGGTAGAAAGAGGGGGGGCAAAAGTTTTAAATTCTTCATCGAGATAAGAGTTGATTTCATTCCAATGAGAGCAGACAAAATTTTCTAGGTCCACTAGAGAGTTAATCTTCATTTTATTCCTCACTTGATCCATGACCAGGCAAGGAGACTCTCATTTTAATCCCAGGATGGCAACAAATTCATCAATTGTTCAGAAGGCGATTCGGTGAGAATTTCAGGGAAATATTTCAGAGAAGAAAAATTTTCTTTTGCGAGGAAGAGGACTTTTTTTTCTCGGCCTTCTATAAGTTTATAAAACTGCTGAATCTCTTTTACATCACTCGTAGGTCTTTCTTCTTCTAAGGAAAAAAATACTTTATTCACCAAAAGGGTGAAATCCTGAGGTAAATATTGGCGTGAGTTTTTAAAAAGAACAAGGGCATCAGAGAACTTATCTTGTTCAACAGAGGTTACTAAAAAAAGACCTCCTTGGTCTCCTTGAAGAATGTCTTGCTGAAAACGTGAAGCGGCCAAAAAAGGATCTTTAAATTGATAAATAAAGTGAAGGGCCTCGATAAATTCTAAAAGAAACGATTCGCCTGTTACCTTCTTAAAATAAAAGAGAATCTTTTTTATTCCAGAGGCCACAATTTTAGCAAAAAGCCCTCCCTTCTCTTTAACTTTTTTGTCGCTATCCTCTTGAAGATTTTCAAAAATAAAACTCTTGTTGCCAATAATAAAATCAAAAATTTCCACAAAGCTCTTGTGAAAAAAAAGTTTGTATTTGTGGGTGCTGGCCAAAAAATCCACAAAATGCGGACCTGGCGGCGTATCTAAGACGATGTAATCATAAATATTTTCTTGATAACGATAATAGAGTTCCATGAGGGCCATTAATTCATTCATCCCACCGTAAGGGCGAAAAAGAATATCAAGAACTCTCCTTCCTTTTGTCTCATCAACTTCGTCAATATTGGTAAAACGACGAATCGTCTCTTGAGGATTCATCAATAAAACGTCTAGCTTACAATCCTCCACCTCAACATGCTCTAGCGTTCCGGCCCTTTCATCTGTGATAGCAAAAAAATCTTTCAAGCGGCGTGAGGGATCAATCGTAATGAGAAGAACTTTCTTTTTTTGTTTGGCATAAAAAATAGCGCGAGAAGCGGCAAGGGTGGTTTTACCTACCCCCCCTGTTCCGCAAAACATCTCAAGGCGCTTAAGTATCTTATGAGAAGAGTTCACTGATTTTCTCCTTTGGCAAAAAGGAGAGAAATTTCTTTAATAATTTTCAAGGGATCTTCCTCTAAAATAAAGGGAATCCTCAAAGAGTCAGAAGGTATTGTCTTAAGAAGATTTTCTTCCATCTGATATTTTTTTGCCAAATGTTCATGAAGTGAGCTTTGATGCTCTGTAAGCTCTTTGACTTCCGACCAACAACTATTAAAAATAAGCTCATACTGATGAGGAAAAATCTGTTCTATCTGTGTGGCCAACTCTTTGGTTTCCTGCAGTGGCATGGATTGAGGGAGTGAAATGAGATGAATCTTCCAACGCTGTTGATCTTGCAGGGTTTTCTTCATTTTTTGGATATCATTAAAAATAATACCTGAAGAGAAGATATCACCAAAAAAATCCAGTGATTGAAACATGGTGAGAACATGACCTGATGAAGGAGCATCTAGAATAAAGTAAGTCTCTTTTTCCTCATCGAGATAATCAATAATTTGGCCGAGGCTTACAATATGGCCCATTCCTGGAACCATATCAAAGACGGCCTTATAAAAAGGAGCGTGAGTAATAAGAGTGGCCACCACTTTTCCCAGCTTTCGCGTAATGTAGTGAAAACTGCTTTCATTGAGGTCAAGCACCCTGTGAGAGAACTCTTTGATTCCCAGAGAATCAATAAACTTTGAGGTATTGGGTTCTAGTGAAAGGTGGACAACTTTTTTGCCCATTTGAGTAAGATGATAAGCGTAGGCCAAAGAGAGAAGAGTTTTACCCACTCCTCCCTTACCGGTAAAGAGATGAAACTGCTCCAGCATGAGATTCCTAAGGTTGTCTATAATGCTAGAGACTTAAATAACATAAGAAACTAATAAAAGAAGTTTAAAGTAAGAACCAACAGTATCATCACCTGTGTTTTGCTTCACATCAAAGGGATTGTGGTAATGAGCAAGAACACCTACTTCCACATGACGGTTTAGACGTAAATCGGCCCCAACACCCAAGTTAATTCCAAAGGCCGTTTTCTTTTCCGATTCCACCATGGTTGTCTGACCATTTTGAGTAACGGGCCGGGTAGCGTAGGGACGATAAAAACCAAGACCTGCAAGACCATAAGGAGAAAAGGCATCAAACTGATAGAATTTTGCTTTTATTCCAAAATTTAGCCCTTGGAGGACAACTTTTCGCTGATCCGCATTTTTATGTTTAGAATAGTGTCCATTCACCACCACATCAAAAGAGTGACTGGCCGAATAGCCGTAGTAAAGATCCATGGTAATGGAGTTTTCACCTTGGTTAGCAAAATCTCCTACTAAAAAAGTCTCCCCAATCCCCACACCCACGCTATGCTGATTGACATCATCACCGCTGCTATTTCCTGCTCCCACATCACCCACTGCGCTGTTATAGTCTTGAGCACAAAGAGGGGTTAGAGAGAAAAGAAGGCCTGCAAGAAGGATTGTTGAGAATTTTTTCATGCTCCCACCTTAAAAAATAAGTTTTTAGTTTAGAGTTCTAGGTTGCTCTACCTGAGTCTCATTGTAAAGATGGTGCGAGGAAAGAGAAGTCTCTTCACTTTTGCTCCCTTCTAAGCTAGCGACTTTATTTTCAAGAAGGCGGATGTAATCGATGAAATCACCGCGTCCAGACGTCACGACTCTCATTAAAAGACTGTGATCTTCAGCTGTTACCCACTTTCTCTCTAATTCAAAAAGAAGCTGAATCTGGGTCATATAGGTAATATCTTGACCTGTACGGTTATCGATAACCATAACTTCTTTACCTTCTTTCATCATGCGAAAGATTTCTTCTAACGTCACATAGCTACTTTGCTCTGTATCGTATAATTTTCTGTTCTGATATCTTTTGATGACTCGAACTGGTTTTCCAACTGCATCGCTCATATTCTTCAATCCCCTATAAAAAAAGAGTTGTTGATAACACTTATCTATTAAAAATAATTACATTAAAACTAATGGGCCGCTCCTGGTCAATGAAGTATCAAACATTTTTCACTGCTGTCAACCACCATACCTTCATCTTGATAAAAAAAGTCAAAGATTTTTTTTTACCTCTCGATAAAAATTGCTTCCCAAGGGTTCTTTTCTCCCTCTCCTTTATTTTTTTTTCCTTTTTCCGATGAGTTAAAAGAATAGGGAGTAAAAATTGCATGAGAAAATATGCCTCGAACTATAAACATTTCTCTTTTTACCTGGGATTTCTCTTCCTCTTCTTGGCCTGTGGGCACACGAAACCTCACTTTCCTCCTCCTTCTGAGAAAACTCCCAAAAAAAAAGAACCTCATCCTTACTTCTCTTTTCTTCAAGCTCAAGATGCTTCTCTTAAAAATAAGGCCAAAGAGGCCTATGAAACGTTCAAGTCCCTCTCCCTAAAAACAAAAGGAAAAGAGCGTCTGTTTATACAGCAAAAAATGAGTATTGAACTTATCCGTATGGGAAAAGTTAAAGAAGGAAAAGAACTCCTAGAATCACTCTCTCTAAAGAATGCCCCCCACTTAAAAATCATGTTGGCCGGCATTTACCTCTCTGAATCAAATATAAAGAAGGCCCGTCCTATTCTAGAGAAGGCCATTAACTCTTCACCTATTAATCACGAGGCCTGTCGCCTCTATGCAAAAGTTTTTTATCTTGAAAAAAATGAAGCTCGCCGATGGAGAAACCTTAAAAAATGCCGTCAAAGCTATTTTAAAAAAGAGGCCCAACTGGCCATGAGTCAACTAATGCTTATTAAGGGAGAATTTCACGAAGCAGAAAAAGAGTTAGAAAATATTCTAGAGGCCGATCCCACCAATAAAGAGGCCTTAAAACTCTTGGCCGCCCCTTATAAGGCCAGCGAGCGAATGGATCAAATTATCCCTTTTTACGAAAACTTTCTCTCTTCAGGGCAAGAAGATGGAAAAATTCTCCAAGAAGTTGTCAGTTACTATTTAAAAAATAATGACACGCCAAAGGCCAAAAAATATCTCACAAAAGCAGTAAAAACTTATCCTAAACATGTAGATGCCTTGGTGAATCTCTCTTTAATTCATCTCAATGAAAAAGAATTCCTCAAGGCCAAAAAATATCTCACCCAAGCAAAAAGTGTTATTCATGATTCTGATAAAATTAATTTCTATTACGGTATCACCCTCTCCTATTTAAAAGAATACAGCGAGGCCACTTCTGTCCTTCTAACAATCAAACAAGAAAATGAACTCAGCAAACAAAGCACTCTTCTCATCTTGGAAAATTATCGCCAATCACTATTAGAAGATAAAGCTATTGTCACAGAAGAAGAATTTATCTCTTTTGCTCAAAAGGAGAAAAAAAGACTTCCTTCTCTACAATTAGAAATCTCTCTTTTTTTAGTAAATTACTTTGAAGAAAAAAAGAATTTTAATCAGGCCATTGCAGAATTACTTTCTTTAGACGAGACTCGAAAATTAAATTCTCAAACCCGTTTTTATCTTGCCTCTCTTTATAACAAAAATGGCAATTTGACAGAGGCCCATGCTCAAATTAAAAAAATCTTAGCGCAAAATCCACACCACTCTGACGCTCTCAACTTTATTGGCTATACCTTGTTAGAAAAAGAAAAAATCACAGAATCTTTTCCTTATCTCCAAAAGGCCTATACTTATTCTCCTCAAAATGGACAAATCCTTGACTCTTTAGGCCTCTACTACTACAAATTGGGCAATTACCCTAAGGCCATTGAAAAACTCGAAGCGGCCCAGGGAAAAATCAAAGATGATCCCACTATCATGCGTCATCTTATTGAGGCCTATTTAGCGGCCCAATACACCAATAAGGCCCAAGAACTCTATTACAATAATCAACGCTTTTTAGATAAACATGGACGCTATGAAAACTTTGAGGCCTTTAGAAAAGAACTTGCTGAAAATCCTTAAGAGATCTTTTCTTCTCTTTTTTCTTTCAGGGTGCCAGCACCTTCTTAAAAATGACAAAATTGTCTATCAAGAAGTTGTCCTCGACTCCTCTCTTTCTCCCATGAATTTTCTTGGAAGGGGAAAGGCCAAGCTCACAGATATAACAACTCAGCAAAACTTTTATTTTTATTTTGAACTCTCTCTTGAAAAAGAAAACCTCATCCTAAAAGTAAGCGAACAAGAGGCAATGCATTTTAGCGAATCACTTACCTACAATAGAGAAAAAAAATTATTCATCCCTTCATGGCGTTTAAAAAAAGAACTTCCCCGCTTTAATCAAGAAATAATCAATGGTCTTCGCGATGCCATGAAACTCATCTCTCGTCTTTTAGATTATTCTCAAAATAAAGATTTCAAAAAAACGACAAACTTAGATGAGCTAAGTGTCACCTACAAATTAAACATAGGATCCATGAGCTTCTCTTCTCAGAGGATCATCATCAAACATCCCCTTTATCATGTCACTTTTCAAATTCAAAAAATTTAATCTCCTTGCATAATACCTCTTTCTCGCTTAAACAGGGCCCTCCTTTTATTCAATAAATAACCTGGAGTTTTTCTCATGCGAAAATCGTTTTTGCTCTTACTTATCGCTCTTCCCTCTCTTCTCTTTGCGCGCATTGATAATGAGCGCTTTCATGCTCTTTATTTTCTTGATGGTGAAATGGAAGGAGGGTCACCTGTTAATAATCCAACTCCTCGTCAACCCAAAGGACCTTTTTATCCTCATGAGTTTCCCGATGATACAGATGCTGACTTAACAATTCTTGATGGTGCAGAAGAAATGGCCGAAGGGAAAGTTATCTATCTTCAAGGACATGTTCTTGATGTTTACGGCAATCCTCTTGAAAATGCTCGCGTTGAAATTTGGCAAGCGGCAAAAAGTGGAAAGTACAATCATCCCAATGATCCCAACACGGCGCCTCTCGATCCCCATTTTCAATATTATGGCGATGTGAAAACAAATGAACATGGGTTTTATATGTTTAAAACTATTGTTCCGGGTGCGTATCCTGCATCACAAAATTGGTGGAGACCTCCACATATTCATTTTCTTGTTCAACACGAAGGTCACAGAAGTGTCATCACACAGCTTTATTTCAAAGATCATCTTTTAAATGAAGAAGATCTTATTTTAAGACGCCTTTCTCCTGAAAACCAAGAAGCACTCACAGTAGATTTCCCCGAAGTAACACTTGAAACAGGTGAAACAATCAACCTGGGTACCTTCAACATCATTCTTGGTGCCAGCAACTAAATGGTAGCAAGGGGGCGTTACGCCTATTTTTTACTTACTTCTTCTCACAATTAATTGGCAGGGAAGAACAAATTGACTATAAAACCCTTTGATATCATTAACAAAAGGTTTTATATGCACCTTAAGAAAACACTGAAGTCTCTTTTTAAGCTACTTCCTCTCCTTTGGCTGGCCGCATGCTTTACAAAAGAGGGTGAAGATAAAGGGATGAAAGTTTTCCACTACCCTGTTGCTGTAAAAATTAAAGGAATCGACCCCATTCAGGCCGATGATCTCTATTCAGGAACAGAAGTCTCGCGCGTCTATGACGGACTTCTAGAATATCACTACCTCAAACGCCCTTTTACCCTTCAAGGCAATCTGGCCCAAGACCTCCCTACTGTTTCAGATGATGGGCTCACTTACACTTTTAAAATACGCCCTGGCGTTCATTTTCATGACAATAAATGTTTTAAAAACTCCATTGGACGCGAGCTAGTGGCCGATGATATCCGCTACACTTTTATGCGCAATGCCGACCCCAAAGAAAACAGCAAAGGCTGGTGGATGATTGATGGAAAAATCAAAGGGCTCGACGACTGGAGAAAAAATCCTGATTATAGTCAAGACATTGAAGGACTCAAAGTTATTGATGAGCATACCTTTTCTTTTACCCTCAATGAACCTTTTCCTCAGTTTCTCTATGCACTCGCTATGCCTTTTAGTTTTATTGTCCCTCGTGAATGCGTCGAACATTATGGCCAAGAATTTCTCAATCACCCCGTTGGAACTGGCCCTTATACGCTAGATACTTTTAATCAAAGCAACAAAATTGTCTACCAGCGCAACAAAAAATTTCGCGATAAATTCTACCCCACAGAGGCCGCCGAAGAATTTGTCAAAAGAGGTCTCCTTAAAGATGCCGGCAAAAAACTTCCCTTTTTTGATAAAATTGTCGTTGAAGTAATGGTTGAATCTCAACCTCGCTGGCTCAAATTCCAAGATGGAAAAATTGATTTCATCGCCATCCCTAAAGATAATTTCAGCTCTGTTCTCACCAGTGAAATGGAATTAACAGATGAAATGAAGCAAAAAGAGATAGAGCTTCTCATCGAACCTTCTCAAGACGTTAGCTACACGGCCTTTAACCATGACCTTCCTCTCTTTCAAAATAAAAAACTTCGTCAGGCCCTTGCCATGGCCACCAATGGCGATGAATACAATAAGCTCTTCTTTAACGGCACCGCCCTTGTGGCCCAATCCATAGTACCTCCTGGACTTGCTGGTTATGACGAAAAATTTCAAAATCCGTACCGCCAATATAATCTTGAGAAAGCAAAAAAACTCTTGGCCGAAGCAGGATATCCCGAAGGAAAAGGGCTTCCCGAAATTACTCTCGACGGAACAAACTCTACCGATGCAAGACAGATGGCCGAATTTACAAAAATGTCTTTAGAGAAACTCGGTCTTAAAATTAAAACCATTCAAAACCCATGGCCTGAATTGCAAAATAAAATTAAGCTGAGAAAAGGCATGATGCATAGTATTGCTTGGCTTGCCGACTACCCCGATGCCGAGAGTTTCTTTGCCATTCTCTATGGACCAAACGGTTCCCCTGGTGCCAATGGAAGCAACTACAACGATCCAGTCTTTAACAAAATGGTAAAAGAAGCATCAACAATGCAAGATTCTCCCGAAAGAACGGCCCTTTATACAAAGATGAACCGTTATATCGCCGAAGAAGTTCCTGTTATTTTTGAACTACATCGCACATCTGTTGTGGTACAACATGCTTGGATTAAAAATTTTGTGGTAGGAGATTTTGCTCACGATCGATCCATGTATATTAATGTCGATACCAAACAAAAAGAGCGTCTCTTAGAAGAAAAATTTTAAGGAGAGGGGAAAAAATTAGATGAATATTTATAGTTATGTCTTGAGAAGATTGCTCTATGTTATTCCTATTTTACTAGGCGTCTGCTTCCTCATCTTTATTCTATTTAACGTAGTCGCTGGTGATCCAACTCTCGTCTTACTGGGAAAACATGCCACTCTTGAACAAATGGCCGAACTCCGCCATCAACTCGGCCTTGATCGCTCTCTCTTTATGCAATACCTCGACATCGTTAAATCGGCGTTTACTTTTGATTTTGGTCGTTCATGGGTAACCAAACAAGATATCCTCTATATGATAAAAGAAGGAACTATTCCCTCTCTGACTCTCACCATTCCGGCCTTCACCCTTGGAACTATTTTGGCCATTATTATTTCTTTATTTGTTTCTCTTTATCGAGGCGGAAAATTAGATAAAAGCATCGTCTTCTTCTGTATTGCTCTCATGAGTATTCCCTCTTTGGCCTATATCCTCTTTGGCCAGTGGTTCTTTGCTTACAAAATGGATATGTTTGAAATTTCTGGATATGAGTTTGGCTTTCCCTATTTTATTCCCTACATCCTTCTTCCCGGCATCATCTGGGTTATTATCAGCCTCGGCCCTGATATTCGCTTTTTTCGAACAGTTATTCTTGATGAAGTCTATCAAGACTATGTCCGTACAGCGAAGGCCAAAGGACTCTCTGAAAATGTCGTTCTCTTCAAACACGTCCTTAAAAACGCCATGATCCCCATTATCACCTATGTTGTTATCCAAATTCCTTTTTTAGTTCTAGGGGCCCTTCTTCTCGAGAGTTTCTTTAGTATTCCTGGACTTGGTGGCATCACACTTAACGCCATCAACTCTTCAGATTTTCCCGTTATTAAGGCCATGACGGTCCTCTCTGCAGTAGGTTACATCCTCTTTAGTATTTTAACTGACGTTCTCTACACGGTTGTAGACCCGCGCGTGCGGCTTAAATAGGGAGTTTAATCCATGTCTTCACCTTCTTCTTCATCATCCAATACAACAACTGTAGATGCTAGCACTATGAATAATAGAGAAAATCACCAAAAACCTATTCCTCTCAAAGGACGCTCCCTTTGGTCTGATGCTTTTAGACGTTTGAGCAAAAATAAAATGGCCCTTACCTCCCTTATTATTCTAGGGCTCTACTCTTTGACGGCCTTTCTCACCTACAGCAACATCATTGTCAGCGACTGGTCGGAAAGTATTGGCCCTTCTTACGCTCCTCCTTCCTTTGAGGATATTCGCCTTCTCTTTGGTACAGACATCTTTGGCCGAAGCGTTCTCTATAAGGCCATCAAAGGCACTCAAGTGGCCATGTCGGTGGGGCTTATTGTGGGGATTATCTCTGTTGTTATCGGTGTTTTACTAGGGGCCATTGCAGGCTTTTTTGGTGGCATCGTGGACGAAATTATTGTTTGGTTTTACACGACGCTCTCGTCCATCCCCAACATCATGCTTCTCATTGCCATCACTTTTATTTTAGGAAAGGGAATTTTTTCTGTGTATTTGGCCCTAGGGCTTACTTACTGGGTAACATTATGCCGTATTATTCGCGGAGAAGTTATGCGCCACAAAGACCGCGACTACGTTCAGTCGGCCTTCTCCCTAGGAGCAAGCCGCGGTCGCCGCCTCTTTGTTCACATCATTCCCAATGTCTCTCATCTCATTATTATTCAATTTTCTCTTCTCTTTCAAACGGCCATTAAGTCAGAAGTTATCCTCTCTTTTATTGGCCTAGGTGTTCAAGGAACACCAAGCTGGGGAACCATGATTGATGACGCTAAACTAGAACTGGCCCGCGGAGTTTGGTGGCAATTAGCAGCGGCCACCCTTTTTATGTTTGTCATTGTGCTGGCCCTCAATATTCTAGGTGACGCTCTTCGCGATGCCCTTGATCCCAAGCTCAAAGGAAAGGATTAATCTCATGACAAAAATACTGGAAGTCAAAAATCTCACCACTCAGTTTTCTCTTGAAGAAAAAACCATCAATGCCATACAAAATGTCAGCTTTGATGTCTTTAAAGGAAAAACACTGGGAATTGTAGGGGAGTCCGGATCAGGAAAATCAGTAACGGCCCTTTCATTAATGCAACTCATCCCTAACCCTCCTGGAAAAATTAGCAGTGGGGAAGTGCTTTTTTGCGGTGAGGATCTTTTAAAGAAAAGTGAAAAAGAAATGCGCTCCATTCGAGGAAACCGCATCTCTATGATTTTTCAAGAACCCATGACCAGCCTCAATCCCGTCTATACGGTGGGTAATCAAATCAAAGAAGTTCTCTTTTTACACGAAAAACTCTCGCAAAAAGAGGCCACGGAGCGCGCCGTTCATCTCCTTTCACTGGTGGGAATTCCAGCACCTGAGCGGCGAATTCGCGAATATCCTCACCAGCTCTCGGGAGGAATGCGCCAAAGAGTGATGATTGCCATGGCCCTTGCTTGCAACCCTGAAATTCTTATTGCCGATGAACCAACAACTGCCTTGGATGTAACTATTCAAGCACAGATTCTCGAGTTGATGCAAAAACTCCAAGAAGAAATGGGGATGGGAATTATTCTCATTACTCACGATCTTGGTGTCGTTGCCGAAGTTTGCCATGAAGTTTCAGTGATGTATTGCGGTAAAATTGTAGAAAGCGCCAGTGTCAGCGAACTTTTTAGTAATCCCACTCATCCTTATACGCAAGGTCTGCTAGAATCTATTCCCAGTTTAGCACCTTCTAAAGAGCAAGAAAAAACACAGCGTCTTAAAACTATTCCCGGAATTGTTCCTTCTTTACTCAATTTGCCGGCCGGGTGCAGTTTTCAAGACCGCTGTGCTCACGCACAAGATGATTGCCGCAAGCGAGGACATATTCCTACCCTTGCTGCCGTTGAACAGTCTCACAATGAAGAACACCTTGTGGCCTGTTTTCATCCTTTAAATCCCTCAATGGAGACAAAAAATCATGAACGACATACTCATTGATGTAAAAAACTTAACCAAAAGATTTCCCATTAAAGGTGGTCTTTGGGGCCGAACGGTTGGTCACGTCAATGCCGTTAACAATATCAGCTTTTCCATTAAGCGAGGCGAGACACTGGGACTTGTGGGTGAATCAGGTTGTGGAAAATCCACTCTTGGACGCACACTACTTCGTCTTATTGAACCGACAAGCGGGGAAGTCTTTTTTAACGGAGAGAACGTCACCACCATGGAGCGAGAAAAACTGCGCTCTATGCGAAAAAAAATGCAAATTATTTTTCAAGATCCTTATGCTTCTCTCAATCCTCGAATGACAGTGGGAGAGATTCTCGCAGAACCTCTTCTTATTCATAAATTAGTAAAACATAAAGCAGATATCCAAAAAGAAATTTTTAAACTCTTTGATTATGTGCAAATCCCCAAAGATGCCATCAATAAATACCCTCATGAGTTTTCCGGTGGTCAGCGCCAACGTATTTGTATTGCGCGCGCTTTGGCCGTACGACCTGAGTTTATTGTCTGTGATGAGCCTGTCTCGGCCCTTGATGTCTCCGTTCAGGCCCAAGTTGTCAATCTTCTCATGGATTTGCAAAAAGAGTTTAAACTCACCTATCTTTTTATTGCTCATGATCTCAAGGTCGTGGAATTTATTTCTAACAGAGTGGCCGTCATGTATTTGGGCAATATGGTGGAGATGGCCGATGCAGCGGATCTTTATCATATGCAGGCCCATCCTTATACGAAGTCTCTTATTTCTGCCATTCCTGTGCCCGACCCTCATCACAAAAAAGAGAGAATTATTTTGGAGGGCGATGTTCCCACTCCTCTTAATCCACCGTCAGGCTGTCATTTTCATCCTCGCTGTTGGAAAAAAACAGATGAGTGCTCGGCCACCTATCCGGCGATAGAATCTATTGGGCATGAACATGAGTTTCGCTGTCATCATCCTCTTCATTTAAGTTAAACTAACGAAGGTGATACAATTTTATTTGGCCTTTCCTCTTCTGCTTTTTTTCCTCACCCATCTTAAAATTCCTTGGGCCATTTTATTTTCTTTTACTTTGCTTTTAGGACTTAAAAATTCTTTTACCCAAAAAGTTAAGCGATACCTCTCTTATAAACACATTGTCGTTCTTTTCTTTATTCTTCTTGTTTGGTGTTTTTTAGGAGGAATGGGAGGATTTTTCTTTCAAAATGGGGATTATCAAAAACACTATCAGATTTTTTTTGACCTTGCTAAAAACCCTTGGCCTGTTCGCTATGATCTTATTTATTATGACTACCCTCCTATTATAACAAATCTCATGTACTATACGGCCTATTACCTCCCTGCATCTTTTTTGGCCTCGCTAACATCTCTTAAATATATCGGAGTCTATCAACTTATCTGGACTCTTATGGGGCTTATGCTTGCCTTTCACCAACTTTCATCTCGCATACAAAAAAAAAGATACTTCCTTTTTATTCTTTTTTTTATTTTTGCCAGCGGCCTTGATATTTTAGGATTTCTTGTTACAAAAGAAAGATTGCCTTATTGGGGAGAGCATATCGAGTTTTGGTTCCCTCAAATACAATTTTCTTCTATAACCACTCTTCTTTTTTGGGTCCCTCAGCATTTTATTCCCGCTCTTCTTTTTTTTTCATTGATGATGAGTCAAGAAAAAATTCATGAAGAAAATCTTAATTTTACTTCTGTTCTTACTCTATTCTGGTCGCCTTTTGTCTTTCTTTCAACTCTTGTTTTTATTTCTTACCGAAAGACTATTAAACATATCCCTTCTCTTTTTATTGGGTCTTTTTTTATTGCCTACTATTCTTCAAAGGTTAGTGGTGAAAAGATTGAATTTATATCTCCTTCTTTTGTTCTTCTTCTTTTCTTTTTCCTTGAGGCCTTTATTTTTTATTTATTAAGTAAGAAAGATTTTCTCGCTAAAAAATCAATTTTCTTTCTTTTTCTTCTTTGTTTTGTGAAAATTGGTTATTTCAATGATTTGGCCATGAGAACATCTATTCTCTTTTTAATGGTTTTGTTTTTTCAGTTTTTTCAAAAAAACAAAAAAACACTTGTTTTTTCTTTGATTTTTCTCATCGGCATGATGAATCCTTTTCAAGAAATTTATCGCTCTATTTCTCGCAAGAAATCGGCGTATAGTCATAAATATTATCTCTCCATCCCCAAGCAAAAGCCTCACTTTATAAAGCAGTATTTATCACGAAAAAATCATTGGTTTAACCAAATGTTTCTGAAAGAAAATAATATTAAAAATTTTCATCCCATAACAAAAGAACAATATACTGTTTTGCATGAATAAATTCATCTATGCTCTTATTATTCTCATGGGTCTTTTCTTTCGTCTTTATCTTTTAGACGAACGCCCTTTTCATCATGATGAGGCCCTGCACGCTATTTATGCTTCTTATTTTTTTAAAAATCCAATTTCAGGATTTTATCGCTACAACCCACTTTTGCATGGTCCTTTTCTTTACAACTTTTACTATCCTTTTTTATGGTTATTTGGATCTTCTCATTTTGCCATTCGCCTTTTTTCTGTTTTCTTTGGTATGAGTTATCTTTTTTTCCCTCTTCTCTTTTTAAAACAGCTAGGAAGAAAAAGTGTTCTTCTTCTCACTTTTTTTTTGGCCTCATCACCAACCCTTGTTTTCTGGTCTCGTTTTCCACGACATGATGGACCGATGCTTTTTTTTCTTTTCTTCTTTTTCTATTTTCTTTTGAGTAAGACAAAAAAAATATTCTCTTTTTTAGCACCACTTTCTTTTTTTCTTCTTTTCTCTATTAAAGAAAACAGTTTTGTCTATGTGGCCTTTCTTTCGGGGTATCTTCTCTATGAATTTTTATTTGACAAAAAATCTTATCTCTGGTCAAAATTTTCTTCTCTTTTAAAAAACAAAACTCTTTTTTTAATGGGGTCTTTAGCAGGGATCACTCTTACGCTAGCACTTTACTCTTCCTTTTTTCGCCACAATGAAATTATTATTGAAAATCTCTTTGGCCAATCATTTTCCTACTGGCTTAATCAACATTCGATTGAACGACTTAAGGGCCCTTTCAGCTATCATTTTTTTTCTCTTAGTTGGTATGAGACTTTTTTTACTCTGGTCTTTATCTTTCAAATTGTTCACCTGGCATTCCGAAAAAAGATCTATTTTCTTCTTACTTTTTTTCTTTTTGCTCTTTCTCTTTTGACTTATTTTTTTATTCCTCTTCAATGGTTAGATTTTGTTCGACCTAAAATATCACTTGATCTTTTTTTTATCGTCTTCCTCTTTTTTTATTCAATAATCAGCACAACGATATTTAAAAAAGAAAAAAGAGAATTATTGGCCTTTAGCAGCTATCTTTTCTATGCTAGTTTTTTTACTTACAGCTATTTAGGAGAAAAAGTTCCTTGGCTTTCTCTTTATGTTTTTGCTCCTGGCATTTTTTTTCTGACTCTTTATTTTCGTGAATATAAATATCATTTTAATAAAAAAATCATTGCTCTATTCTGCTGTTTTCATCTCTATCAGAATATTTTAACCAATATTGTTTTTCTCGGTAATAAAAGGGAGTTTATTTCACAAGTACAAACAGATGAAGAAATTCATTTAATTGCTCGCAGAATTGCCAAAGAAAGAAAGAAGCATATTCTTGTTCAGGGAAGTGCACTGTGGCCACTTAGTTGGTATTTTTATAGACATCCTCATTATTCTTTTAATAAAAAGACTCTCTATCCACTTTACGATTATATTTTTACTGATACATTTTTACCAAATATCGATAGGATTCATTTTGTACGAAGTGAAATTATTTTGCGCCATTGGTTTACCCCCAACTACACAACAATGACTTTTACCGATTATCTTATGTACACTCTTATTCATTGCCCCTGGAATAAACCAGGAACAAAAAGAGTCCTCTTCTATCAAAAACCATAAATGGTGCCAGCAACTAAATGGTAGCAATACTGCATTAAAAAAAATCAATAGAAAAAAATTTAATAAATTAACGCGCCCTTGCTACCATTTAGTTGCTGGCACCTTTTGTAATTAAATGACTAAAGGTAAGTGTCGCCTTTTTGTGACTCTTCAAACTCAGCGGCACTACTAAAACTAGAAAGATCAAGTCCTATTTCAATTTGGCAATCTGTTTTTTTACCAGCCCCCTCTAAAACAGTATGATTCTTCATATAAGTAAAAAAACGCTCTCGAGACTCCTCTCCCAAGAGATGCTCCATCATACAAGAATCTCGATGAGCATTCTCATCACTCACACCAAGTACATCTTTAAAAAAGTAATATAAAAGAGTCCGTGAACTTAAAATCTTATGAACTTCACTATGCCCATCATCTGTCAAAAAAAGAAACTTACTCTCATCTTCTTCCTGAACAAAATTGCGCTTCTTCAGATTCGTCAAAGCAATGGAAACACTTCCCTTGGTAATATTCATCAAGCGAGCAATATCCGTCACACGAGCATACCCCTTATCTTCCTTCAGCCGATGAATGGCCAAAAGATAATGGGCCATAGAATGAGAAATGTCTTGTTCATTAGGTGATTGGTCGGTTTTTGGTCGATTCATTGGAAAAATGCTCCCCTACTCCATCAATAAAGAAAATTTACTCACAAAAATATTTCACTGTCCGAAAAGAGTATATACAGGAATTAAAATAAAATGAAGGCAAATAATAGCTTATTTTTACTCACTCTCCTCTTCGCACTAATCAGTGAAAATCTTATCTACGCCTATGAGTCAGTAGATTCTCACAACGGCGAAGGGCTCACCGACGAAGAGATTCGCCTGCAAGAAAACTATATTCACGAAGGTTATATTAAACGACTGGGTGAGGAAAAGTGTAAAAAAGAAGACCTCGAAAAGGGCTGTCAAGGACAAGAAGAACCTATTCTTGGAAAAACGGCCGATGGACTTATTCAAGCAGTTACAAAAATGTATGGTGTTTTTTCCTTTGTTCCCCTTAACTATAAAAATGCAGCAGGAAAAGATAAAGAGTCCCGCGATGTTTGTGCCATGATTCCAACGGCCACAGAAATTCTTGCTTCAACTTATCAAAATACCAATGACAACCGCCTCGCCAATACCCCTATGGATGAATCAAAAAAGCAGGTAGAAATTCTCTATCGCGCCGCCGACTCCCACGACAGTCGCTACAAAGCGGCCATCTTTCAAACAGCAGGCTGGGGAGCAACAACGGGTTGTTATGCCGCTCTCATCGCCAAAAGAGGAATCCTCACTGGTCCTTCCTCTGCTAAACAAAAAGGGAACTACCTTGTCCGCCTTGGTGCCTCGGCCGGTCTTACGGCCTATTTTGCCATCAAACTTGATCGCGCCAAAAAATCCCGAGATGCCATTCGCGACATTGCTGATGATCTTCGCAATATGGAAGGTGTTTGCAATCCCATCTCTGAGAAAACTTGTTATTGCGCTCAAGAAGAAACAAGCGATGATCCTCAGTACTGTGTGCCCGAAGAACTTATCCCCGATAACCTCGACCTGAAAAATCCCTCCATGCTGGCCGGATGTGTTGATAGCAAACTCAAAAGTGATCCTAAGTGTCACTGCCAAAATGACAACAGTTGTTTTGATGTGGCCTTTCAAGATCTCGCTGTCGGAGAACTTGGAAGCGCTTATATGAACAATGAGTTTGCTCCTACAGGTCAACTTTTTCGCGGCAAAGCGAGTTTAAATAATTTAAAAAGTGATGGTCTTGCTAAACTCAACGCCGCTAAAAAACTTCTTGCCGGAATTAATGGTATTCCCGGTGTTGACCTCAATAACAAACAAAACAAAACGGCCAAGGCCCTCAATTCGCTAGGGCTTCCCACTAATCTCGCACGTTTCATTGCCGCTTCTCCCAGCGATCCTAAGGCCGAGGCCATGATGAAAAAATTTCACAACAATCCCTTTGATATCTCTGTCAGTGATTTAAAAAAAGTAAAGACAAATAAATCCTATCGTCAAGATCGCATTCTCTCTTATGGTCAGGCGAATTCGGGAAATAATTCCAATAGAGGTCGCGATAGTGATTCTTATGCCGCTGAAGAATACATGAGAAAGCTTCAAGAGGCGCAGCGAAAAAAACAGGGCGGGCAAAACAACAATGTTCAAATTTTAAATTTTTCTCAACAGCAGGCCAGTGAACAGGCCATGAGAAAAGCGCAAATTAATGGCGATGAAAAGCGCAATATTTTTAACATCATCACTAATCGATACCGTCAATCAACATGGCAAGAATTTGGAGTTTTTAATGGAATACAATAAAGAAATAAAAGAAAAAAAAGGAATTCTTCTTTATGATAAAGAATGTCCTCTTTGCTATCGTTTTAAAGAGCTGCTCAAGCATCTTAAGGCCGAAGAGTTTCTCGAATTTGTCTCTCTTGAAGATTTTGAACAACTTCCCTTGGGTATCAAAAATAATCTCTCTGAGAGTGATTGCCACAAAGTCATTCATTACATTGATGAAGAAAACATTGTTCACCGCGGAGAAGAAGTTATTCCTGCATTGGCCCATCGCCTAGAAGGAATCAAAAAATACGCTTGGCTTCTCGATAGTAATATGGGGCAAAAGGCCACTCATCACTTTTATCAATTTATTGAAAAAGCGCGCAAAATTGCCAAACAAAAAGAACAAGATGACTGTTACAGCTGTCCTCGTTTTTAATAAGGATTATCTCTTATGATAAAAGCATTTCTTATTTTTACTTTTTCCTTTTCTTCTTTTTTTGGGTTTCACCTTCAAGCAGGAAAGGTGACTTCTTTTCCTAGAACAAGGCGTTCAGTGAATAAAGTGAAAGATCTTCCTCGAAAAATCATTCAAAAAGCAAAAAGAAAAATCATACAGAAAAGATAATCTAAACGTCGCCGAATTGATAAGACCCCTTATCTCTCAAAATATGACAAGGCCATCAAAAACTGTCTTGGTACAATTCCGAAAACTTACTTAAATGATAAAACCCAAATAATTCGCGGCGAAGGACCACGCTATCTTCCCAGTCTTGATGGATCTTTAGCGAGTCTCAAAGAAAAAATTATTTTTAATAAATGCGATGCAGAGAACCCGCCTGAGCAAAACTTAGAACTAGAAAAAATCTACAACGCCTTTGACAAAAAAATTAAAAGTGAAAAAATGGGGACAAGTCAAAAAGTTTGTATCGCGGGCTGTCTTGCGCGCCATCTTCTTAAGTACTCTAGCACTTTTGGCATCAATGGACTTCCTGGTGTCAAATGGAAGACTCTCTATGAAAAAAATGCTAACAAAGTTGCAGAAGTGGGCGCCGGTAGCTGCAAGGAATTTACTACTGTTTTATTGACTCTTCTGGAAAGAATTTTTGGAAAAAATAGCAACGATTTTTCTAGAACGAAAGGCATCTTTCCTCTCGTCCCTCATGATGCCGTTATGGTAAAAATTGATGGTCAACCCTATGACTTTGATGTTCTCACTCTTTTTGGTGTAATCCCTACTGATTATCAGTTTTTAGGCAAAGAGAAAGGCTATCTCTGTCAATTTTATAAAAATAAAAGAAGGCCTTACACTTCACCAAATCCCGCTTCTTAAATTTTTCAAATTGCACAACAGCACCATTCATGCTTAATTGCCCCTTGAATATCTTCATTTTCAAGGAACTTCTTTTCTATGTTAAGTTTTAAAAAATCCCTCGTAGTTGTGCCTACTTACAATGAAATCGATAATATAGAGGCCATGATTCATAAACTTCATGAACTTTACCCTGAACTCAATATCCTCATTATTGATGATGGCTCACCAGATGGGACGGCAGAAAAAGTCAAAATCCTTATGGAGAAAATTTCTTGCCTCTATCTCATCTGCCGCAGTGGAAAGCTAGGCCTTGGAACGGCCTATATCGCTGGATTTAAATGGGCCCTCGAACGCGATTATGATTTTGTTTTTCAGATGGACTGCGATTTTTCTCACGATCCAACAGAGCTCCAAGTTATGCGCACACAAGTAGAGCAAAACGATCTTATCATCGGCTCTCGATACGTAGGAGGCATTCGCATTATTAACTGGCCAATTCACCGCCTCCTTCTCTCCTATGCTGCTTCACTCTACACGCGCTTTATTACAGGAATGAAGATTTTTGATGTAACAGGTGGTTTTAAATGCTGGCGTACAACGGCCCTAAGAAAAATTAATTTAGACAAAATCAGTTCCAATGGCTACTCCTTTCAAATTGAAATGAATTATAGTTTTTGGTCAAGAAAACTTCGCATTCAAGAAGTTCCCATTATTTTTTACGAACGACGAGACGGGCAATCAAAAATGGGACTTCCTATTGTTTTCGAGGCCTTATGGACTGTTATCCGCTTACGCTTTTTTAGCTAATACCCTTTAGTAATTTTATGCTCTGCCGATGAGGGAAGCATGAAAAAAAAAATCCTCCTCGCATTTCTTCTTTCTTTTAACCTCCAAGCAGCAAATGACTTTATTTATGGAATCACTGTTGATGATGTGGCCCAACTCAGTGATGTTAAAAATAGCATTGGATCTCTTCCTCGAAAAATGACCACAAGAATTGTCTTTGATGAAAATGTTAAGGCATCGTATTACACAAATGCAATCAACACCCTTTCCCCTCTTACTTTCATCATGGGTGAAGTTCTTGATTCTTATTATGTCAAAAGTACTTCAACTTCCACTTATCTCAATCGAACAAAAGAATATCTCGATGCTTTTGGCGACAAAGTAAGTATTTGGGAGGTGGGAAATGAAATCAACGGTATTTGGCTAGGATCTGCTTCTTCTGTTATGGAAAAGGTTTATGGGGCCTACAAGCTCACTAAAGAAAGAGGTTATAAAACAGCAATTACTCTTTATTACAACGGGACTTATAATAATGGTGTAGGCCATGCAACAGATAATTGTTGGTCACAACCAAGTGAGCACATGATGACGTGGGCCAAGGCCAATATTCCTCAAGACATGAAAGATAATATTGATTACGTTTTTGTAAGCTACTATGAAAATGATTGCAATAATTATAAACCCAACTGGCAAAATGTTTTTGATGAACTTGGTAGTGTTTTCCCTAACGCTCTTTTGGGTATCGGGGAAGCAGGGTCAAAAGATAATAATGAAAAACAAACAGGGCAAGAAGAGAGCTTTTTGACCTATTACTATCAAGATCTTGTCATCAATCATCCTCGTTATGTTAAAGGAATTTTTTGGTGGTACTTTAATCGCGATATGGTTCCCATGACAAAACCTCTTTGGAGTTATTTTCACGATCTTCTCGCTGGAGATGATGGAGTTCCTAACCCTACTCCAACTCCTCTTCCACCACCAACTCCAGAGAGTTACACACTTCATCCTTCTTCTATCGATATAAAAAAAGGAAGAATGAGCAATGACCAATCTATTAAAGTTTTAACGCTTCAAGATCAAGAAGGTAGCGAAGATAACTGGGATAAATACATCCAGTTTTTTGAATCCACCTTTAGAGGATTTCGTGGAATTTTTAACTTTACTCTTTCTCAAGACTTCATCCTTGCAGGAAAAACATCTCTCACTTTAAAAGTAAATAGTATGAGTGCAAAAAAAGCTCATCAAAAATGGATCTACAAAATTAAAAATTTTCAATCAGGGAAATGGGTGTTCCTGGGAGATAACCAAGAGCAACTTGATTGGCAATGGAGTCAGCTATCCTTTACTCTTAGCAATATCAATGCGGCAAACTTTGTAGATGCTCAGGGGAAAATTCTCATTCGCCTAGAGAGTCCTTTTTCTCTTTACCAAGAAAATCTGCAACTCGATTATATGGGGCTTGAGATTTAGACTATAATACCTCTCCCCACTTATCCATCATCTCAACTCTCAGTGTATGTCTTCCGCTCTCTTCTGAGGCCTTGAAAAATGCTTCTACAATGTTTTTATTTTCTTCTAAAGATAACACCTTTGCTCCAAGGCAGAGGACATTGGCGTGATTATGAGCACGAGCAAGCCTTGCCTCTTCTGCACTTTTACAAAGGGCCGCGCGAACGCCTTTAAATTTATTGGCGGCCATGGACATTCCTATTCCTGATCCGCAAATTAAAATCCCAAAAGAGCTTTTCTCTTGTAGAACTTTTTCACACAGCGCTTTCGCAAAAAGAGGATAGTGACATGATTCAGAGGAAGAGGTTCCAAGGTCAATAAAAGCAGGATCAGGGAGTCTGCTGGCAAACTCCCTGATAATCGTTTCTTTTAAATTAAACCCCGCATGATCGGAGGCGATATAACAATTCATTTTAGTAGCGATAATGCTCTGGTTTATAAGGCCCATCAACTTTCATTCCTAAGTATTCCGCTTGTTTTGATGTAAGCATCTCCAGTTTCACTCCAATTTTACCTAAGTGAAGGCGAGCGACTTTTTCATCGAGTTCTTTAGGAAGAACGTAGACTTTATTCTCATAATTTTTTGAATTTTGCCAAAGTTCAATTTGCGCCATAACTTGATTGGTAAAAGAGTTAGACATCACAAAAGAAGGGTGACCTGTGGCACAACCAAGATTTACAAGACGACCTTCTGCGAGGATGACAATTTTTTTCCCATTGGGGTAAGTAAATTCGTCAACTTGTGGCTTAATGTTGGAATGAGTAAGATCTTTTCTTGTTTTAAGATAGTTGTAGTTAATCTCTGAATCAAAGTGACCAATATTACAAACAATGGCCCCACTCTTCATCAGATCGAGGTGATGAGCATCGATAACATCACAGCATCCTGTGGCCGTAACAAAAATATCGCCCATGGTGGCCGCTTCTTGCATAGGAAGAACTTGATAACCTTGCATGGCCGCTTGAAGAGCACAAATAGGATCAATTTCTGTAACAATCACTCGTCCGCCCATTCCTTCAAGAGCATCGGCGCAGCCTTTTCCCACATCACCAAAACCTGCCACAACACAAACTTTTCCTGCAATCATGACATCAGTAGCGCGTTTAATTCCATCAATGACTGATTCTCTACAACCATAAAGGTTATCAAACTTTGATTTTGTTACTGAATCATTAACATTGATGGCAGGAGCTTTAAGAGTTCCTTTTTTCATCATCTCATAGAGACGGTGAACTCCTGTAGTGGTCTCTTCAGAAATGCCGCGAACGTCTTTAAGCAATTCAGGATATTTTTCGTGCATCATCACAGTTAAATCCCCACCATCATCGAGGATCATGTTGGGACCTTTGCCATCTGGCCAAGTAATTGTTTGTTCTACACACCAGTTGTATTCTTCTTCTGTCTCACCTTTCCAAGCAAATGTTGGGATTCCTGCTGTGGCCATGGCCGCGGCCGCGTGGTCTTGAGTAGAAAAAATATTACACGATGACCAGCGAACTTCTGCTCCTAAGTCCGTGAGTGTTTCCATTAAAACGGCCGTCTGGATCGTCATATGAAGGCAACCGGCAATACGCGCGCCTTTTAAAGGGGCCTTTCCTTTATACTCTTCTCTGAGGGCCATAAGGCCTGGCATTTCCACTTCAGCGATTTGAATTTCTTTTCTTCCCCAATCGCTAAGAGTGATGTCTTTTACTTTGTAGTCTTCTTTTGCGCTCATATTAAGATGCTCCTTTGAGGGTTTAAAATAAAATCAATTGTATCCTAACAAAACTAAGGGGCCTCGTACATTTTTTTTTCCCTGAGCATTTAAAAAGCATGGTATGTTGCAGCAATGAAAACACCTAATCCTCCCACTTACTTTATCACCTTTCCCAAGGGCGCTTTGCACCTTGTAGAGCGAGAAATAAAACAATTAAATCTCTCGAGTATCATCCTTTCCCATCAGACAGATTCACATGCCCAAATGAGCTGTTCGATGGAAGATCTCTTTAAACTTTATTTAAATTCTCGCCTCTTAACAAAAGATTTCATTGAAAAAGATCCCAAGAAAGAAATTAGAAATTTTTTACAACGTTGATTCTTTTGAAATTAAAACGGTAAAAGATCTTCACGAAAAATGTAAGAGCATCAAATGGTCGCGTTACTTTAGTGAAAAACAGACTTTTAAGGTTCTCGCCCATTTTTCCAACCAAAAAGAAATTGAGCGAAAAAGTCCTTTTAAAAATAGCCTCTATGCCGCTCAAGTGGTCAAAGATGGTATCGCTGATTCTTTTCGCGACGATGGTTTAGGCAGGCCAAACGTAGAGTTAGAGTTTCCTCAAATTCAGGTCTCTCTTCATCTTACTCTTGGAGCACAGGGAACACTTAAGGCCTCTTTGAGTTTTGATCTCTGCCTTGATCCTCTTTCCAATCGCAATCACCGCACAAAATATGCTCTTGCTCCTATGCGAGAGAATCTTGCGGCCAGTCTTGTGATGGAAATGTTTCCTTTGGAAAAAAAAGAAGAATGGAAGAATCAAACAGTTATTGATTCCATGAGTGGTGGGGGGAATTTTATTCTTGAATTTCTCATGATGAAATATGATGTTCCGCCTTCATGGCCAAAGCTCAAGGCCCTTATTGAACAAAAGAGAAATCAGTTTGCTCTTTTTAATGTCACCACATTTCGCACAAAAGAAAATCTCGCTGTCTGGAAAAAAATCACCGAAGATCTTTATGGACAGACACGCAAAAATCTTCCGCGCACGCTTGACGAGAATGTTCGCGCTTATGATCTTGATATGCGGGCCATTAAAAGTATTCGCGAATCACTTGAGGGATTTTTTGGTGCCACTATTATTCGCGTTGAACGGGCCGATGCTACAAAAATCAAAAAAATGCACGAAGAAGAGACAGGGGTGATTTTTTGTAATCCCCCTTATGGTGTTCGTTTGGGTGATGAAGAAGAGCTAGAAAAACTCTACGAAGAATATGGGGAAAATTTAAAAAATAACTTTAAGAATTTCACGGCCTATATTTTTACTCAGCATGCTCAATTGCGTAAAAAAATATCTTTAAGAACATCGTCACGGAAAGCTTTTTATAACGGCCCCCTAGAGTGCCGTCTTTTAGAGTACCGTCTTTTCTAATTTCTTTCTTGGGATCTTTTTCAATGAAATCTTTTATGCTTTTTTTCTCTTTTGTATTTTCTTCTTATCTTATGGGGATGGGAGAAGTAACAGATCTTCTTTTAGATAAAGTTTCTTGCCCTCACACAATCCTTCCAGGAACACAAGAAATTCCCATCAAACTTGTATATAAACATCCCCTGAAAAATAAAGAAGAAAGACGAAACAATGAAAGATTTTTGAGCTATCTAGGGAGAATTATAGAAGATGATAATTTTGTTGTCTCCAATGCTAAGACTCTTGAATCAAAAGCTTTTCTTGTCAGTGACGTTGAAGGCAAAATATCTTCTCATGACTTCAGATGCCCTTTATACATAAAAGTTCCTTCTGAAACCATAAGCAATATCTGGGATATTTTAATTCCTCTTGTTGCAAAAGGCGCAATGCCTCTTTCACAAGTAATAGATCCTCCTAGAATATTTTTGAAGCGATTGCTGGAATATGTAGAAAAAGAAACTCCAAGCAAAAGAGAAAAATTTTACAATGATGTTTTCAATCGTAAAATGAATCCTCACATTCAAATATTATTTCAAGAAGGAGTTGTCTCTTCGAAGCAAGGAATTTTTTATTATCTTAATAAGAAAAAGAAGTCAGCTGATCCTAAAGATCTTCCTTTACTTCTCTCTGATTTTTTAAAAAATCATATTAAATTTTGTCCTGATCTTTCTAGAGAAATCACTCCCTGGCTTATTCGAATAGGACAAAATCATCCGCAATACCAAGAAAAAATAATTGAAAATTTAAGTTTTTTAACGTCACTCTCCCCTCTTCCTTATGATCGCTATCCTGAATGGATGAGAGAAAAAATTGTCTCTTCTTTTTGGGATTATCTTACGGCACATCATCCAAGAGGAGTTTTTGTTACAAAAAACTGGGGCCGGCTTATCTCACCTTCTTACATCCTTCATCATTACGATGATCTTGATGATCAGAAAAAAAATAATCTCCTTGATTCTATCGAAAAAGAATTTTGGAGCAAGAAAGAAAAATTTCCTTTTTCCAAAGACGAGATGAAGATTTTTTTTCCCCCTGAGCGCATAAAATTAATAGATGAATTAATCCAGAAGAAAAAAGGTAAAAAAGAAATCTCTCTTTATGAGTATTTTATTCTCTTGCGATACTATAAAAACGTTAACATCTCTACTCAACTCAAAATGATAGAGCAACAATTAAAGAAGAAGCATGAGACTTCCCCTTGCTGCATCTAACTGACCTCAGTTCGGTAGAAACGAGAAGTTCAAGTCCACAAAGAAGCTAGGAGCGAGTCGTATTTCCTAATACGTCGCAGCGACGAGCGACTGCAGGAGACGAAGAAATTCGATGTTTATCCCGAACTGAAGCTAGATACGATCTTCTAACTTCATGGCAAAAGTAGGAGAAGCGAAGGTCATAAGAGAGACTTTATTCACCACACGAGAAAATTGCTTTGTGGACTTGCTGAAAAAATACTGACCAATGTCAGAATCCTTCATAAAAATGGTATGCCCTTTATTACTAAATTTACGCAAAATAAATTCAGAATCAAGAAAGCAGATATCGCGAATCATAAAATTGCGTGAAAGATAGATAATAATAAGATAATCGCTGAGTTCAACGAGAGATTTTTTTACCTTCACCCCTTTTGGTGAAGAAATATCACTCCAATGAACTTTTACTTCAATTTGTTTTCCCACCTCATTGGGAAGATGAAAATCAAAGCCGCGCTGCGAAGTAGATTTGACTTGCGAAAGCCCAAAAATACATTTGGCGTACCACTCTCCTAATTGAATGGGAAGATTCTCTCCATTGAGGAGAATATGGTTTTGACGCAAGATTTCATAGTTGCGCTCAACGGCCTCTAGCGCCTGAAAAATAACTTGATGAGAAGGATCATAGAGAATACTGATATGATCAAAGACTTTTGCCTTAACCTTAAGAGAAAATTGCTTTTCAAACCAGTCTTTAAAATTTGAATGCTCAATAAGAGAGGCCGGAGCAAAAGCATGGCCAAGAGAGAGAAGATCCTCATAACTTTTTACCTGAGGTCTCTTCTTCTTAAGATAATTTAAAGGACAAAAAAGACCTGTTTCGCGGTCCATAACAAAAAATGAGTCTTTATCATAGTCCGTATTACCGTGAGGAGATTCGTTAAATTCTCTAATGACAGCATTTATATCGCTTTTATCCGAATCCATTGGCCCTCTCAAATCAAGCTCTAGAGGTATAAAATCATCTCCAAGGCCTTACAAGTACATGGTTTTTTATAGCAATGAGCACAGAGATAATCAATATCGGCCCAAAATCCTTCATGCTCTTGTACAGGGGTGAAACCCATTTTTTGCAGGTAACGCCGTGAAGAGCCGTTAGGAGATGAAAGAGAACAGTGAGAGAGGACGGCCTTAGCACCCTGTAATTTTAACTTCTCCAGCGAGAGCCTTGAAATCTGACCACCTATCCCCGATCCTTGATACTCCGCAGCTAAGAACATACTTTTAAAATAACCAACTTCTAAAGGATGAACTCTCCATTCTTCAGGAGTATGACCTTTTTGGGTGGTGTCCATAGATCCTGCGATGGTGGTAAGGCGAACAGCACCAACTTTATTTGTCTCAATATCTCGCCCCACAAAAGAACAGACAAACCCCTTATGATAGGAGAGACAAAGAAGTTCAAAAAGACTTTCTTTGTTATAATATCCAGCGCCTATTTCTTTTTCACAAAAAGGGAGAAGATCTTCAAGGTCACTTTCTTTCAAAGGAGAAATACTTAACTTTCCTATCACAATAGGAGGCACCTCATTTTGATGCCCTTTTTCTTGCTCTGCAATTGTAAAACTCATCCCCCCTCCTTTTCCCTCTCTTAAGAGGTATCAAAAAAGAAAGGAGGATGACAAGATAGTTCTCTTAACGACCAGGAATAAACATAAAATTTTTACGCTTAATAGACTTTTCATTTTGACTAGTAATAATTTTCATCCGAGAAAATTTTTCTTTAAGGGCCTCAATAAAAACAACGCCCGTATCTTCAATCTTTTTTCCCACAAAGAAATTGAGATAATTAATTTCTGAAAGGGCCCGCAAAAATCCCTCTGGCATCACGACGGTGTATTCCTTAAACCAAGAAATTTTTCGCCCATCAACCCTTAGATCATCAAATTTTTCATCACCGTTAACGCCTTGAACATGAAGAGCAAACCCTGTCAGGGAGATAACTTTTAAAAGCCCTTTAAGTAAAAGTCCGCGCACTTTAATCGTCCAGAGGGTCCAAAAGTAGGGATGGTCTTCAAATTCAAAAACTCTCGGGTAAGAAGAAAGAAGAAGATTTTCTGTAATAGGTCCCGCTGGAAGTGAATCTCCTGCTAGGCCTGGAATATGAATAGCGATATCGGCATCACTGCTTTCAATCATGGCCTCGGCCATCAGGTCACCAAAATAGGTAGGAGTTTTGGGGTTATTAACAAGATCCACGGTACTATAGGCAATCTCTTCTTCATAAAAGCTATTCCCAAAACTATTTCTCATTTCTTCTTTAGAAGTCTCAATGAGTTTTTTTAAAGCAGCATCATCACCTTTGCTATTGAGAGGATAGAGTTTGTACTCAACAAGACTCACTGCATTTGTCTCTTCGTCAATATCCAGGATTAAGCGTCCTAAATAGCGTGCAAAGCAGCCTGTTTGCACAATGGGAATTTGCTCACCTCTTCGATTGGTACTATAGAGAGGAGCATCTAAGCGATCGTGAGAGTGACCTCCCACCACTAAATCAATCCCCCAACTTTTCTCCACGAGGTCTCTATCTTTTTTTACCCCAACATGCGTTAGGGCAATCACCACATCGTGACCTTCTTTGAGAAGAGGAGCATATTCTCTGGCCACAATACTAGGATCTCTAAAACTCGATTCTTTTAGGCGCCAGCTATAATAAATCTCATCCGTAGTGAGACCTAAAACAGCAATTTTTATCCCATTGAGATAAAATGTCGTATAAGGCGCAATGACTTCCCTCAAAAGAGGATAATTTCCACTAAAATTAATATTAGCGGCCAACAACTGATACTTTGGTTTTACTTTTTCTAAAACACCGCGAAGTTCTTCTTCTCCCATCAACCAGTCATGATTTCCCAAAACGGCCGCATCATGCCCCAAAAGATTAAGGGCCTCAAAAGAAAGCTCTCCGCGAGAAGCAACATAACTTGTTCCCCCTTCAGCAAAATCTCCTCCATCGAGAACAAGACTCTCCATCCCTTGGTGAAGGCCTTCTTCTTTAAAATGATCAATGGCCTTTTTAAGGGCCAAATAACCTACCGTTACTTCTCTGTCATAGGGATAGCCCGTAAAGTGAGAGTGAAGATCATTGGTATGCAGAATTTGAATTTTTTTGGCCCAAGAAAGGCCTGGCAGTAGCAGGTAAGAAAACAGAACCACTTCTAATAACGATCTCATTTTTAATTCCCCTTATTCATTATCTCCTAAGGGTCATAAATAAGATCGGTGGCCTTCACCCAGCCACTTTGCTCACCTCCCTTAGCGCTTCCTTCAACTTTTAGCGACAAGCGAACCCAGTCGCCATAAAGCTTAAGTTCATCTTGAACAATAAACTCAGAGCCTTCTTTGAGTTCAAAGAGAACAACGTTATCTCTCCCTACTGCCGAATAAACTTTTGCCACAGGCACCGTCACCACTCCACTTCTTTCATGCAAGAGCAGCTGTGCTCCTTGAAAAAAAAGAAGAAGAGAGTAAAGAATCAGCGCACTTTTTATCACTGAGCTCATCCATGAAATTTTCCTTTTCAGTAATGTTCCCAGCAAAAGAAAAAATGTCAGTCCTGTCAGCATCCAAAAAAGCAGATCGGGGGCCAACTGGTAACTCCAGGATAAAGGGCCTAAAAAAGGTCCGTCCACCTTTTTTTTCACAAATTCGTAATTAAATGCTAAGTCCTTGTTTTGTGGATAAAATTTCATGGCCCGACGAAAAAAATAAAGAGATTTTCCCCATTCTCCTAGCCTGTAGTGATTTAATCCAAGATTATAAAGTAAAGCACCATTATCATTTTTCCCGTCAAGGCCGCGAAGATGCATCAATAGCTGCGTACTTTTGCCGTATTCTGCTGCATCATAAAAAAGATTGGCCTGATTAAATTGTTCCATTTTGTAAGATTCTCCTTGAGATCACTTCATCGCACTCAATATCGACTATCTAAGAGAGAGATAAATTTCTCTAACTCACTTTTCAGCTCTTTTGTTTTTTGTAAGTCACTGGCCCCATAAGTAAGAGCTTCTAGTGATTGAGCAAAAGAAGTTAAAGAGTGAAGATCATCTATCTTTATTTTATTTTCAAAGGCACGCTCCATGTCCGCCGAAGTAAAAGAAGTAATGGGTAGAGAGAATTTTTGTGCCAAATAAAAGGAGAGGGCCTCTTGTATCGAACTGGCCATCTCTTTTTCGCTTCCCGAGAGATGTTTCATTTTTTGTTTAAATTGAGAAATGGCCAATTTGTGTTTATTTTTCTTTTTTCTTCCGGCCATCATTTCTTCAAAAGAGCTTTTCTTGGAGAGAAAATAAAAAAAGAGGGGAAAGAGAAGAAAGAAGAAAAAGCTTCTCTTTAAAAAAGTATGTGAGAAAAAGGGCATTGATCTCATCAGTGGTCTTAAATCCACACCCTGCTGAAGAACTAAATTTTCTTTTTGAGGTTTATTTTCTTTTCCTTTAGGAGAACTCTGATGTGACTCATAGATGTTTTGGCGAGAGGCATCTCCTGGTAAAACGTGAAGCTCTAGAGGAGGAATATCTAAAAAGCGAAACTCTTCCAGATGTGGATCAAAATAGCGAAATTTTAAATCATGAAGAGGATAATCACCTGCTTCATTTACCACAATGGCCGTTTTGAATATTTTCTCGGCAACGAGTTTTTCGCCTTCTTGAAAAAAATTAATTTCTGGTGAATCTTCATAAAAACGCATTTTTTTTGTAAGCTCTTGAGGAAGTTTAATTTTAGCATCACGCAAATTAGCATCCCCCGAAAGAGTGAGGGTTAATGTCACGGAGTCTCCGGCCTGCACTTGATTTTTTGAAAGGAAGGCCTTAAGAAAAAGCTCTCCAACGAGATCACTTTGATTATCATTAATGATTTTATTTTTAATAGAAGATTGAGAAAAAGAAGGTGTTGCTAAAGCATCTATTTTAATTTCTTTTGTGCGCAGAATTTTTCTCTTAACTCTGCGTCCTGGTGTCGGACCAAAAAAATCATCAAAAAAAGGATTCCCTTGGCGGCGTCGTTGGGCCGAGGGAGAGCTTCGATCCACCACTTGCAAATTGAGTTTAATAGAGGGAATAACAATTTCTCCTGCCTGTGTAGGAAAAAGAGCGTATCTAAATTCTGTTACATGATATTCTTGCCCATGAATTTGATGAAAAAATTCTTTTTGCTCTCCTAATTTTTCCTTCCAAAAATTATTAAATTCAGGAAGATCTAGCTCCGCCTTTAAGACTTCCCCTCGATTAAAAAAGCGAAAGGTATAAACAAGTTGCTCTCCAACATACATCTTCTTTTTAGAAATATCAGCTTCGACAAAAAACTCTTTTCTGTCAGATTCAAGATCACTATCATCTCCTTGCAACTCTTCCCTAGAAGAAGCGCTCGCGCCCACTTTTATGTTGACGCTACTAGATTGAATTTTCTTTCCTTCAAAATCAATTCTTGCTGGGCCTAAAGAAAATATTCCTTCTTTTTTAGGGATAAGATAAAAACTAAAGACTTTCTCTGAGCTCATTTTTCCATTGATGATACTAATATTGGAAGACTGGCCAGAAGATTGAATCTCAAAATTTTCCATCCCTTGAACCTCTGGCATGCCATCATAGGAGCGAGCGTTAGAGACACTAACATTAAGTTCAAAACCATCTTCAAGCGTAATTTCCCTGTGAGATAAATTCAGCTTAACTTCTGCCCCGAAAGTGGCCATGGAAAAAAAGAGTATAAAAAAAGAAAATACTAAATCCCTCATAGTCTACCAATCCTTGTCTGTTTTATAGCGTTTTTGTCCTTTGAGGCGACGCTCGTGCATTTTTTTAAGAACCTCTCTTTCTTTCAATGTTGAAAGGTAGCGCTCTGCCTCTTCCTTGGACATCTCTCCAGGTTTCAACTCTTCACCCTTGCCGCTCTTTGCACTTTTTTCACTTTTCTTATCTTCTTCACTTTTTTCGTCTTCTTTGCCTTCTTTGCCAGCTTGAGCTTCCTGTCCTTCTTTTTTATTTTCCTCTTCTTCTTTTTGCTCTTGGCCTTGCTGCTGCTGCTGCTGCTGACCTTCCTTATTTTGATTTTGCTCTTGCTTCTCTTCTTTATCTTGATTCTCTTGCTGATCTTGCTTGTCACCTTCTTGTTGATTTTCTTCTTGGTCTTGCTTCTGATCCTGATTCTGGTCTTGCTGCTGATCATTTTTCTGTTGCTGCTGCTGCTGTTTTTCTTGCTGTTTTTTCATCTCTTCTATGCGGCGCCGCAACTCTTCCCGAACAAAATCAAGATTTTTTTTGGCCTCATCATCGCTAGGATTTACTTTTAAAGTCTCTTCATAAGCAGCAATAGCTTCTTTGAGTTTTCCTAGGCGATAATAACTATTACCTAAATTATATAAAACTTCTGCTCTATTCAAAACTGGTGAATTTTCCACCGCCAAACTTTCATAGAGCTGTTTTGCTTCTTCATACTTTTTATTCTTGTAATAACTATTGGCCAAAAGAGAGATTGGTGATTTTTTTGCCATTTTGGA
>NODE-37-length-43537-cov-6.45405_pt1 | contig 43537 bp, 43 predicted proteins | sample MGYA00139097_ERZ477577 | MGnify/ENA metagenome assembly ERZ477577
TCCCGCTTTATAAACTGGTCACTTACACTCTTTAGTCTCAATAACACTTATAGAGTATAAATATAAAATGGAGGCTGCGGTCGGAATCGAACCGGCGTTAACGGAGTTGCAGTCCGCTGCATGACCACTCTGCCACGCAGCCCATTTTAAAACTAAAAAGCCGTAGCATTATACCACGGCCTTTTTATATCTGGAGCGGAAAACGAGGTTCGAACTCGCGACCTCAACCTTGGCAAGGTTGCGCTCTACCAGCTGAGCTATTCCCGCTTGAGAAAGATGTGCATTATAGGCAATTATTTTAGACTGTCAACCTTTAGATTTCATTATTGGCCATGCGGCCCTTAAATAGCTCCACATAGAGCTAATCGTCAATGCTGACGCCACATAAAGTAAAGTCAGTCCTATATCGAATATTGGTAATCCAAATAATGAGTTATGAAAAATCAAACAGCCAATTGCTAACATCTGAAAGCTTGTTTTTAATTTTCCGACATAAGAAACTTTAACTACATTTCGTTCACCAATTTCAGCCATCCATTCACGCAATGCGGAAATAGTTATTTCACGTCCGATAATAATTATCACAGGGAGAAGGACATACCACTCAGGGAATTGGTACAAAACAAGTAATAAAGCTACCGCTACAATTAATTTATCTGCTACGGGGTCTAGAAAAGCACCAAACGGTGAAGTTTGATTCCACTTTCTTGCTAGATATCCATCCAGCCAATCTGTGAAAGACGCTATAGCAAAAACAACTGTAGCCCAAATATAGGCTGTTTCATAAGGCATAAAATAAATGCCTATCAGTACAGGTATCAATGCAATTCGTAATAAACTCAAAATATTCGGAAGGTTAAACATAAAATTCACTTAAAAATTAACTCGTCGCGCCTATATTAGCATCTATAGGCAATTAGTTGTCGCCATGAAATACATCATAGATTTTTTGAGCGAGTGCAGGACTAATACCATCGACACGAGCTAAATCTTCTACACCTGCACGTTTAATCTCTTGTAGGCCACCAAACTGCTGCAGTAGCTTTTGACGGCGTTTTGGCCCCATTCCTTCGATACCTTCTAATGGTGATGTTTTTCTTGCTTTCCCTCGTCGTTGTCGATGCCCTGTTATAGCAAAGCGATGCGCCTCATCTCGAACTTGTTGTAATAGGTGTAAAGCAGGTGAATCAGCGGGTAAATCGACTTCACCATCCTGGCCCACTAAAAACAAAGTTTCTTCACCAGGACGTCGTTCAGGGCCTTTTGCGATACCCAAAATATCTATATCAAGCTGCAGTTCTGCCATCACACCTTTGGCTTCGGTAAGTTGTCCTTTACCACCATCAATTAATAAAAGATCCGGTCGCTTTCCTTCACCTTTTTTAAGTCGAGTAAACCGTCGTGTCAACGCTTGATGCATTGCGGCATAATCATCGCCTGGTGTAATACCTTCAATATTGAATTTGCGATAATCACTTTTTATCGCACCTTCCAAACCAAACACTACGCAGGATGCGACCGTAAGCTGACCACTCGTATGGCTAATATCAAAACACTCCAAGCGCTTTGGCATTTCATCTAAATTCAGTGCTTCTTGTAATAATTCAAACCGCTGTAATAAATTGGAACGACTACTTAATCGTTGGTTAAGACTTATCTCTGCATTAGTTATAGCCATTTTCATCCAACGCACACTATTTCCACGCTGTGGGCAACGCAGCGATACGCGATGTTGAGACTCTTCTTTCAATACATCCTGCAATAACGCCCTATCATGGGGCTCATGGCTTAACAAAACCTCAGCAGGAATATCCTTACCCAAATAATATTGTGGAATAAAAGCAGATAATAATTCTTCAGGGGTGCTATCAGAAGAGCCTTTAGGAAAGTAAGACTTATTACCTAAGCTACGCCCACCGCGTATAAAACAGACTTCAACTACAGCCATTCCATCAGTAATTTTAGCTGCAAGTACATCTAAATCACCTTGCTCAGAGCTAACATATTGCCGTTCTTGCACCCGACGAAGACTAATAATTTTATCTCTTATCATCGCGGCTTTTTCAAAGTCGAGTTGCGTTGATGCTTTCTCCATTTGCGATGACAGCTCCTCCATCACCTGTTGATTCTTTCCCTCTAAAAACATGATGGTGTGCTGAATATCTTTTTGATAATCATCTTCAGAAATAAAACCAACACAAGGCGCGGTACAGCGCTTAATTTGATACTGCAAACAAGGCCTTGATCTATTCTGATAAAAACTATCATCACACTGGCGCACGGGGAAAAGTTTTTGTAATAAGGCAAGGCTTTCTCGCACAGCACCTGCACTAGGGTAAGGACCAAAATACTTTCCTGACTTACGCTTAGTGCCTCGATGCAGGCTTAACCGAGGAAATTTATGTCCTGAAATAAAGAGGTAAGGATAGGTTTTATCGTCACGCAGAAGAATGTTATAGCGAGGCATTAACTCCTTAATGAGATTATTTTCTACAATTAAGGCTTCATTTTCAGTGTGCGTGACTATCGTTTCAATTTGGGCAATTTGTCCAACCATCACCCGCGTTTTTGAGGTCAACCCAGTCTTACGAAAGTAACTAGACACCCTATTTTTTAAATTCTTCGCTTTACCAACATAGATCACTGTATCAGTGTTATCAATCATCCGGTAAACACCGGGACGACTAGTAAGCGTCTTTAAGAAAGAAGCAGAATCAAATCGTTCGCTATCTTGTTCTGATATTTTTTTTGGCAGTTGTTCGCCATTCTCAGCATCACTCATTGGCGTCGCTTATTTTCCTGTAAAAGTTTTATCGCTGAGAAAATTACACTTCACGTACCAATAAGTAAACAGCTCTAACTATCTTATAGTCCATCAGAGCTTTCTTTATTATGAAATAACATTAGTCCATAACTTTCACGCCAGCTTCAATATCATTGAGGAGTTGTCACGAATAAACAGTAGGTATTACTCGTCGCTCAGCTCATGGTCTTTGCTCGGTCTGTACTGAAGTACATAACATTTATGCGCTTGATAAAAACTATTAGCAGATAAGCCTAATAAAATGACTGCACCAATCAAGGCTGGTACATCCTCACTAAAAAAGTAAAACATCGCTACAGCAGCGATAAGTTCACAGCTACCAATGACTTTGAGCAAGACAACATTTTCAATTCGCTTCACACTTATTTCTCCACGATATAATTTAGTTTCGTATTATCACATACACAGTAAGGTTAATCATACGCTTTCCATAAAATTGACCACACCGTAACAGTGAATCTATGAGAAAATAGCGCATTTTTAGCAATAGTTAACTATGTCCACTCTTAGCCCACTAAAGCCTAACATCCCCAAATCAGCACGAAATCAATATCGCGCAGGGCAACTCTATGGCAGTGCGCAAGGACTTCTATTAGCTAACACAGCCTTAGAACATGATGGGCCTGTACTCGTCTTGACCGATGATGCCAATACTGCCCATAAATTAGAAATTGAAGCACGTTTCTTTCTCAGTGAACACGACTTACCGATTTTGCATTTCCCTGACTGGGAAACCTTACCGTACGACTCTTTCTCGCCACACCAAGATATTATCTCTGAACGGTTAGAGACACTGCACCAACTACCCAATTTCAAACGCGGTATTTTAATGGTTCCAATCGCAACCATCATGCACCGCTTAGCACCGCGAGAATTTTTAGATGCCAATACCCTTCTATTAAAAACGGGCGATCAATTTGATATTGAACAATGGCGTATTAAATTAGAAAAAGCAGGCTATCGCTATGTATCTCAAGTTATGGAGCATGGTGAGTTTGCTGTCCGTGGGGCGATTATTGATCTCTATCCAATGGGTAGTAAATTACCATTTCGAATTGACTTGTTTGATGATGAAGTCGATACGCTGAGAACATTTGATCCTGAAACACAGCGTTCAATTGACACTATTGAATCAATTCAATTATTGCCCGCTCGTGAGTTCCCTGTCACTGATGACAGTATTGCCCTATTCCGAAAACAATTTCGTGATGCTTTTGATGGTGATCCACAGCGCAGCCTAATATACCGCGAAGTATCAGAAGGTAATATGCCTGGCGGTATCGAATATTATCTACCGCTCTTTTTAGAAAAAACCAATAGTCTAATCGACTATTTACCTAGTAATACACTGCTATTTAATAGTAATGATCCTCATCATGCTGCCACCAGCTTCTGGCAAGAAATTACTACTCGCTACCAACAACACAAAGTTGACCCTGAGAGACCGCTACTTGAACCACAACATATGTTCTTTCCAGTTGAAGACTTATTTGCAACGTTCAAACAATATCAACGTCTTCACAGTCAAACTTTTGAGCTTGATAGCAGTGCAGGCAATCACAATTACACCACAACAATTCCACCACAATTAACCTTTAATGCACGTCAAGATCGCCCTTGTGATGCACTATTACAGTTTATTGATAATTTTGACGGTCGTATTTTATTTGCGGCTGAAACAGCCGGTCGCCGTGAGACTTTATTAGAGCTCCTACATGAAAACAGTATTCACCCCTCGCCCGTCACTAATTGGCAACAATTTATTACCGGTGATACTGAACTTGGTATTACCGTAGCACCGCTAGAACAAGGACTTGTTCTGGCAAACGATAAATTAGCAGTCATTGCTGAACCACAACTATTTGGTCAGCAAGTCATGCAGCGTCGACGTCGTAGTCGTAAAAAGCGCGATTCTGATGCGGTTATACGCAATCTTGCTGAACTCACCATTGGTGATGCCGTTGTACATGAAGATCATGGTGTGGGTCGATACTTAGGTTTACAAACACTCGATGTCGGTGATGTAGCAACTGAATATGTCACATTAGAATATGCCAAAGAAGATAAACTCTATGTACCCGTATCAGCCTTAGACTTAATTAGCCGTTATTCAGGCGCAGCACCTGAATTAGCACCACTTCACAAACTCGGTTCAGGTCAGTGGGAAAAAGCGAAACGTAAAGCAGCAGAAAAAGTCCGCGATGTCGCGGCTGAATTACTCGATATTTATGCTCAACGTGCCGCCCATAAAAAACCTCCTCTTAATGAACCAGACGAGCATTACGCCTCTTTCGCAGCTGGCTTTCCATTTGAAACTACACCCGATCAGCAAGATGCTATTGATGATGTAGTAAAAGATATGACCTCAGATTCTCCGATGGATCGCCTTGTCTGTGGTGATGTGGGCTTTGGTAAAACAGAAGTTGCCATGCGTGCCGCCTTTTTAGCCACACAATCAGGTAAGCAAGTAATGGTATTAGTCCCCACCACCCTGCTTGCTCAACAGCATTATGAAAACTTCAAAGATCGCTTTGCTGACTGGCCTGTGCAAATAGAAGTGATGTCTCGTTTCCGTTCTAAGAAGCAATTAGATTCGGTTAAAGAGTCAATGGCTGATGGCACAGCAGATATCATTATTGGTACGCACAAACTAATTCAGCAAGACATCAATCCAAAACGTCTAGGTTTATTTATTCTCGACGAAGAACACCGTTTTGGCGTGACACAAAAAGAACAGATTAAAAAATACCGCTCCGAGATAGATGTACTGACTCTTACAGCAACACCGATTCCTCGAACCTTAAATATGTCGATTTCAGGGATTCGCGATCTGTCTATTATCGCCACACCACCAGCACGTCGTTTAGCAATTAAAACCTTTGTGCATGAATGGAATGGCGATAAAATTCGTGAAGGTATGCTGCGTGAAATTAAACGTGGTGGCCAAGTGTATTACTTACACAATAAAGTGGATGATATTGATCGTGTTGCACGAGAAATTGAGCAACTGATTCCAGAAGCCAAAGTAACTGTAGCTCATGGTCAAATGCGTGAACGAGAATTAGAACAAGTGATGCTCGACTTCTATCATCAACGTTTCAATGTCTTGGTCTGCACCACCATTATCGAAACCGGTATTGATATTCCATCTGCCAACACAATCTTCATCGATCGTGCAGATAAACTCGGCTTAGCGCAGCTATATCAAATTCGTGGCCGTGTGGGTCGCTCGCATCATAGGGCTTATGCTTATCTCATCGTACCGCCGCGTAATGCCATGACCAAAGATGCAGTCAAACGTCTCGAAGCGATTGAGTCAATTGAAGATCTTGGTGCTGGTTTTACGCTGGCAACACACGATATGGAAATTCGTGGTGCAGGTGAATTATTAGGTGATGATCAAAGTGGTCAAATGCAAGAGATTGGCTTTGGTTTATATAATGAACTACTAGAACGTGCCGTTCACGCATTAAAATCAGGCAAAGATGCGAGTCTCACACTCGATCAACGTCACTTTATTGAAATTGACTTACATGTACCCGCATTAATTCCAAATGATTATCTACCAGACGTACATACCCGCTTGGTGTTATACAAACGCATTTCAGCAGCCAAAGACAGCGAAGCGCTACGTGAACTACAAGTAGAAATGATTGATCGCTTCGGCTTATTACCAGAGCAAATACAAACTCTATTTGCTATTCATGAACTTCGCTTTAAAGCCAAAGCAATTGGGATTCGTAAAATTGATGTCTATGACCAAGGTGGGAGAATCATTTTTGAACAAGAACCAAATATTGAACCAATGACTATTATTCAATTGATTCAATCACAGCCTGCTAAGTTTAAGTTAGATGGACAAGATAAATTACGATTTATCTTTAATATGCCTGATGCAGATAGTCGCTTATCTACTTTAAATAATGTTTTGGATGCTCTGAAGAAATAAGCTGCTAGCTACATTGATGCCGCCAAAATAGAAGAAGAATGTCTGTTTTATTCTAGACGATATGTGAGCACATCGGCATTCACCCGCTCAGCCAGCTTACTTCTCTAACACGGTCACAGCCTAAGAAAATTAAGCTGCAAGATACTCATTACAAGTATCAATACAGTCTCGGCATGCTTCAGCACCGTCTCGACACTGAATATGTTTATCATGCTTTTTGCATTCTTCTTCACAGGTTTCGCACACTTTAATCGTGAATTTAATAAAGTCATTCAAATGCTTAGAGTTATGAGCTGCGAATTTTATTGCCGCTTTATTAGCAACAATTGTTTCTTGAACAGCTATAGAGCAATCCGCTAAGCTTGTATCGCCCATTTGAAACATATGCATACAATGCTGATTACATATTTCACCCATTTTGATACATTCAAGAAATGTATCAATTAACTCTTCAAGCTTAAAATCAATCGCTATTTCATGATTCATTTTACTGTGGTCTACCGTAGCCGCATTAGCATTCAATGACAGGCCAGTTGCAGCAACAGCACTAAAAGCACCTAAGCCTTTCAATAATTCTCTACGAGATGAATTTGTTGTTTTTTCCATCGTTTTATCCTTTTACACAGTCGGAATTTTTGTAATATGTATTTGTATAATGCTTATTATCTGACTATACAACCCACTTAGGTTTGCTCGAAGTACGTAACTTAACTCTCATGGTCACGAATAAACACCCAATCATCATTTGATGACATTTCTTCACTATAGCGATAACCATCAGTATCAAACTGTTTGACTTGTTCTGGCTCTTTCAGACGTTGCTGAATAATATATCGACTCATCAGCCCCCTCGCCTTTTTTGCATAAAAGCTAATGATCTTATATTGACCATTTTTCCAATCTTTAAACACTGGGGTGATGATTCTCGCATTCAGCTTTTTTGCTTGAACTGCTTTGAAGTATTCATTTGAAGCTAGGTTTATCAATACACCGTCATCCAGCTCCGTCTCTAATGATTCTCTAAGTGAGTCCCCCCAAAACTGGTATAAATCTTTGCCCTTAACATTGGCAAATTTAGTCCCCATTTCAAGTCGGTACGCTTGCATTAAATCAAGTGGTTTTAGTATTCCATAAAGGCCAGATAAAATGCGCAAATGTTGTTGAGCGAATTCAAAGTCATCAGCATCTAAACTTTCTGCATCTATGCCAGTGTAGACATCGCCTTTGAATGCCAATATGGCTTGCTTGGCATTCTCTAAATTAAATGGAGGTTGCCATGTTTGAAAGCGGGCAACATTGAGTGCTGCTAATTTATCACTCAATTTCATCAAACCAGCCACGTCTTCTACCGATAGCTTCTCTAAGTCATCAATTAGTTGTTGAGACTGTTTTAAAAATCGTGGCTGAGTGTGAGTTTTCGTAATAGGATCCGATTCGAAATCCAATGTCTTTGCGGGCGATATAACAATTAACATTTACACTTCCGTTTCTATTTAGCAGGCTTATCATCTTCAACAATTTCGACATCAATAACTTCTGCGTCATCAACTACAGTGTCAGCTGTTGCGGCATCAAGTGTGATTTCTTCAACCTCCCCCCATGCTGCGAAAGGAAATGGCTTCCTTTCATCGTTATAAGTTAAAAACGAATAAATTTGATTAATATAGAGCGTTAAGTCGGCGCCTAAAGCGCGAAGATTGTCATTATCTGAACCGGTAATTAATGCAAACAATGCTTGTATCACTATCACTGCACCAGCGACCATTGTAGAAACATACAATGCGATAGATAACAAAAACATGTACAGGATCCGCATCCACTGATTAGTATCTTGCAAGTTTTGCTTAATTTGTCCTTGGTTTTGCTCAGCCATTACTTCTTACCCCAAAAAAATAAACAGGCTAAACTTTACCATGATTCGGTATTAATACCGATACTGTTTTTTTCAAGCAAAAAGCTCTTGAGACGGTATTTGTCTCAAGAGCTTCTGATGAGGCTTTTATTTATTAAAATGCTTATCCAAATTACTTAAACCAGCATCATAAATTCCTGCAATAGTATCTACCGCTTCTTGATCAGTTGCACCGTTAGCATCAAAGCTTGAACCCCAACTCACAATAGACGTTCCGTCTTTTCCTGCTGTCACACTAATAGTCGACACATAGTCAGCAACAGGAAGTGGTGATTGAGTAATGGCGTAGGTATAACGGTGTTCCTTAGCACTGCTAGCCACTAAGGTTTCAGTGATTGAAGCGCCATTACCAAGTGTTAACAAACGAACTGCGCCTTTTTTATTATCATGTCCCTTCGTCAATTCACTTGCAACAACGACAGGATGCCAAACATCAAGATGATTGAAATCACCAATCATTTTCCAGGTTGTTTCAGGGCTAGCATTAACGGTAATTTCTTTATTCACTGTTAGGTTGCCAGCAAAACTTGTTATCGCAGCAGTCATTAAGGCAACAGATGCCATTGTTTTAATAGTTGTAGTCAGCATAATCTCTCGTTCTTTTTTTATTAAATGGAACTCAATTATGCGGTACCTATAACAGTAAAAAAATCACTCTGAGGAATTAATCCTTTAGGATTACTACTAATTAAAGCTGATGCATAAGTTGCATTAAATCATCTGTACTCACTGGTTTCATCATCAAATAAAAATTCGCTTGTTCAATACGATTGCGCACGGATTGTTCTGTCGTTCCTGTAATAATGATTACAGGAATAGCATACTGAAAATATTGCTGTATTTGCTTCGAGACATCAAATCCTGTTTCATTGACCAATTGATAATCAGCAATAATAATATCGGGCTGTTTCACTTGCCCTCTCAGCATAGTGTTTACATGGTCTCCAGATGCAAAAGTCTGCACTTGGCATTGTCTAGCTCGCAAAATTTTCTCTAAACTCGCTCGAATTGTTTCATCGTCTTCAATAAGCCAAATTACTTTTTTGGCTAAAGCCTGAACATCAACTTGTGTCTGCTCAATTATGTCTTCACCAATATAGTTTGAATCCCCATAGGGAACATCAATATAAAAAAGTGTGCCTTTGCCATGTTCTGACTTCAGACCAATATCAAGTTCTAATACATTAGCTGCTTCTTGCACAATTGCTAACCCTAGACCCAAGCCCTGATCAGACAGTTGTTTTGCTTGTTCATCTCGGTAAAAAGAATCAAACACGTTTTCTTGTGATTGTTGTGTCAGCCCAATTCCCGAATCTAGAACACAAATTCTAATCTGAGCTTTTAAACGCCGGCATCCCAATAATATTTTCCCTTGAGGCGTATATCTAAGGGCGTTAGATAAAAGATTACGTAACATTCTTTCTAGTAAAATAGGATCAGTCATCACACAAGCTGATGTTTCAACAACTGAAAAATCAAGTCCTTTTTCACCTGCTAATAGTGAAAAATCACTGCCTAATTTATCAATCAAATCTTGCAAATAAAAATGCGATTTGTTGACTGATAATTGCTGAGATTCTAATAAACTGATATCTAATAAACTGCTAAACATCGTATTCATGCCATCTACAGCTGTCAGCACCTTACTCGTTATCTGTTTACGCTCTTGTTCCGAACTACTATCTTTCAATAATGTCGTTAATAAGCCAATAGTGTGTAAGGGCTGACGTAAGTCATGGCTTGCAGCTCTCAATAAGGCCGATTTTGCTTGGTTTGCCTTATCAGCTTCTTGCTTCAGTTTGGTTTGAATATCCAACTGTGTGGTCGTTCCGGCCAAATCTGTCGCTAACTGAACCACTTGTCTGGTTTTGATCAATGACACAAATAAATACAAAATCAATAAGGCTGTCATTAAACCACCTACTATCAAACCAATATAAGGCAGCCATAATGTGCCTTCGGTTAGGTTTTTCATATTGGGCAATACCAAGGCGATCCACTGCTGGTCAGCTACTTTAAGGGTATAGGTCCAATGAGGCTGCTGTAGTTTTTCAAGGTCATTGACCGTAGTAATTTTCTGTGTGGACGAATATAAAAATTGTTGGCTCGATGAATTTGCATCATAGAGCACCATATCCAGCTGATGGTTATCATTAATAAACACATCTTCAATAAATGGACGAATATCATAACGGCCTAATACATAGCCTGCTAACTGACTTTGCCCTACCTTATTTTTAGAAAAAACAGGATGAAATGCCTGAAACCCATAAAACTGCTGGCTGCCAGAATAAACTGAAATCCGTTGCGTAATGGCAGTTAGCTGTGTTCTTTCTGCTTTTTTCATCACTCGTGCTCGTGATGGAATTGAAGCGATATTCAAACCCGCTTTCATATTTTTTTTATCGGGCGAAATCATAAACTTGATGGGATAAGAGTCTTTTGTTCGACTAACAGGTACAGGAAGGCCGTGCCCAGTCACTTCATAAGCATAAAAATTAGGATCAGTTTCTCTAACATCTTGTTCTAATTGATCAACATCAATGCCTGCGGTCTTTGGTGCCCAACCTAATGCAGTCGTTCCTGAATGGTATTTAGTATCTGAACTGATAAAACCAATCAATTGTTGCCTAGAGACATCACCACTAGCCTCATAAAGCCCTGCAATTTCTGTTAAAGAATCGAGAGAGAGATCGATATTCGTTTGGATTTGCTTAATACGTGCGGCGGTATGCTGCTGTGCTTGTAAGTAAAGTCGTTCATTGCCTAATTGCTGCAACTCGACAAAACCAGCCAGCGATAATGAGAAACCAATAAGTAATACCAACAATGCAGCTAGCGCTAAATTGCGAACCTGTTTGTCTTTTAATAACAGTTGTAAATTGGTATCTACTTTATTCATGGTCTTTAGGGTACATCTAACTGACAAATTGCTCTATCATTCCCTACATGAAAATTCTTATAGCCGATGACCACCAGCTCTACCAAGATGCACTTTCTATTTTGGTTCAACGTTTAGGTGAGCCAACTGAAATACATCTAGCCAATAGTTATACCGAGTTACTGCAACGGGCGGAAACCAGTGACAATTGGGCCCTGATGCTGGTCGATCTTAATATGCCGGGGCTGAGCTATTACGAAGGGATTGCGCAACTCTCACAACGTCACCCTGATACACCTATTATTGTCATTAGCTCATCGGAGGATCCAAATGATTCGCAACGGGCACTTGAAGCAGGAGCATTGGGTTATATGTCCAAATCTATGAAAAGCGATGACATGCTTAATGCTATTAAATTAATGCTTAGCAGTGGTATATCAATTCACCCTAGCCACACATCATTTACTCCGCAAACAAATCTAACAGCACTGACACCGAGGCAACGAGATGTACTCACTTTACTATGTCAGGGCGAATCGAATAAACGTATCGCACTAAACTTAGATCTTAGTGAGCACACCGTTAAATTACATGTTAGAGCCATATTACACGCGCTCAATGCTGAAAACAGAACTCAGGCAGTTATTATTGCCAAACAACAACTTTTACAACAGTAACCTTATGAAATCACTTGTATTAACAACTATTAATGGTATCGAATCTATAATCGAATGGACCGGTAAACTCGCTGCTTGGTTAATCCTTATCATGGTATTAGTCATCTGTTATGACGTCGCCATGCGTTACTTATTTTCCCATGGTTCCATTGCATTACAAGAACTTGAGTGGCATCTTTTTGCATTGATTTTTCTTCTGGGTTCGGCTTACACACTTAAATATGACGAACATGTCCGCGTCGATATTATTTATCAAAGCCGGTATTTATCAGATACACACCGAGCCTTAATCAATATATTTGGCACACTATTCTTCTTACTGCCCTTTTGTGTGTTGATCTTAATCACTAGCTGGCCATTTGTTGAAAATGCATTTTATTACAATGAAGGCTCTCCCGATCCAGGTGGACTACCCTATCGCTATCTTCTAAAAGGCAGTGTGGTTGTTGCCTTTACCTTACTGATACTACAAGGCTTAGCGAACTTTCTAAAAAACAGTCTATTCCTTTGCAACAAGATGGAGTCTAAATAATGGAAATTTGGGCTTTAATCATGTTCGTAGTGTTATTCCTGTTTTTATTAATTGGTTTTCCAGTTGCATTCACCCTTGGTGCTGTAGCCTTTGCATTTGGTGGATTATTTTTAGGACTAGACTTTTTTAACCTGCTTCCCCTAAGAGTCTGGGGAATTATGACTAACTTTACCCTCTTAGCCGTGCCCTTATTCGTTTTTATGGGGGTTATTTTAGAAAAATCAGGGATTGCTGAAGAGCTACTGGAAACTATGGGTCGTTTATTTGGACGTGTTCGTGGTGGACTCGCGATCTCTGTTGTCGCTGTAGGAGCCTTATTAGCAGCGACAACAGGGGTCGTAGGAGCATCAGTCGTGACTATGGCTGTTATCGCCTTACCCGCGATGTTAAAACATGGTTACGCTCCTACATTAGCCAGTGGCACTATTGCTGCCTCAGGCACATTAGGTCAGATCATCCCACCCAGTATTATCTTAATTTTATTGGGTGATGTTATTGGCGTACCCGTGGGTCAACTATTCATTGCAGCAGCCGTTCCAGGCATGATGTTGGTATTCGCTTATATGGCCTATATTGGGTTTATTGCATGGCGTCACCCTGAGCTGGCCCCCGCCATTAAAACGCACATTGATGACAAACACCTTGGCTTACAAGTCATTAAAAGCTTGTTACCACCCTTAGCACTGGTATTAGCGGTATTGGGTTCTATTTTCTTCGGTATAGCATCACCCACTGAGTCTGCTGCCGTAGGGGCACTAGGAGCGATGATTCTTGCTGCAATTCATAAAAAACTAACTCTAAGCAATCTGCAAGATGCACTACAACAAACGACCCGTCTTACCAGCATGGTGTTTTTAATCCTTATCGGTGCCACAGCATTCGGCTTAGTCTTTGTGGGCATGGGTGGCGATAAACTCATCTTTGATATTTTTAACACTCTTCCCGGTGGTAAGTGGACATTCTTGATTGTCAGCATGTTACTTATTTTTATACTTGGCTTCTTCTTAGACTTTATCGAAATTTGTTTTATTGTTGTGCCTATCATTGCTCCTGTAGCCATTCATATGGGGCTCGATCCATTGTGGTTTGCATTATTGATTGCACTTAATTTACAAACCTCATTTTTAACACCACCATTTGGCTTTTCACTGTTCTATCTCAAAGCCAGTGCCCCATCGCTTGAACTGAACACTATTTATCGAGGTATTGTGCCATTTATTGCAATTCAAGTAGTGGTATTAGCATTGCTTATTAGCTTCCCTGATATAGCTCTCTGGCTACCTAGTTTGATGGAATAGCAAAAGGACAATTAACAAAACCGTTTTAGCTAAAGTAGTAATGTAACGCACAGTAGGCAACAAGCATCAGGTGGAAGTGAAGGATAGTTAAAGTGTTTAAACACTAAAAAATAGAACGTTATGAGTTTTATGCCTTATCAAAACTGAAGCTGTAAACCGTTGATATTTCTTTCTTGTTCATTGCTAACATTAGAAGTCTATCTATGCCTAGGGCTACGCCAGAACAAGCTGGCATACCTGACTCCATAGCACTCAATAAGTTTTTATCCATCGGTATTTGTGGTTTATTGTCTCGCTGTCTCTTTTGCTGATCAGACTTAAATCGCTGACGAAGTTCAGTTGCATCTAGTAACTCGTTATAACCATTAGCCAGTTCAACACCATCAATATAAAGCTCAAAGCGATCGGCAACTTGATAACCATCATAGTTCGTAATGACTTTAGCTAATTGCGCTTGTGAAGCAGGAAAGTCATAGATAAACAAAGGCATATTAAGCGCAGCTAAACGGGGCTCAATCACATAGCTCATCAGAAGTTCTAACCAGCCATCACGATCCATGTCTAAATCGTTTGGTAGTCCTGCAATTCGTTCTTGTGCGCACTGCTTAATCTCATCATCAGAACAACTGAATACATTCAGTTTAAGGAAGAACTCGAATACGCCACGATAACTCAAACGACAAATAGGTTTAAAGCCAAACACTTGCTGTAATAAGGCATTCACCTCATCCATCAATTGATTAAGTGAGAGCCCTGTTCGATACCATTCCAACATAGTAAATTCTGGCGAATGTAATCTGCCTTGTTCACCATTGCGGAAGACACGAGCTATTTGATAAATAGATTCAGAGCCAGCCGCAAGTAATCGCTTCATCGCAAATTCAGGTGATGTCTGTAGATAGTAAGTCTGTTTTGTTTGAGTACCGATTGGCGTGTAGTCTGTAGTAAAACTATCCAAATACGGGGCTGTAGGAGCCGCCTGAGACAAGATTGGTGTTTCGACCTCCCACACCCCTCTGTTAGCAAAAAAAAGGCGGACATCAGCTAAATACTGTGCCCGCTTTTTTAATGTATCTATTTCGGCAGTTGGCTGCCAAATGTTTTGTAACGTGCTCAATGGCTAACTAAGCATCCTTAGCACGTTCAACATATTCACCGCTACGAGTATCAATTCGTAGTACATCACCGATGCTCATGAATAATGGAACACGTACAACAGCACCCGTTTCTAATGTAGCCGGCTTACCACCCGTACCAGCAGTATCACCTTTCAAACCTGGATCAGTATCAGTTACAGCCAAGTTAACAAAGTTTGGGGCAGTGACTAATAACGGTGTGCCATTCCATTGAGTTACCGTGTAAACATATTGTTCTTTTAACCACTTGAGGCAATCTTCAACAGCATTAGCATCAGCAGCATGTTGCTCAAATGTTTCTGGGTCCATAAAATACCAAAACTCACCATCGGTGTATGAGTACTCTAATTCAACTTCCATTACATCAGCACTTTCAACACTATCGCCTGATTTAAAGGTACGCTCATTAACACGACCCGTTTTTAGGTTACGAAATTTAACGCGGTTGAATGCTTGGCCTTTACCTGGCTTAACCAATTCATTTTCAATAATGCTGCATGGGTCACCATCCAACATAAATTTAAGTCCACCTTTAAATTGATTTGTACTTACACTTGCCATGGCAACCTCTTTTGAGAGACGATCAACGTCTAATTAAATATTAAGCCGACTATGATACCGCAATCAGCCCCATTGATAAAAACACCGTTTTGGCAAACTGAACTAGCTAATGCTGTCAAAAATCCAGAGGCTCTGCTGAAACAACTGGGTTTATCTGGGAAATTACAAAATATACCTGAGGAATTGATACGTAATTTTCCACTGCGTGTACCGCAAAGTTATGTAGATAAAATGCGCTTCGGCGATAAAAATGATCCGCTATTACGACAAGTGTTTCCTCTCATAGACGAGTCAATTGAGCATAAAGGCTTTGTGCATGACCCTGTGGGTGATCACCTAGCGATCACCTCGCCTGGCATATTACAAAAATACAATGGCCGCGCCTTATTACTAACTACTGGCGCATGTGCAATTCATTGCCGCTACTGTTTCAGGCGTCACTTTCCTTATACCGATAGCAACCCATTAGCCAGCCAATGGCAACAAACCATCGAATCGATACAAGATGACACCTCCATTAATGAAGTAATATTTAGTGGTGGTGACCCTTTATCACTAGGTGATGAAAAACTCGCGAAGCTAGTTGAGCAGCTAGATACGATTAAACACTTAAAGCGGTTGCGCATTCACACTCGTCTGCCCGTAGTATTACCAAACCGTATTAATAAACAATTATTAGCATGGATAAATAAGACTCGACTTAATGTGGTCATGGTGATTCATTCTAATCATGCCAATGAATTGGGTGAGGACGTCGCTGAAGGACTCGCAAAACTGCACCACGCTGGCTGCCAATTATTAAATCAGGCCGTATTACTTCAGGGGATTAATGATAGTGCTGAAAGCTTAGTTCAACTTAGTGAACGCTTGAGTGAAGTGAATACTCTCCCCTATTACTTACACCTACTTGACCGAGTTGCAGGCGCGAGTCATTTTGATGTCAGTGATGAAGAGGGTGTGGTATTAATTAATACAATACGTGCCATTCTACCTGGTTACCTAGTCCCTAGGTTAGTTCGAGAACAGCAAGGCGAAATGAGTAAAACTGTAATTGCTTAACTAACCAAGCTCGTTCCCATTTCAAACAAAAAAGCCCCAACTTAAAGTCGAGGCTTTTTTATGATTCCTAGAGCTTATTAGCCACGTTCAGATACAGGTACATACTCTCTAATTCCACTACCCGTGTATATTTGAGTAGGACGATAAATACGGTTATTTGAAATCTGTTCACGCCAATGCGCCAACCAACCCGCTGAACGGGCAACAGCAAATAGCGCTGTAAATTGATCAGCTGGGATACCCATTTCGGCATATAAAATACCTGAGTAAAAATCAACATTTGGATAAACGCCTTTATGGCCTAATCTATCTGCACAAATTTCTTCTACTTTCATTGCTGTTTCAAAAGTTGAATCAAGGCTACCACCACGATCTTCCATCAATTCAGCCACTAATTTATGTAGGATTGTTGCACGAGGATCTTTAACTTTGTACTCGCGGTGTCCCATACCCCAGATAACTTCTTTATTAGCTAGTGCATTATCAATCCATTTTTCTGCATTTTTCGGACTGCCAATTTCTTTTAACATATCAACAACATATGAATTAGCACCACCATGCAATGGGCCAGATAAAGTACCAATAGCACCAGAGATAACACTATATGGTGTCGCTAATGTTGAACCAGATACTAGCGCTGAGAATGTTGATGCATTAAGTGTATGTTCAGCATGAAGAATCAAGCAAACATCCATTATTTTAGCTAATAGTGGATCTGGTTCTTTGCCCGTAAACATATATAATAAATTTTCAGCAACAGACAAATCTTCACGAGGTTCGATAGGATCATAACCCTGACGCATATGTTCCCACATAGCGACAAGTGGTGCCATTTGAGCGATGATGTTTACCGTCATATTACGAACATAATTTAAGTCTTCACAGACTTCTGCATTGGTTAAACACTCTGTACCTGGGTAGAACATGCCAAGACTAGAAACTGCAGTCTGCAACATATCCATAGGATGACCTGTTGCAGGGAAATGTCGCATCATTTCACGAATGTGATACTTAATACGATAATGATCACGTAATTTATTAGTAAACCCTTGTAGTTCTGTTGATGATGGTAACTCGCCATCTAACAGTAAGAGTGTTGTTTCTTCAAAACTGCTGTTCTCTGCTAATGTTTCAAGCGAATAACCTCGGTAAGAGAGTAGCCCTTTCTCACCATCAATAAATGATATAGCCGACTTTGTTGCGGCAACCCCTTCTAGCCCAGGCAAAAATTCAGTCATTTATGACCTCTTTAAAATAATAAAATAATGATCTATTGAAAATAGCATCTTTCAATTCATAATCTGAAAACAAGGATCATAGCAGATCTAACTACTTTTCCCACGAGGGAATCAAATAATCCTGTTCAGTCGCAGCTGTTTCTTCTTCTGAATCAGTCTCTTTTTTTTCTATATCAATCAACTCAAAACGAAACTGTGAAAACACCTCATTCTGCCAAATAATCTCATGCAACATAAGCGTCAGTTCAACCCCTTTTCGCTGAGTTGAAACAACATCGCCAGGTATAAATTGAGCTATGGGTACGAGTAATGAAGCCGCACTTTGTGGATCTTGTAGCCACAATACCTTTCTAGCCACTTTGCTTTGTTGGACAGTGTGGCTTAGGCTAATGAAATCAACTTGTTCCCCTAAGAAATAAACACCTAAATCTACTTTTTTATTGTTAACCTTCATCCAGCGAATAATGCCAAGGGTCCAAGTTTCGAGATCCTGTCCTAAGATTAATATTAACTCACCAAGAACTAATCCTTTTGCTTGTTCGCTGTTACATCGCAAACATACTCCTCCGGCACTATCATTCTCAACTTCAAAATAGTAACGTCTTTGTTCTACTTCTTGATTGGTTTTTGCTACTACTTTTTTTGCTGTATCAGAAGAAACTCGATCGACGGGATTATAAACAAGTGAATCCCAATCACCTTTTGTAGACTTTTCATTCCAATGATGATTAATAGTAAACTCATCGGATTCAATCTCTTTCATTGGCTCATCGACATCATCTTTTACTGCATCTTCATACCCCAAAAACACTTCTATATTTTGCAATCCAACGATAACCTCAACTTGGCGTCCATCCACAGGTGTCCGCTTGTCTTTCCTTATCAATGAACCATCCAATATATTCAGTATTTTTTGTAATAATTTTATCGAGATGCCATGGTCAACGTTCTGTTCTTCTACCTGACCCGTTTCAACCCAGCGCGTTAAACCTGAAGTAAATTCAGCAGTATCAATAAACAAATTTGAGGGGTTTTTAGTTTCTGACACAGCAGCGAATGGACCTCGTTCACTTTGCCAATTAATCATATAGCTACTTTTATTCGCTGGAGATTCGCTTGTGAACTTAACCCTGTCAATTAAAGGTAATAGGCCTAAATAAACCCCTTCGATTTCAGCACTCCGTAGACTATAAGGAGCCAGCATGGTGAGTAGTACTATGCGTTTATAAATCGTCGTTACATGATTGGTATTAGCCTTTCCAAAGGCAAAATCATCACTCACATCGCTAACATCTAATTTTGTATTTCTAGCAAACCGAAAAGTTGAATTCAAATCATGCCAAATCATCCTCGGCACTACCGCATGTAACATATAAACAAAGGTAATTCTTTCACCTAAATAAAACATGACCCGTTCAGTAAGAATGGCATAATCAGTTCGATTGTAAAAACGCGGTGGTTTAACCGCTTTATTAAATAGCAATCGCTGATAACCTAATGCCATTTCTCTTAAAAGCACATTAATTAACCATCCCATTTCTTGGAACTCAAGTGACAAATTAAGTCCTGTTTCATTTCTGAATCGCTTAATTATTTCTCGACAAATATGTGCAACCAATGGTCGCAATATTTCAAGCATTTTAAACCGCATCTTATCTGATAGTTTAAATTGATTGAGCGCCTGAATGTATGAGGGAACTTGATGTAAGAGCTGATCAATATTCAACATCGGAAGCTGAGCTAACCAAGCTTCTAAACTCTCAGTATTAGAAGGTAAATCAGAAGATAGCTTATTACTTAGCTCAGCAAGTTTATACGCCAACTCAGCTTGTCCACTGTAATTCATTCTATTTCCTTGAATAAGAGGCTATTTTAATGTGTCGGCCCAAATATTATTAGCCCATGCATCAGCATAGCGTCCTTCTAAGACACTTGATTTATCTGACACACCACTTCCAGGCATTGCAATCATTTGTTTCTTCTCGGCGTTATAACGATATACAGCCGCAACATGTATCGCTTCTTTATCCGTTACAAAGCTATAACAGGTATTATTAAAAACAGGTTCCTGTTCTGGCTTCTGCCCTGCGAATAATGCTGAAATTGCCGCGGCACAAACCTTAGCCTGAGCATTCGCCATATGACCTGATTTCGGTAACTTAGCATGTATGGCATCACCAATCACATGGATATTGCTCTGTGCAGTTGATTCATAACTAAGAAAATCAACTTTACACCAACGTTTATCAACATTAACCACTCCCGCCATTTCAGCGACTTTCCCAGCTTTCTGCGTTGGAATAACATTCATTACATCTGCTTTATATTGTCCGAACTCTGTCTCAATAGTTAAATTATCAATATCGACATTTTCAATCGAACTATTAGGGATATATTCTATTAATCCTTCATAGTGTTGCTTCCACGCGGCCTTAAATAAGGCTTTCTTTGAAATAACATCTGCATTTGCATCCAGAATAATTAACTTAGCCGTTGGATTATGATGCTTTAGAAAGAACGCAATTTGGCACGCTCTTTCATAAGGCCCAGGAGGACATTTAAATGGTGCAGCCGGAACCGTCATAATAATCGTCCCACCCTGCTTCATTGCCATCATTTGTCGATGAAGTAAATCAGTTTGTGGGCCTGCTTTCCATGCATGCGGTACTTTCTGTTGATTTTTTAATTGAGGGAATTGCTCATATATAAAGTCAAGACCTGGGGCTAACACTAGGCGGTCATAACTTATTTTTGTTCCATCATTCAATGTGACTGATTGTTGCTGTGTATTCACATCAACCACTTCTGCTTGAACAGTTTTAACGCCGTGGATATTTGCCAAATTACGGTAATCGGATGTGAGCTGCTGTAGTGTTCGGTTGCCAGCCAACACTAAATTACTTTGTGGACAAGAAACAAACTGTGCGTTTCGCTCAATCATAACCACTTCTGTGTTAGCAGACCACATACTGATGTATTTAGCGGCAGTCGCGCCAGCAAAGCCACCGCCAATAACAACAACACGTTTATTTGCTTCGTTTTTTTTAGCTGCAAGAGCAAGTTGAGGTAAAACTGCAGATGTAGCCGCAGTAATCGCGGTTATAATAAAACTTCTTCGTTTTAATCCCATATCACTCGCTCCCAGTTAGTTAAACTACTAAGATACGTGTTCACCATCTGCTTGTAAATCAGCATGATAAGAAGATCTAACCATTGGACCACTTGCCACGTGCTCAAAGCCCATATCTTTAGCTACTTCGGCAAGCTCATTAAACTCTTGAGGTGGAACAAAGCGTTCAACAGCAAGATGATGTCTACTTGGCTGTAAATATTGCCCCAGTGTTAACATTCGACAGCCATGGTCACGCAAATCCTGCATCACTTGTTTAACTTCATCCAATGTCTCACCTAAACCTAACATTAGACCTGATTTAGTGGGTACATCAGGGTGCATTTCTTGAAAACGCTTAATTAAGGTTAAGGACCATTGATAATCAGATCCTGGACGCACTGCTTTATACAGACGAGGAATACTTTCTAAATTATGATTGAAAATATCAGGTGGACTTTTCGTAAGTTCTTCTAGGGCAATATCCATTCTGCCTCTAAAATCAGGCACTAATACTTCAATCCTTGTTTGCGGTGACTGCTTACGAATTTCAGCAATACACGTTGTAAAGTGTTTAGATCCGCCATCACGCAGATCATCACGATCAACTGATGTCACCACAACATGTTTGAGCTTCATCGTTGAGACTGTTTTAGCCAAATGAGAAGGTTCATTTTCATCTAAGGCATCAGGGCGTCCATGGGCAACATCGCAAAAAGGACAACGACGAGTACAAATATTACCCATAATCAAAAATGTAGCTGTGCCATGAGTAAAACATTCACCTAAATTAGGGCAAGCGGCTTCTTCACAGACTGTATGCAGGTTATTTTCACGTAATAAAGATTTGAGGCGAGAAACTTCAGGGTTGCTATGGGCTTTCGCTCGGATCCATTCAGGTTTACGTTTCGGATCGCTAGGGATTATTTTTACAGGGATACGTGATACTTTTGATTCTCCTTTCAGAGGTTTTACATCACGTTTCATTTTTACTGTTTCAGTCATTCACTCGTTGCCTCATCTGCTGTTCAAATGCAGATACAAATTGTTGTTTCGCTTCATGCATTGTCATCGGAATGCCTAAGCCTTTTAAATCAATCATTTTCATCCCTTGATAACCACAGGGATTAATTAGCTTAAACGGTGATAAATCCATATCAATATTTAGACTTAAGCCATGATAACAAGCACCTCGCTTCACTCTTAATCCAAGAGAAGCTATTTTACTATCATTAACATAAACACCAGGAGCATCCTTTCTCGCTTTTGCATCAACGCCATGCGAGGCTAACAGATTAATAACCGCCCCCTCTAAACGAGACACCATTTCCCGCACACCAATATGTTGGCGTTTTAGATCAATTAAGGTGTAAGCAATCAATTGACCTGGGCCATGATAGGTTACTTGACCACCTCGATCTGTTTTTATAACGGGAATAGTTCCTGTATCGAACACATGCTCAGCTTTACCATTTAAACCTTGAGTAAAAACGGGTTGGTGCTCTAATAGCCAAATCTCATCTTCTGTATGCTCATCTCGTTGCAAAGTAAAATCACGCATTGCATCACAGCTTTCAAGATAGCTAGTGAGACCTAAGTCTTTAACTTGCATCGTCTACTAGAGTACGTATTTCACATGCTCATGATCACTTAACTGCTGATAAATGGCATCTAATTGTTTCTTGCTAGTTGCAGTAATTGTAACCGTCACAGAAGTAAATTTACCACCAGAGCTATGTTTAGTATCAATGCTACCTTCTTTTATATCTTCAACATGAGCACGAACGATAGACACCACAATTTCATCTAAGCCGACATCAGCTGGTCCCATCGCCTTGATAGGAAACTCACATGGGAACTCAAGTAATGTTTCTGTTTCTTGCTCACTCATACAGCACCTTTTTGTTTATATTGTTGGTATAAGGCATCCATTTTTTTCCATACAGGTCCAGGAAGACCATCAGATACAGCTGAGTTATCTAGTTGAGTAATTGCAACTACTTCTTTGGTTGAACTACTAATCCAAATTTCATCTGCATCTTTTAGCTGTTGCTCGGTGACTGCCTGTTCAAATAAAGGGATATTGTTACTTCGAGCAATATCAACAACTACATCACGTGTAATGCCAGGTAAGACTTTTTCATCTTTTGGTGCAGTATATATGCTACCGTCAATAACGACATAAGCATTGCTAGCCGCGCCTTCTGTTAAATAACCATCACGAATTAATAACGCTTCTAAAGCACCAGCTTCATGTGCTTGCTGCTTTAATAAACTATTCGGCAATAAGGTAATAGCCTTAATATTACAATTCTGCCAGCGAATATCAGCCAATGTAATTGCTGCAGCCCCCTGTGTTTTATATTTTTCTGGTACAGCTTGCAATGGGTTGCTCATAGCAAATGCCGTTGGTGTAACTCCTTCAGGAAAAACATGGTCACGAGGCGCTACGCCACGGGTAACTTGTAAATAAAGTGACTGGTCCCCCCCACCATTTAACTCAATCAATTTATCAATCATTACTTCCCACTCTGCATTAGAGTGTGGATTTTTCATTCTCACGCCATCAAGACTTGCTTGCAATCGAGTTAAATGACCTGATAATTCAAAGCACCGGCCATCATAGACAGGGATAACTTCGTAGACCCCATCTCCCAATAAAAACCCACGATCAAAGACAGATACTTTGGCCTGTTCAGGATCTAGAAACTCACCATTCAAGTAAACCTTACTCATCTAGCTTAACCCCAAATCATCATCAAAATAGTATCAATCAATTGGCGCCACCAGCTGCCTTCGTTTATATCTTCTAGGGCAACTAACTCTCTAGTAGCGATTAACTCATCTCCTAAATTAATCGTTACTTCACCTAAAACTTGACCGGCTGTAATAGGTGCAACTATAGGACTTTGAATATTGCTGGTAGCAACGAGTTCTTTATAACGTCCACGAGGAACAGTTACAGCCAAAGACTCAGCTAATCCAACATTCACTAGATCCGTTTCACCCTTCCATACTTTGGAGTCTGCAATTTTCTGTTGTGCTTCATATAAGTCATGGCTTTCAAAGAAACGAAAACCATAATTAAATAGTTTTTGTGTTTCTTGAGCACGCGCATTCTCACTTCTCGTACCTAAAACCACTGAAATTAAACGCATACCACTACGTTCTGCTGATGCTGTTAAGCAATATCCCGCTTCTTCAGTATGACCTGTTTTAAGCCCATCAACTGTTGCATCACGCCATAGCAATTTATTACGATTGTGTTGAGTAATATTGTTGTAAGTGAACTCTTTTTCAGCATACCAAGCATAATGGTCTGGAAAATCACGAATAATCGCTGCCGCTAAAATCGCAATATCATGTGCAGTGGTGTAGTGCTCAGGATCAGGTAAGCCCGTTGAATTACGATAGTTAGTATTAAACATACCTAACTGCTGGGCATATTGGTTCATCATTTGTGCAAAAGTGTCTTCACTACCAGCAATATGCTCAGCCAAAGCGACTGCGGCATCATTGCCTGATTGAATAATCATACCTCTAAGCAATACTTCGACGGATACCTTCGTATTCACTTCAATAAAGCTACGAGAACCAACCATTCGCCATGCTTTTTCACTGATTCGTACATCGTCTGAAAGGGCAATATTGCCTGCTTCCAGCTCATGCGAAACAACATAAGCCGTCATTAATTTAGTAATACTGGCAGGCGGAAGTCTTTGCTCTGAATTACTTGCGGCAATAATTTTGCCACTAGCAAAATCTTGAAGAATATAAGACTTAGCCGCAATGGTTGGAGCGGAAGGATTTGGAGTAATTGCTGCCGATACTGAGCCAACAAATAAACAACTCACTAACAAAACTTTCAATCTTTTAAACATTAATTTGGTTCCACTTACTAAAAATTAAATTACTCAACCACTATATGGGCATCATTAAAGCCTAAATCAAGTAACCGGCTTGCTAGGCGATTACCATAATCAGTACTTTGTAACGGTCCCACTCGCACACGGTAGAGGGTGCTATTAGGTTTATGTAAAGGAGCAATGACTACTGCATCGTTAATTTGGCTTTGTACTTTTTGTCTTAGATTTTCTGCACTGTGTTCAGTACTAAATGCACCTAACTGCAAAAATAGTCCTGCCTTTGATGCTGTTGGATTAGACTGAGCTTCAACTATTATTTTATCGACTGGAGCAGAATTATGATTAGTAGAAACCGCTTTGATATCAACATAACCTGTACCTTTTCCTATAATGCCTAGTTTAGTCGCTGCACTATAAGATAAATCTATTAAGCGATCCTCATGAAATGGGCCACGATCATTCACTTTTACAATCACTTTTCGGCCATTGTTTAGGTTAGTAACCTCAACATAACTCGGTAGTGGTAATGTTTTGTGTGCAGCAGTCATCGCATACATATCATACGTTTCCCCACTTGATGTCCGCTTACCATGAAATTTGGTGCCATACCATGAAGCGATACCTTTTTGATGGTAACCCTGACTACTTTTTAATGTGTAATAACGCTTACCAAATACTTCATAACTACTTGGATTGCCATATTTGCTACGCGGTTCATCGCGAGGAACAGCATTAGGCACTGAAGATACATCAGGCGCTTTTTTGGGTGCACTATCCTTACTGCTAATGCTGCTGCAAGCAGTTATTACTGCTAGCAGGTAGAGTATGCTTAAGCGTTTAATCATACTCATTATTTTGTCTCATATTGAGTACGAATTTCATTTGCTAACTGTGACACCGCCATTGCATACATTCTGCTGTGGTTATAACGCGTAATCGCATAAAAATTTTGGCGAGCTAACCAGTATTCTTCACCATAGCGTTGTGTAAGCGAAATCAAGGCAATCACATCATCACCATGGGGTAGCTCAGTCAAGCTTACACCTGCTTGTCTTAATTCATCTCGATTCAAACTAGGTTTATAACCTTTTTCAACGAGCTCTGTTGGCTCTGCATCGTTCAATTTTGTAGGATGAACAATGCTCTCACCAGCAATCCAACCATGTCGGTTCAAGTAGTTAGCAATACTACCTATTGCATCCACAGGGTTTGTCCAAATATCTCGATGCTTGTCACCATCAAAATCAACGGAATATGCTCGATAACTGCTTGGCATAAATTGACCTAAGCCCATAGCACCTGCATAAGAACCTACTGGTTCAAGCTGAGATTTTTGTTCTTCACGCGTTAGTATTAAAAAGTGTTTTAGCTCACTTTTAAAAAAAGGGCTTCTTGGTGGGTAGCGAAAAGCCAGTGTTGATAACGCATCAATGACTCGATAGCTGCCTACATTACCGCCGTAACGTGTTTCCACACCTAAAATGGCAATAATAATTTCAGCTGGCACACCATACTGTTGCTCTGCTTTAGCTAATGTATCGCTGTGCTTTTTCCAAAATTCTACACCACCGTTAATACGTTTATCTGTAATGAATATTTTACGATAATCATACCAAGGCTTACTTTTTTCTGCTGGACGGGATATCGCTTTAAGAATTGAGTCTTTAACTTCAACTTGTTCAAATAGCTGCTGAAGCTGCTGACGTTCAAACTGATGTTCAGTCACCATTTCATCAATAAACTCGGATACACCTGGAAGCTCGTTATCAGCATGAGCAGAAGTGATCTGTGTAAAAAATAATACACATAACAATATAATTTTCTTCATGGTGTCATCATCCTTCGATGGGTGTGAATAGACATTAGGATACCGAAGCCAGCTAGTAAGGTCACCATTGATGTACCTCCATAACTGACCAAAGGTAACGGTACACCAACAACTGGCAATAATCCCGTCACCATTCCGACATTAACAAAAACATAGACCAAGAAAGTCAGCGAAATACTCCCAGCTAATAATCGCGCAAAACTAGTTTGCGCTTGACTAGCAATATAAACACCTCTCGCCGCTATTAGTAGGTAAAGTCCTAGCAATAAAGCCACGCCAAATAAGCCGAATTCTTCAGCGATAACAGCAAAGATGAAATCAGTAGAGCGTTCAGGTAAAAATGCTAAGTGTGACTGTGTTCCCTCTAACCAACCACGACCAAATAGACCTCCCCCACCAATAGCTATTTTAGATTGAATAATATGATAACCAGACCCAAGAGGGTCACTTTCTGGGTTCAAAAATGTCAGCACGCGTTGTTTTTGATAATCATGCATGACATACCATAAAACAGGCAGTGCAGACGTGCAGCTAATAATAAAACCGATAATAATTCGCCATGAAATACCTGATAAAAAAATAACAATCAGTCCCGAACTAGCAATTAGTAATGAAGTACCTAAATCAGGTTGTTTGGCAATTAATAACGACGGTACAATAATCATAATCATACCAACAATTAATCGCATAACCGTCGGTGCAAGGGGGCGTTCAGCTAAATATGCTGCGACCAATATGGGTACTGCTAACTTCATCAACTCTGAGGGCTGAAAGCGAAATAATTTTAGATCTAACCAGCGCTGAGCACCTTTCCCCTCATGACCAAAAGCTAGAACGGCTACGAGTAATAATAAGCCCGCTCCATATAACCAATAAGATGAATCACGCATTCTATCAGGATGGATATTGGCGATTATTAGCATAATGAATAAAGCGGCTGAAATACGAATAAGCTGACGAATCATTAGTGAAAAACTTTGATCTCCAGCGCTGTATAAAATCATTAATCCTGCACTCATCAGTATTAATAGTCCCATAAACAGCAGTGCATCAATATGTATCGTTGCTAAAGCTTTTGTAAGACTCCATCCTTGTGGATTGCGGTGATCAATAAGATAGCTATTCACTTGGCGTAATCCCAAAATACTGATCTATGACTTTACGAGCAATAGGTGCTGCCGTTCGACTACCACTGCCCCCATTTTCAGCAACGACAGCAACCACAATTTCAGGTGCATCTGCTGGTGCAAAAGCAATGAACAAGGCATGGTCATGTAATTTTTTTGCTAATGTTTCCGCATCGTATTTTTCATCTTGTTTTATCCCAAACACTTGCGCCGTGCCTGTTTTACCTGCAATTTCAAAATCTAAACCTTTACCGATATGCCTTGCCGTTCCTCGGGTACCATGGATAACTTCAACCATGGAGTCAATAATCGCTTCCCAATGTCGACTGCTTTCCATTGGTAAAGTTTCCGCAGACTCATTATTTAGTAATTCTAATTCACTCTGTCCACTACTCCTTGTTGCACGAGCAACTTGTGGGGGAACAGTAACACCTCGCATCGCTAATACTGCAGTAGCATGTGCTAATTGAATAGGTGTAGTTTGATTAAAGCCTTGTCCGATTCCAGATATAACGGTTTCACCTGGATACCAAGCTTGATTACGAGTTGCTCTTTTCCACTCTCTTGATGGTGATAAACCTTTACTTTCACTAGGCAAATCAATCCCTGTTTTTTGACCGAAATCGAATAAATCTAAGAAAGAATGAAGTCGATCAATTCCCAATGCATTTGCTAAATCATAAAAATAAATGTCACACGATTGTGCAATTGATTTTTTAAGGTCAACATGTCCATGTCCAGAATGCTTCCAACAACGGTACTTATGGTCTTGTCCTGGTAACTTAAACCAGCCTGGACAAAAACTTTCAGTTTGTTCCGTAACAACACCTAATTCAAGACCAGCTAAAGCAACAAAAGGCTTGAGGGTTGATCCAGGTGGATATCGACCACGTAACGAGCGGTTGAACAAGGGCATTTCAACTGAGTCCCTTAATTCACCATAATCCTTAGTACTAATCCCTAACACAAATAAGTTCGGATCATAGTCAGGCTTACTCACCATTGCCAGCACAGCACCTGTTTTAGGTTCTATGGCAACCACAGCACCATTGTATTCACCTAAAGCATCAGCAGCGACACGTTGCAGATTCACATCTAAATTTAGGAATAAATCTTTGCCAGAGATAGCAGGATTATTTTCCAATTCCCGAATTATGCGCCCTTGAACATTGGTTTCTACCTTCTGTAAACCGACCGTGCCATGTAATAAGTCTTCATACTGTTTTTCTATGCCCGTTTTGCCTATCTGTAGGGTGCCTTTATAATCTTGTAGATCAATGCTTTTCTGATCACGCTCATTAATACGTCCAACATAACCGACCGTATGAGCAAACAAAGCGCCTTGCGGATAATGTCTAATCAAGCGTCCAACCACATCTACACCGGGTAATTTATGTCGATTGACCGAAAATAAAGCAACTTCTTGTTCTGTTAGGCGCTGACGGAAAGTAAACTGTCGAAAACGGCGCTGTTTTTTAATTTGCTCTCTAATTTCTTCTAGTTCCAAATCAGGCATAGCAAATAATCGCCCTAACTCAGTCAATGTCGATTCCATATCGGGTACATTTTCTGGTGTGATTTCTAAACTGAAACTAGGAATATTTTCAGCTAAAACAATACCATTTCGATCATATATCAAGCCTCTTTGTGGACCTAGAGGAAGAATATCGACACGATTCCTATCTGCTAACGAGTCAAAATGCTCATGCTCAACCACCTGTAAAACAGCCAAGCGCACCATGACTACTGCAAATAGTAAACCAGCAAATAAGACTGAAAAGATCAAACGATCGTTAACGATCCGACCTTCCGTGAAGTGATCTTTTAATGTGAATTTTGTTGACATGAACTAGCTCATATCACTGCTAAGAAACATGAAATGTTCGTCTTAGACTTCTTAGCACTGCGTAAGTCACAGGCCATAGCAAAGTACTCGATAATGCAGGTAACCCAAAAGACAGATCTAGACTAAGTGGCGTAAGCAATAAAAATATCATCTGCATCAGCAGTATCAGCGAGAACACACTCATAGCTTGTTGCCAAATTGGATACTGACGTATTTGTAAATGCGTCAACATCACAATATAACAAATCAATGCATAACTAAATGCCAAGACACCTAATGGTCCCCCCATAAGCAGATCCATAACAAGCCCTACCAGCCATGCATAACCCACCCCTACTCGTTGAGGTGCTGCCATCGTCCAATAGATAAGTACTAAAACGACCCATTCTGGTCGAACAAGTCTTACCGAATCAGGTAATGGCATAAGCATTAAAATCATTGCTACTAATAGACTCATAACAATAATACTTCCGCCTTGAGATGTTTTATTGATCAATTTCATCTCCTAATTTATTGGCAGAAGGTGCTATTTCCGCATCAATATTTGTTGCATTCAAAACTAATAATACTTCACGGCTAGTAGACAAATGTGCAGATGATTTTACTCTAACCTCAGAAAAAGCTTTACCTTGTGGATATGCGATTGATTCGACAATACCGACGGGGTAACCAGAAGGAAAGCGTCCCCCTAGACCTGATGTAACCAATAGGTCTCCGACGCGTATATCAGCATTATGGGGAAGATAATCAACACCTAATGACTCAGCTAGTCCTTTACCCGTAACAATTGCTCGCAGACCGTTTCGATTGACTTGTACAGGGATAGCATGGTTTGGATTCGTCAATAACACTACATAACTAGAAAAGGCCGACACTCTGACCACTTGTCCCATGACGCCTTGTGCATCTAAGACCGCCTGCCCTACATGCACACCATCCCTCTCACCTTTATTAATCACAACTTGTTGTGAGAATGGATCAAGATCGATAGTGAGTATTTCAGCCACTTTAACTCTGTCACGCAATCGAAATGACGAACCCAGCAATTCTCTTAGCCGTAGGTTTTCACGCTCTAAGTCTTCCAGTTTTTGTAAACGCTGATTATTGAGTAGATTAGTAACTTCTAGTTCTGCATTTTTTTCTTTTAACTCCTGACGCCCAACAAAAAAGTCACTAAACCAGTCCACTGCATTACGAGGTAATGATGCAGCAGCTTGAATCGGGTAAACGGCCGCAGATAGATTACTCCGCACTGATGCAAAGCTATTTAATCTAGTATCTAAGAAAAACAACACCGTAGAAGCGATTAGCGCTAATAACAGTCTTAAATTTAAAGATGGGTCATTGCTAAATAATGGTTTGATAATCAAGGTCCCTGAAATTAAAAAACCTTTGCAGAATTAAAATCTGCAAAGGTTCAGAACAATCTACAGTGATTTATTATTCATATGTGAATATATCAGTGCCTTTTTCATCAATCATTTCTAAAGCTTTACCACCACCACGCGCTACACATGTCAGAGGATCTTCAGCAACAATCGCAGGTAAGCCAGTTTCTTCCATTAATAAGCGATCTAAGTCACGTAGCAAAGCACCACCACCTGTTAATACCATACCTCGCTCAGCGACATCAGCACCTAATTCAGGCGGTGTTTGTTCTAATGCCGTTTTCACAGCAGAAACAATACCAGACAAAGGATCTTGCAATGCTTCTAGAATTTCATTGCTGTTTAAAGTGAAACTTCTAGGAATACCTTCAGCCAAGTTGCGTCCGCGTACTTCCATCTCTTTAACTTCATTGCCTGGATAAGCTGAGCCAATTTCTTTCTTTATTTTCTCTGCTGTTGATTCACCAATTAATGTGCCGTAGTTACGACGAACATAATTGACAATCGCTTCGTCGAATAAGTCACCACCGATACGCACAGAGGCTGAATAAACAATACCGTTTAGGGATAGCACAGCAACTTCAGTAGTACCACCACCGATATCGAGTACCATCGAGCCGCTTGCTTCTTCTACAGGCATGCCCGCACCAATTGCTGCAGCCATTGGCTCTTCAATCAAAAAGACATCACGAGCACCAGCACCAGCTGCAGACTCACGAATTGCGCGGCGCTCAACTTGAGTCGAACCACATGGCACACACACTAATACTCGAGGACTAGGCTTTAAAAAACGACCTTCATGCACTTTGCGAATAAAATGCTGTAACATTTTTTCTGTAACAGTGAAATCAGCAATAACACCATCTTTTAAAGGTCTGATAGCGGTAATGTTGCCAGGAGTACGACCAAGCATTAATTTAGCCTCGGCACCAACCGCTGCAATTGATCGCGGCCCTCCAGGACCTTTATCTTGGCGTATCGCAACAACAGAAGGTTCGTCTAAAACAATGCCCTTTCCACGCACATAAATCAGCGTATTAGCTGTACCGAGATCGATCGACAGATCGTTAGAAAACATACCGCGTAAACGTTCAAACATTGAAAAACCACTGGTCAGAATATAAAAGAGAACTACTTTATCAATCCATGGGGCTGTTGAGCAAGCCACTAATGATTTAAACTGTGCGCTTGTTTAGTAAAATTTACTTGGAACCGTCGATGAGTTTAGATAAAACCGATGTAGAAAAAATTGCCTATTTAGCCCGCTTAGCAATTGATGACAATGATATCCCTGAATATGCGCAAGATTTAAATAATATTTTCGATCTTGTTGAACAGTTAAATGATGCCGATACCAGCACTATTAGCCCAATGGCACACCCTTTCGACGCCAAACAACGTTTACGTGCAGATACTGTGACAGAAACAAATCAACGCGAAAAATTTCAAGCTATTGCGCCTAAAACTGAAGATGGCGTCTACCTTGTCCCTCAAGTTATAGAATAAGTTGCGCTAGTCCATTAGCAATTAACTAGTTAACGTTATATTTCAAAGAAATACAGGCAAAACCATGCACACTAAATCTCTTTCAGAACTTTCTGCGGCACTTCATAGTGGTGAAATTAGCAGTGTTGAATTAACTCAGCACTATCTTGATCGCATTAAAACTCATAATGATGATATCAATGCATTTATTACAATTTGTGAAGAATCAGCCCTAGAACAAGCTCGCGCAGCTGATACTCAGCTACAAAATAAAACAGCCGGTAAATTAACGGGGATTCCGCTCGCACATAAAGATATTTTCTGTACCGAAGGTGTACGCACAAGCTGTGCATCAAAAATGCTGGATAACTTTATTTCTCCTTATAACGCAACTGTTGTCGATAAGCTTAATGCTGCTGGAATGGTGACCTTAGGCAAAACTAATATGGATGAGTTTGCGATGGGCTCATCAAATGAAACAAGCTTTTATGGCCCCGTAAAAAACCCTTGGGATACTGACCGTGTTCCTGGCGGCTCATCAGGAGGTTCTGCAGCTGCGATGGCAGCAAGACTAGCTCCTATCGCGACTGGTACGGATACAGGTGGCTCTATTCGTCAACCAGCATCACTATGTAACCTAACGGGCTTAAAACCAACTTATGGACGTATCTCTCGCTATGGGATGATTGCGTTTGCTTCAAGCCTCGATCAAGCAGGCCCAATGGCACACAGTGCAGAAGATGCGGCTTTATTACTTAATGTAATGGCAGGCTTTGATGAACGTGATTCAACCAGTGTTGAACGTGATGTGCCTGATTACACCGATACTTTAAATAACTCTCTTGAAGGCCTGCGCATTGGTCTACCTAAAGAGTTCTTTAGTGAAGGTTTAGACCCACAAATTGCTGAAACGGTAAATGCAGCGATTAAAACCTATGAATCTTTAGGTGCAACGGTTAAAGAAATTACGCTTCCTAATAGTAAGTTAGCTGTACCAACTTATTATGTAGTAGCTCCAGCCGAATGTTCATCTAACCTATCTCGTATGGATGGTGTTCGATTTGGACATCGTTGTGAAGAACCTACAGATCTTAATGATTTATATGAGCGTTCTCGCGGTGAAGGTTTTGGCGAAGAAGTAAAACGTCGCATTATGATAGGTACTTATGCCTTATCTGCGGGTTACTATGACGCTTATTATCTAAAAGCACAGAAATGCCGCCGCCTAATCAGCGAGGACTTCAAACAAGCATTTGAAGAAGTTGACGTTATTATGGGACCAACTGCACCCACAACTGCATTCAAATTAGGTGACAAGAAAGATGATCCTGTTGCGATGTATCTTGCTGATATTTATACGATCAGCACAAACCTAGCTGGCTTGCCTGGCATGTCGATTCCTGCTGGTTTTGTTGAAGGACTACCTGTTGGCCTACAACTTATCGGTAACTACTTTGATGAAGCGCGTTTGTTAAATGTTGCTCACCGTTACCAACAAGTAACCGATTGGCATCAACAAACACCAGAAAGTTTTAAATAAATTAAATATGTGACATTCAAACAATTTGGGTGTCACAGTTTAAATTCTAGTAGACAAGGAGCCTCAATATGAAGGCATCAGAACTCTTTATTCGTAGTCTTGAGAACGAAGGGGTTGAATATATCTTTGGTATTCCTGGCGAAGAAAATTTAGATGTTATGGATTCGCTGCTAGATTCGAATATTAAATTCATTACCACTCGCCATGAACAAGGTGCAGCCTTTATGGCTGATGTATATGGCCGATTAACAGGTCGCGCGGGTGTATGTCTCGCTACCCTGGGCCCTGGTGCAACTAATTTAATTACGGGTGTTGCTGATGCCAATATGGATAATGCACCACTCGTAGCAATCGCAGGACAAGCAGCGACTAATCGATTACATAAAGAGTCTCACCAAGTGCTGGACCTAGAGGCTATGTTTCTGCCCATCACTAAATATTCTACTCGTATCGTTGGACCAGAAGCTATAACTGAAATAGTGAGAAAAGCATTCAAAGTGGCTCAAACAGATAAAAGTGGTGCCTGCTTCATTGAGTTTCCTGAAAATATTGCCGAGATGGAAATCGAAGACACGCCACTTCGAATAAAAAATGCTTCTCCCGCAGAGCCTGCTGCCGAGCAAGTAGAACAAGCTGCCAAACTCATATCAGAAGCAAAAAATCCGATCATCCTAGCGGGTAATGGCGTAGTGAGATCGGGCGCATCAAAAGCCTTAGCTGAGTTTGCACTGTCACTGGGAATTCCTGTCGCAAATACTTTTATGGCCAAAGGAGTTATTCCATTCAATCATCCCATGGCCTTAGGCAGTGTCGGACTCCAATCAGGTGATTACGCAAACTGTGGTTTTGCAAATGCCGATGTCATTATCTGCATTGGCTACGATATGGTCGAGTACCACCCTTATCTATGGCACCCTTCTCGTGACCGTGCCATTATTCATATTGATACTACTCATGCTGAAGTCGATGCCTATTACAGTGTGGTATTAGGTGTTATTGGTAATATTAATCATAGTTTAAACCGTATTGCCGCTATCAGTACTCCACATAAAGGCAAAGCAATGCGTACTTTGCGGAATAGTCTGATTCAGGACATGAATCAACACCGTGATGATGCTGAATTTCCCATTAAACCACAAAAGATCATCTGGGACTTACGTACTGCGATGGACCTGAAAGATATCGTTATTTGCGATGTTGGTGCCCATAAAATGTGGATGTCTCGCATGTTCCGCTGTGAGCACCCCAATACTTGTATTATCTCAAATGGCTTCGCCAGTATGGGGATCGCAGTACCTGGAGCGATTGCGGCCAAACTCGCCAACCCAAACCGAAATGTCGTGGCAGTCACTGGTGATGCAGGATTTTTAATGAATTCTCAAGAAATTGAAACTGCAATGCGCTTAAATATCGCAATTGTTATTTTGATTTGGAATGATGCAAGCTATGGCCTAATCGAGTGGAAACAACAAAACCAGTTTGGTCGTACCAGTAATGTTAAATTTACCAATCCAGACTTTGTCCAATATGCTCAATCTTTTGGTGCCGTAGGTATTAAAATTAATAGTACAGAAGAATTAATGCCCGAACTAACTGAAGCGTTTAACCGCGATACAGTCACCATTCTTGATTGCCCCGTTGATTATCGAGAAAACCTTAAATTAACCGAAACCTTAGGTCAATTAACCTCTGCACACTAACATATAGCGTTAAGGCTCTAATTATGAAATCTCAGCACCGCCACATCTTTTTCGCATTAGCACTTATTATTGCTCTCTTTGCTATTAACTGGATAAATAGTGGCTCAAATATGCGACCAGAGCTCTCATTTACCGATATTGATGGTAAGTCCCACAGCCTAGAACAATATAATGGCAAACCTATCCTAGTTACTTTCTGGGCAACAGACTGCACAGGGTGCATCCAAGAAATGCCAGATCTTATTGCTTTGCATAAACAATATACAAGCAAAGGTCTAGTCATGATTGATGTTGCTATGGCTCATGATTCGCCAGAACATATCAAAGCAATGCGCGATGAACGTCAGCTACCCTTCATTATCACATGGGATAGTAACAATGAAATTGCTCAAGCTTTTGATAATGTGCGAGTGACCCCTACCCACTTCTTGATTGATCCAAACGGCGAAATAACGATGCGCAAAATAGGTGCGATTAATAAAAAATTATTAGAAAGCAAGCTCTATAGCATGGGACTTACAGCCAGTTAACCATTAATCATCTGTTAAGTTAATCTTATATATGGTATAAAGTTCGGCTTTGTAGTTTTCGTTGGACGCATTTGCGTTTCAACATCATGTTCAATTAGGAGCGATTTAATATGGCACGAGTATGTCAGGTAACGGGTAAACGCCCAATGGCTGGGAACAATGTTTCTCACGCCCACAATAAAACAAGACGTCGGTTTCTTCCGAATCTTCATCCTCACCGCATTTGGGTTGAGTCAGAAAACCGTTGGGTTAAATTGCGCGTAAGTAACCACGGCCTACGTATCATCGACAAAAAAGGTATCGATGCTGTATTGGTTGATATCCGTGCCCGCGGCGAAAAAGTTTAAGGAGAATTAGACATGCGCGAAAAAATTAAATTAGTTTCATCTGCAGGTACTGGTCATTACTACACTACTGACAAAAACAAACGTACTATGCCTGAAAAATTGGAATTGAAAAAATTCGATCCAGTTGTTCGTAAACACGTAATGTACAAAGAAGCTAAAATTAAATAATTTTAAGCTTTGCACAAAAAAGCCTGCGATTGCGGGCTTTTTTTTGTCTAAAGAAAGCACTGAATCTTGCATTCTCCTATCGATACCTGCTCACTAATTGATAATAAAGTTCCCCAGCAAGTTGTGCTAAGATTAAATCATTTAGTCACCTTAAATAAGCGATACAGCGCTACAGGAATAAACCGATGTCAGGAACCGCTATTTCCGACACAATTCTGATTGCACGACAACCGATTTTAGATAGTAAGCTGTCTATTTTTGCCTACGAGCTACTATTTAGAGGCAGCGATGTAAACGAATCTTGCGTAGATGAATTTAACGGAGACTTAGCAACAACTCAAGTTATCAATAACGCTTTTATGGAGTTTGGCATTGAACGACTTATTGGCAATAAGCGCGCATTTATCAACTTAACTCAGTCCTATATCACAGGCGAGATAGAACTGCCCTTTGACCCTAGTCATGTTGTACTGGAGGTGCTTGAAGATATAGAAGTTACTGATGAGGTTGTGTCAGGCATTCAAAAATATGCCGAACAAGGTTTCACCATCGCTCTAGATGACTTTATATATAGCGAAGAGCAACTCCCACTGATTGAAGTGGCATCGATTATTAAAATAGATATTTTAGCTTTAACTGAAGCAGAATTAATACAGCATGTCGCCTTACTTAAGACAAAAAATGTGAAATTACTCGCTGAAAAAGTCGAAACCTATGCGCAGTATGAGCAATGTAAAAATCTTGGGTTTGAGTATTTCCAAGGCTATTTTTTCTGTCAACCTAAACTTATTAACGGCAAAGCTCTTCCTGAGAATAAATTAGCTGTTTTACGTATTCTAAAAAACTTGCAGAACCCTGACGTTACAATGGAAGAAATTGAACACCTTATTCGCGAAGATGTTTCTCTTAGTTTTAAATTGTTACGCCTACTCAACTCTGCTGCTGTCTGCCCTCCGAAACGAGTCGAATCGATCAAACAAGGCTTAATATTTTTAGGACTTAAATCAATAAAGTCGTGGGCAACCGTGATTGCCTTTTCAGATCTAGAAGTAAAAATCACAGAACTCATGACGACGGCACTGATGCGCGCTAAAATGGCATCTGAGCTCGCCACTTACTTTCAGTGTGATAAAGACGCCGCCTTTATCACTGGTTTATTTTCATTATTGGATGCTATCGCAGAGCTTCCTATGAAATCGATTCTGCATTCGTTACTACTTGATGAAGACATCAATCATGCTTTATTACAAGAAGGCAAAACACCTCTCGGTGAATTATTATTATTTATAATCAAGTATGAAGGTGGTCACCTTGATGAAATTCCCTCAAACATCACCTTCACGCAGCTTAATAACGCTTATTTAGCTGCGACTGAATGGGTCAATATCGCAGAACAACAACTCTAAAAAATTATGCCAGAACCATTACTCACAAGTCGTGAATTATCACGTCGATTCGGCGATAATACAGCCGTCAACAACGTCAGCTTCTCAATTCAGAAAGGCGAGGTGCTAGGGTTTTTAGGTCCCAATGGTGCAGGAAAAAGCACAACGATGAAAATGCTCAGTGGTAATCTGGCCCCCTCTCAAGGAGAAATTTTCATTAATGGTTATGATCTTCTATCACAACCAAAACAAGCAAAGGCTCATATTGGTTATTTACCTGAACAACCACCATTGTATAAAGAGCTAACAGTAAAAGAATTTTTATCTTTTTGTGCTCAAATAAATCAAATTCCCAGCTCAAAAGCTAAATTAGCGGTTGATACAGTCATTGAACGATGTGGACTTGATAATGTCACTAAACGCCTTATTGCTAATTTATCAAAAGGCTTTCAACAACGAGTCGGCATAGCACAAGCTATTATCCATGCGCCTGCTGTTGTGATCCTTGATGAACCGACATCAGGCCTAGATCCTATTCAAATCCGAGAAATCCGCCAATTGATTAGAGATGTTGCTAATGAACATAGCGTGATCTTGTCTACACATATTTTGCCTGAAGTCCAAATGCTTTGTGATCGTGTCCAAATCATTAATCAAGGACAACTGATTCTGAGTGATACGATTACCGGTCTCAGTCAGCATATGCAATCTTCAAGTCTACTCATTGAGCTCACCTCCCCACCGACTATCGATATTCTTAATGATATAAACGGGGTCATTAAAGTTGAAGCACTTAGAGAAAATAAATTCCGCCTGCATTACCAACCAGATACTGATCCAACTGATATATTAGTATCCAGTGCAGTACAAAACCAATGGCAACTCAAACTGCTCACTCCTGAACAGCATTCTTTAGAAGATGTCTTTATGAAAATTATTCAAACTGAGCAGGTTACCTAATGCTCACACTTGCTAAAAATGAACTATATCGTCTCTTCTTGTCGCCTCTCGCATGGATAATCTTGGCATTAACACAGCTTATTCTTGCCTATTTATTTTTAACTCATATTGATTATTTTGTTCAAATCCAAGCTAAGATTGCCACCATTCCAGGAGCGCCAGGCCTAACGGAACTGGTAGCGATTCCCCTGCTTAATAACGCAGCAACCATATTGCTATTGATAACACCATTGATCACTATGCGTTTAATCGCTGAAGAAAGACGTAATGAAAGTTTACCGTTATTACTGTCAGCCCCTCTTTCTATGAGCCAAATTGTATTGGGTAAATTCATAGGGACATTCTGTTTTCTATTACTCTTAGTAATTCTAGTCAGCCTAATGCCACTTTCACTCACTGTTGGTAGTAATCTTGATTTTGGTTTACTGCTATCAGGTATGCTTGGGCTAACACTTTTATTGTCCAGCTTTACTGCTATCGGTTTATTTCTATCTTCATTAACCAAGCAGCCTGCCATTGCCTCAATGACAACCTTCGCGAGTCTGTTCTTATTGTGGATCATTGACTGGGCAGGCAATAGTGAATCATCAGGCTTATTCAGCTGGCTTTCATTACTTCGCCATTACCAGCCATTACTACAAGGTGAAGTGAACAGCAGTGACATTAGTTATTATTTAATCGTTACCACCTTATTTTTGATTGTTACGATTCATCACCTAGACTCTGAACGTTTAAAATAAATGAAAATCCAAAAAACAACACAACGTAATATCACCCTTCAAAATAGTATTTTTTATATTCTATTGATTGTTGTGGTCGTACTGCTTGCTCAAATATCTCTTAAGACTAATATGAGTAGTGATTGGACGAAAAACAGTCGTCATACCCTCTCTGAAACGACAATTGACTTCTTAAGCCAACTCGATCAACAAGTCACCATTCAAGCCTTTATAAGTCCTGATAATCAATACCATTCAGCACTAGAAAGTATACTGCGACGTTATCAGAATCATTCAAACCAACTACTCGTTGATTATATTGATCCTGATTTTTCACCAACCTTAGTCAGAGAGCTCAATATTAAGCAGCAAGCAGAAATAGTCGTTTCACGTGGCGAACAACAAGTCCATGTCTTCGACTTATCTGAACAGTCATTAACCAATGCCCTCATCAGCGTATCTCGTTCAAAAGAACAGTGGTTGGTATTTCTTGAGGGACATGGTGAACGAACACCTCTCGGTCAAGAAAATCACAATTTGAATATTTGGGGCCAGCAGCTTAAACAGAAAGGGTTTAACTTCCTAGCACTCGACTTAGTCAGTCAGAGTCAGATCCCTAATAATACAGCCGTTATCATTCTTGCCAGTCCAGAACGAACTCTACTGGACGGAGAAATATCGTTAATTAAGAACTATATTGATGACGGTGGAAATCTATTATTGTTAACCGATCCCAACACTCAACAATTTATTACCCCTCTTACCGAACAACTCAATCTAGAGTTTACCGATGGAACCGTTTTAGATCCAAACGCAGAGTTACTAGGTATTGCAGATCCACGTTTTACATTAGTCAATGACTACGCAAACCACCCTGTCGGAAGAGCAGTTAAAAGTGTGACTCTTTTCCCTCAAGCTTCTGCAATTAATCCTATAGAAAATAATAGCGAGTGGCAGCTTACACCTCTATTAAGAACGCAAAAAAGCACATGGGTTCATTCTGGTGAGATTGATGACAGTTTGAAGCAGGAGTTTAAATTTAATTCGGATGTTGATACTTCTGGGCCACTGAGTATTGCCTACTCATTAACCCGCCCTGTTATTAAACAAGGTGATAAGCAACAGCGTATTGCAGTTATTGGAGATAGTGATTTTATATCTAATTCTTATATTGGTAATGGCGCAAACCTCGAACTCGGCATGGCTCTCGTCAACTGGTTAGTGGGTGATGACCAGCTAATATCTATCCCGGTCAAAACAACTGTTGATGCTGAATTAAACTTATCGAAAACCCAGTCACTCATTATAGGTTTAGGTTTTTTAATCGTTTTACCTTTAGTACTATTTGTAACTGGTTTCATTATCTGGCGGAAACGACGCCAACGATGAAAAAACAAATAATTATTAATCTAGCATTAGTGCTCGGCATTGCCGTACTCGTTTTGTACCTCAACAAACCTCCTACTGAAACTGTTAAGCAACATTCAATATCTGCAGTTAAATCGGCAACAATTTCGTCGATTTTTATTTACAGAGAACAACGCGAAACCATTCATCTTGTAAAGAAAGATATTGGATGGCACATTATCCAACCTATCAAAGCCAAGGCTAATGATGTTCGGATTAGCTTATTGCTAGATCTATTATCGACGAGACCTAAAAGTCATTTTAAACTGACTCACGAAACAGACTTACATCCATTTGGACTTGGCTCAGCCAGCTTGTCAGTTCGACTTAATGACGAAGAGTTTCAATTTGGAAATATTGAAACACTAAATAAGTTACGCTATGTCAAACATAATGAGGTCGTTTATCTCATTAAAGATACATTAGCCCCGCTTCTTAACGCCTCAGCGGCAAGCTTTATTGATAATCGACTTGTCCCATCACCATCTAAGATATCTAGGTTAGAGCTCCCTTTACTCGATCTCAATACCGATAAAAATAACCTTGATAAACTCTCAATGACTCTTTCAGATGGTCATTGGTCCAGCAATATGCCAAGCCTCTCGAGCGATACCTTAGTAGAAATTGCCAGCTCATGGCAACAAGCCTATGCTATGCAAGTAATTCAGGTCTCGGAGCAATCACTACAAAATCTTACTGGGCAGAAAGTACTTATCAACTATACTAATACTCCTCCATCAGAATTCATTTTACAGCTATCAGCTACGAATTTAAGTTTGATTAACTCAGCAGCACGACTAAAATATCAGTTCCCCATTGCTATGAAACATAAATTATTTGTACACACTGAGTCTAACTAATGCCTGAATTACCTGAAGTTGAAACTACCCGTAGGGGCATTGCACCTCATATTCAATCACAGAAAATTATTGCTGTGACCGTTAGGAATAATAAATTAAGGTGGCCTATTCCTAAAGATCTTGCCGATACACTCCAAAATCAATCCATACACAATGTTAGTCGAAGAGCTAAATATCTACTACTCAAGTGCGACTCAGGCACATTAATTATTCATCTAGGTATGTCAGGTCACCTACAAATAATTGAGGATGCATCACTCGTTGGAAAGCATGACCATGTAGACATTCTGTTTGATAATGGTTTGACCCTTCGCTACACTGATCCTAGACGCTTTGGCGCGATGTTATGGTCTGACAAAACAGATATAAATTCACACCCACTCCTGAATAAACTAGGTCCAGAGCCGTTATCAGATGACTTTTCATTGGACTACCTATTGCGTGTTGCTGCTGGCCGTCGAGTTCCTATCAAAACATTCATTATGAATGGAAACTATGTAGTCGGAGCAGGCAATATCTATGCGAATGAATCATTATTTTTAGCTGGAGTTCACCCTAAAACACCTGCAGGTGATTTATCTAAGCAACAATATGAAAAGTTACTTGCAGCGATAAAAAAAGTATTAGAAAAAGCCATTACAGCAGGCGGAACAACGCTAAAAGACTTCAAAAAAAGTGATGGTAAGCCAGGTTATTTTGCTCAGCAACTTAATGTGTATGGCAGAGAGCATGAAGCTTGCCCTCTGTGTGGTTCAGAAATTATTCAATATAAAGAAGCACAAAGGGCAACCTATTATTGCCCTTTGTGCCAAACTCTTTAATCAGGTTTAACCTAAAACAACGACATCTTCTGCCTGCCAACCTTTATCGCCTTTTACGGCCTTAAATTCTACTTTCTGGCCATCATTTAATGATTTAAAGCCTTCACCTTGGATTGCACGGAAATGAACAAATACATCATCTCCATCTGCTTGCTCTAAAAAACCAAAGCCTTTGTCTGCGTTAAACCATTTAACAGTGCCAGTTATCTTGTCAGCCATTCGAACTCTCTCATTTAAATATAATACAATTAAAATTAACCCGTTTATCTACTGGTCAATTGCACAATATCAGCATTATGAGCATGAAACAATGGACAAAAACAACTGAAGAAAAACCTGGTTACTCTAATTAATTCAGACACTTAAAATTAACGGAACTGTAAT
>NODE-38-length-43495-cov-5.71344_pt1 | contig 43495 bp, 38 predicted proteins | sample MGYA00139097_ERZ477577 | MGnify/ENA metagenome assembly ERZ477577
CCTCATCAATCAATTCACCACCTGAAACAATTAATTCGTCAGCTTTCTGGTATGCGTGGTCTGATGGCAAAACCACAGAAGTCTGGAGCGTCAGCTCAGGATATTATTGAAAATCCGATCCTTTCTAACTTTAAGGAAGGTCTGTCAATTCTTGAGTACTTTATATCTACACACGGTGCACGTAAAGGACTTGCAGATACAGCCTTGAAAACGGCTGATGCTGGTTACCTTACTCGCCGTTTGGTTGACGTTGCTCAGGATGTAGTGATCAATTCTTTTGACTGTGGTACATTGAGAGGATTAGTTGCTACTGCTTTGACTAAAAGCGATGAGATTGTAGAACCTTTAAGTGATAGAATTGTTGGTAGAACAGCAGTTCACGACATTTATCACCCAGAGTCTGACGAATTAATTGTTTCAGGTGGTGAATTGATTGATGAGGAGATTGCTTCGGCTATTGATGCTGCAGGCATTGATGAAGTTGAAATTCGCTCAGTATTGACATGTGAAATGCGTAGAGGAGTTTGTTCAAAGTGTTATGGTAAGAATCTATCTACACTTCGTCCTGCTCAGATTGGTGACGCAGTTGGTGTTGTTGCAGCACAGTCAATTGGTGAACCTGGTACGCAGTTGACACTTCGTACATTCCACGTTGGTGGTACAGCATCTAATATTGCAGACGAGAATGACTTGAAGGCAAAATCTGCTGGTACACTTGATATCGACGAATTAAGAACAATTGAACGAACGGATAAAAATGGTAATCAAGTAGTAGTTGTTGTTGGACGTTCTGCTGAATTGAAGATAACTGATTCGAAAGGAATCGTCACGATGAATGCTAATATTCCTTATGGTGCTGAAATGGTTGCCAAGAGCAAAGCGAAGTTGAAGAAAGACGATGTGATATGTAAATGGGATCCATATAACGCGGTTATCATTACTGAGGTAAATGGTAAGATTCACTTTGAAAATATTATTGAAGGAATCACTTTCCGTGAAGAGGTTGATGAGCAAACAGGATTTACAGAAAAGGTAATTACTGAATCGAGAGATAAGAAGAAAATGCCTGCTATACATATCTTGGACCCTAAAACCAAAGAAATACTTAGAGAATACAGTTTACCTGTAGATGCTCACATTTCTGTTGGTGAAGGTGATAAGATTGATGCTGGTGAAATTTTAGTTAAGATTCCACGTAAGGCTGGTAAATCTGGTGATATTACAGGTGGACTTCCACGTGTCACGGAATTATTTGAAGCGCGTAATCCTTCTAATCCTGCAGTTGTATCTGAAATTGATGGAGTTGCTGAATACGGAAAAATTAAGCGTGGTAATCGTGAGATTCAAATCACTTCGAAGACAGGAGATGTGCGTAAATATTTGGTTCCACTTTCGAAACATATCCTTGTACAGGAAAATGATTTCGTAAGAGCAGGTCAGCCTCTATCGGTTGGTGCGATTACGCCAAATGATATATTGAACATTGAAGGTCCAACAAAAGTGCAAGAGTACTTAGTTAATGAAATTCAAGAAGTATATCGTCTACAAGGTGTAAAGATTAATGATAAGCACTTTGAGGTTATCGTTCGCCAAATGATGTTGAAGGCACAAATCGTTGATTCAGGTGATACTAGGTTCCTAGAAGGACAATCTGTGCACAAGGCGGATATCATGGAAGAGAATGATGCAGTATACGGAATGAAGGTCGTAACTGAAGCTGGAGATTCAACGGAACTGAAGGCAGGTATGATTGTGTCTGCACGTAAGTTGAGAGATGAGAACTCGCAATTGAAGAGAACTGACAAAGCGTTAGTTGAATCAAGAGATGCAGTTCCAGCAACATCAACTCCATTGCTTCAAGGTATTACTAGAGCATCACTTCAAACGCAATCGTTTATTTCTGCGGCATCGTTCCAGGAAACAACGAAAGTGTTGAATGAAGCTGCTATTTCAGGTAAGGAAGATCATCTTCTTGGATTGAAGGAGAATGTGATTGTAGGACACTTAATCCCTGCGGGAACAGGAGTTCGACATTTCCAGAAAATGTTGGTCGGTTCGAAAGAAGAGATCGAAGAAGCAGTTGAAGTTGCTAGCGTAGACTAGAAATAAATTGTAATAATTGTAAAAAGGGGGCGCAGATTGTGCCCCCTTTTTTGTGGTCACATAATTACATAATATAACTTCGAAAATTGAGGTTGTTTTAGAATTATTGCGCTGTGGTAATTTCTAATTCCTGAATTAATATTTCAATTATCATTTATTACATTTACGGTATGGAAAATAAGAAAAACGAAAATCATGTTAATATTGAGCTTTCAGAAGAAGTTTCTGAAGGTGTATACACGAATCTTGCGATTATCACACATTCACCATCTGAATTTGTTTTTGACTTCATACAAATGATGCCAGGAGTTCCTAAAGGAAAGGTCCGTTCACGGGTTATTATGACACCTCAGAATGCAAAACGTCTTTTGAATGCCTTGAATGATAATTTACAGAAATTCGAACAAAATTTTGGAGTAATTTCTGACGCAGAAGCACCCCCAATGCCGCCAATGAATTTCGGTACACCTACAACCCAAGCATAGTAGAATAGATCAACTTATTGAATTTCATGAGTTTACTTAAATGTAAGTCGTGTTTTCCATTCTTTGATATTCTTGCAATCATCCATGACTCTAATAATGACTTCCTTATTACCTGTCATGGAAGCTTCTCGTGTATAGGTTACAAGTCCATTTTTATACTCATATTCAAGTAATTTCCATTCTCCGTTTATGAATAAATCGTAGTCGGCTATGCCTGTCCCCTTGTCAGCTATTCGCCACTGCATTTGATTACGAGTATAGGTGGTAGTGTTATTATTAAAATTTACTGGTGTAATAGTTGGGCTAATTGTATCCCGCTTCAATGTGTAGTTTCCGAAATATTTAGACTCACACAAAATGTGCCCATCATTATATTCAATGCTCAAAGCTCGACTTCTCCCTTTTGCTGTTATAATTTCCAAGTAATGTTTACCATCTTTTTCCAAATTTGGTTCCAGAATACTTATGCGATATGCATTATGAACAGGAATATCTCTTTTTCCAATAGACCAATCAATTTTGTTATCATCAATTTTTAATGGCTCATAGGTCGTGGTCGCGGGAAACTCTATAGATGTGTTTTCTTTTACGACTAACATAGATTGACTTGGCCTTAAATAGGATAGATCTGGAGCCAAACGCTCATCTGCAGACATTTCTCCATTCTCTATAGCTAACTTGAACTTCAATTCGGATCGATTTCCTTGAACGTCGTAGGCAATGTAATGGACAGAATAGGATTTTCCAGGTGAAGGCTGAAAAATTCCAAGACCTTCTTTTGTATAGATTGGAAGATCATTTTCGCGCGTACGAAAACATTTGTGGTATTTTTTTTTGTTGACTGAGTACTCCTCAAAATCTTTATGACAGTTGACATAGCGTGTGGATTCGAATGGAATTCGATCTGACTGTTGACCGAATAATGTATCACCGTCAATTATAAGGAGGCTTCCATAAAGGCCACATCGGTTGCTCGCTGCATCTAGACGATCTATTACATCAAAAGCGAATCCCAGCCCACCTGAAGTGGTTAGGTAGCTTGCTGGAACCTTAATAAGGTTTTCTGAAACGAAATAATTTGTGTTTCCCTTTTGTGTAGTTCTTCTAATTTCCATGTTTGAGTAGCGATATCCATCTTTTGAAAGACTGTATATTTTTACTCCACGTATTTCAGGCTTCTTACTGTCAGGGATATCAAAGCCATAAACAAGTGGATTCAGAGCGTGCTCTGTTTTCGTGTCACGTAATTCAAAATGCAAATGAGGAGCCGTAGACCCTCCTGTATTACCAGAAATTGCAATTACTTGTCCACGAGCTATTTTGACCTCATCCTTTTTGGGGAATATTTCGACTGCAAAATTTTGTTCCTTTATTTGTGCGGCAGTTACAATTGAATCAATTTGTCCTTTAAACTCACTGCAATGGGCGTATACACTAGTAATACCGTTTGGATGGTCTATGTAGACCACTTTCCCATAGCCATAGGGAGAAATTTTTATTCTTGACACAAAACCCTTTTCGACTGAATAAAGTTTATATCCTGTTTTGCCATTCGTTTTGAAATCAAGCCCCATATGGAAATGATTCGGTCGCAATTCCCCAAAATTTGAGGATAATACATGGGGGATTCCTACTGGAGAATGATAATTTATTTGGTCAGCCTTTTGACCGAAAGAAAGAATACTTATCAGCTGAAATAAGACTTGTAAAACAAAAAGTTTCTGCATTTGTCAAAAATAGATTTTTGATAAGTTATCGGCAACAATTGACCCAAAAATCTTGGTGGTGTGTGTTACAATACTATTTTTGTATTAAAGTCGTTTTTATGTCAGATCGAATTCATGAATTGATTGATGGAATAAGGGAGAAAGCTTCCTCGTTGCATAGTCAGCTTTCGACAGAACGCTCAACAAATCAGAAGCTTCAGGAAGAAGTTGAAGGATTAAGAAAACAACTCTCCGCAAGAGATGGAGAAATTGCTGAGCTTTCTTTGAAAATGGATGAATTGGAAACGAAACTGAATACGACGAGTGAAAGAGAAGTCATTGGTTCTGAAAGCATGGGAGTGTCAAATGAAGAAATTGATGAATTGGTGAAGGAAATCGAATACTGCATCGGGCAGTTAAAAAAATAAAGCATGGCAAAATTGTCTGTCAAAGTTGTAGTTGCTGGTAGAACATACCCACTTTCTGTGAGTGAAAGTGAGGAAAAGAAAGTTCTAAAAGCAGCGGAAGACATCAACAAAGCGATAAAATTGCTTCAGGACAATTATGCCGTTAAGGATATGCAGGATTTGCTTGCAATGACAGCGCTTCAGTTGGCGTCTAAGGCGGATAGTAAGAAATCAGAAAACGATAATTCAGTAGATTTCAGTGAAGTTGAAGAGAAACTCGAAACATTGTCGAAAGATTTGAATGAATTAAAGTAGTGCTTTACTTTTTATTAGATCTCCCCCATCATTTCATACAATGACGTATGTGTGATGGGTTTTTTATTTAATAAATAGCGAAATTATGGGGTTAGTGTATGGTATAATTGGACTTGTTGCTGGTGGAGTAATCGCCGTGATAATCCAAAGCGTTCTTCTGAAAAGCAGGAAGGAGCAAATTATTAAAGATGCCGAAAAAGAAGGAGAGAACATGAAGAAGAACAAGATTCTTCAGGCAAAAGAAAGGTTCCTCAAATTGAAAGAAGAGCATGAAGTAAAGATAAAAGATCGTGAGCGAAAGCTACAATCTAGTGAAGATCGGATACGTAACAAAGAGGCTTCATTATCTAAAAAAATTGAAGAAACAAATCGTAAGGATAAGCAAATTGGCAACAGTCAATTGTCTCTTGATGGTAAGATCAAGGCATACGAGAGTAAGCAGCAAGAATTAGATAAGATGCACCAGAAAACGGTTGCGGAATTTTCTAAGGTAAGTGGTATGTCTGCTGAGGACGCTAAGGCTGGATTGGTTGAGTCATTGAAGGATGAGGCCCGTACAGCAGCAATGGCTAGTATAAATGAGATTTTAGAAGATGCTAAACTCAACGCGAACCGCGAGGCGAAAAAAGTAGTTATTCAAGCAATTCAGAGAGTTGCAACAGAGCAAGCAATTGAAAATTCAGTTTCCGTATTTAATATTGAATCTGATGAGGTTAAAGGTAGGATTATTGGTCGTGAAGGCCGAAACATTCGTGCTTTAGAGGCAGCAACGGGAGTTGAGATAATTGTTGATGATACTCCTGAGGCAATTATACTTTCTTGCTTTGACCCAGTGCGTAGAGAGATTGCTCGATTGGCCTTGCATCAACTTGTTTCTGATGGCAGAATTCATCCTGCAAGAATTGAGGAAGTTGTTGCGAAGACTAAGAAGCAACTTGATGAGGAAATTGCAGAAACAGGACGTCGAACTTGTATTGATCTTGGAATTCATGGATTGCATGCAGAATTGACGAGAATGATTGGTAGAATGAAGTACCGGTCTTCTTATGGTCAAAACTTACTTCAACACTCTAGAGAAGTAGCTAACTTATGTGCAATAATGGCTGCAGAATTGGGGTTAAACGTTAAGTTGGCTAAACGAGCGGGATTACTTCATGATATTGGTAAAGTTCCAGATGAAGAACCAGAATTGCCGCATGCTGTGCTTGGTATGAAGTTGGCAGAGAAGTTTGGTGAAAAACCAGATGTCTGTAATGCTATTGGAGCACACCACGATGAGGTCGAAATGACAACATTGATAGCACCAATTGTTCAGGTGTGTGATGCTGTTTCAGGTGCACGTCCAGGAGCAAGAAGAGAGATTGTTGAGTCTTATATTAAGAGAATCAAAGATTTGGAAAGTTTAGCTTTGGGTTATGACGGAGTTAATACAGCCTATGCTATCCAAGCAGGACGTGAATTACGTGTTCTTGTGGAAAGTGAGAAAGTAACGGATGCACGTGCTGATGAGTTGTCATTCGAAATATCTCAACGTATTCAAACTGAGATGACCTATCCAGGACAGGTAAAAGTAACTTTGATCCGAGAAAAAAGAGCAGTGAATTATGCAAAGTAAACTTGATACTGCGGTTGAGCTCTTAAAAGACAAGCACGTTCTGGTGACAGGAGGTGCTGGTTTTATTGGCTCGAATCTGGTAGAGTTTTTACTTGAGAATAAAATTCGCGTTTCAGTATTGGATAACCTGTCGACTGGAAAGCGTACTAATTTGACAGAATTTAGTGAAAATCCTTTGTTCAGTTTTATTGAAGGAGATATCACCGATTTTAATACATGTTTAAGTGCAATAGAGGGGATTGATGTTATCAGCCATCAAGCAGCATTAGGATCGGTTCCGAGATCAATAGAATTTCCGCATAACACGCATAATGTTAATGCCACAGGATTCTTGAATATATTGCATGCTGCAAAGGAAAGAGGAGTGAAGAGGTTTGTGTATGCAAGTTCTTCTTCGGTCTATGGTAATAGCGTAGAATCGCCAAAACAAATTGGTGCCGAGGGAGAATTATTGTCGCCTTATGCTGTGACGAAGCGACTTAATGAAGAGTATGCTAGTGTATATAACAAATTGCATAATATGCAGACAATAGGGTTGCGTTATTTCAATGTTTTTGGTTCAAGACAAGATCCGAATGGAGTTTATGCCGCCGCTATTCCCAAATTCATCGATAAAATGATGACAGGCGATCAACTAATTATTAATGGTGATGGGGAGCAGACACGTGATTTTACCTATGTAAAGAACGCGGTCAAGGCCAATGTGTTGGCATTATCTTCAGAGAATACTTCCGTTTACGGATCGACCTACAATATCGCTTGCGGAGAGTATTTTTCATTAAACGATGTTGTAAATTCAGTAAAAAACACATTGATAAAATTTGGTCAATACAATGAGTCATGTACGATAGTGAATGGTCCGGATCGTCCAGGGGATATACGCGATTCATTGGCGGATATTACAAAAACAACAGAGCAGTTGGGCTACGAAGATTTACATTATTTCGAACAAGGTATTTCTGAGTATCTCGGTACGCTTTGCAAGAATGATTAAAAAGATCAATTTAAAGTCAGAAATTTTTAAATACATCGTTGTTTTGATGTCAGGGACAGTATTGGCCCAATTGATGACTTATCTCTTTGCGCCAATTATCTCAAGGCTTTATACGCCGGAAGAATTTGGCGATTTAGCCATTTTTATGCGAATTGTTGGAGTAGGCGCTGCAATTGCTACTCTTCGTTATGAACCGGCATTACCTATTGTTAAAGGAGATTCACAATCATTTCGCTTATATCGATTTGCTTTAAGATCAACGATCATTGTAACCCTTATATCACTTATTGTGATAATTATTCCGGCTACAATGTCTTCGGACTTAAGTAGCGCACTCTATTATATCTTGTTGCCTGTAGCCTTATTATTTATGGCAATCTATAATATTGGAACAAATTGGGCGATACGTCATAAAAGGTTCAAACTTATTAGTTATACCAAGGTGGCCAATAACCTTTCTGCAGGGCTAATGAAAATGTTATTTGGGTGGCTAAAAATGGGGTACATTGGTCTAGTTATCGCTACTGTTGCAGGAGTTGGTCTGTCCACTATTTGGTTTATCCGCGATTTTTTCCGAGCCAAGGATTTGTACAGGATTAAATCTAGGTCTCCAGGGAATTTTATACTTGCTAAAGAGCATAAGGATTACCCATTGATTAACCTTCCGCATGCTGCCATGGATTTAGGGAGGGATTTATTAATCGCGGTTTTAATCCTTGAACTTTTTTCAAAAGCAGATTTAGGTTTGTACGATTACTCATTCAAGATGCTCCGTCTACCTCTAGTGCTCGCTGGTATGGCAATTGGACAAGTGTTTTTGCAAAGGTGTGCAGAAAAGGTTAACAACAATCAAGAGATCGTTTCCATGATTTCAAAAGCGGTAATATCGCTGGCTCTGCTGTCGATAGCCCCTTTTGTTATAGTTTTCTTTTATGGTGAGGAAATGTTCGCATTTGTTTTTGGAGAGGAATGGCGAGAAGCAGGAAAGTATTCTGAAATTATGGCACCTTGGTTTATGGTAAACTTCATTGCATCGCCGATTTCTACATTACCATTAATTTTAAATAAACAAAGAGTATTTTTTAAACTCGGAATGTTCGGAACTTTGTTAATGATCGGAACGATGGCTATTCCTAAATTGGTCTATAATGCGTCAATAGAGACTACAATATGGATTGTCAGTCTTACTCAAGCTGGTTATTTGCTTTTCGTTATCTTTAAGAAATTCCAATTTGCAATAAGGTACAATGCTGGGTAAACTATCACGATATTTAAGACAAAAAAAAGCGACGAAGTTTTTAAAAAGAACTTCTCCAGACATGCTGTATGGCTATGAAAAAAATGGCTTAAAATTAAATGATACCCGTGTTGGTAGTTCAACAACATTTGTTGGAGAAGAGAATTTAACCCTTGAAGATAATGTCTTTATTGGTCAGTATAATTTTGTTGAAGCGAGTAATGGAATTACCATCCGAGAAGGGTGTCAAATAACAAATTATGTTTCTATTCTAACACATAGCAGTCATAATTCAATTCGTTATTACGGAAAAGAATATCGAAAGAGTAAGGAGTTAAAAGGATATGTGAAAGGAAAAGTGGAGATAGGAAAATACACATTTATTGGTCCACATGTCACTATCATGCCAAATACGACGATAGGGAAAGGGAGTATTGTTTCTGCCTACAGTTTGTTAAAAGGAGATTACCCAGATTTTTCAATTATATCAGGTAATCCAGCAACTGTTGTGGGATCTACAAAAAGCAAGGATGAAGAGTTCTTAAGAGAGCATCCAGAGTTACAGGACTCTTATAATGAATGGGCAAAATAGAATTATGAGGGTATTGATCGTTGGTTTGCCTTTGTTTGCGGAAAGACTGCAAAAAGATCTTTCTGAATTTGACTCTTCCAATTCCTATTATAGTTTAAATACTTATTACAGTAGGAAGGATAGAATAAAGGCTTTGTTTTTAATCCCTCGAGTAGATGTCGTTTATTCAATCAACGGTACATTAGGTCAAAGTAGAGTTTTTGATCTTGCTTTTAGAAGGAAAAAGAAGGTCATGATGACTTGGGTGGGAACGGATGTGACGAAAGCTAAACAGTTAGGGGAAGTCAACGATGTTTTCTTAAATCAATCAGAACATTACTGCGAAGTCGGTTGGATTCAAGAGGAATTAAAGGAACTAAATATTCAAGCTGAGATTTTGAATTTTTTCAACTTCAGCGACGAAAAGAAAAACACTATTTGTTCGAGCGAACAATTACAAGTTCTCACATATATAAGCAAAGGAAGGGAGGAGTATTACGGCTGGAATGAAATAATTTCTGCGGCCTTGGAAAACAAAGATATTGAGTTTACTGTTGTAGGCACTGATGGGGAAGGGATGGCTGAGATTCCTGAAAATGTTAATTGTCTTGGATGGGTAGATGATATGGATTCATTGTTCGAGAAAGCACATTGTACAATTCGTTTTGTTGAACATGATGGATTATCTGGTTTTGTCCTTGAGTCACTTTTCAGAGGAAAACAAGTTATTTATAGTGAACCCTTAGATCACTGTCATCATGTACGGAGCACTTCGGAGATTTCTTCCAAATTGAATGAATTGAAAACTCGACGTGCGAATGGTGAGAGCTTATTGAATGTGACCGGAATCGATTACGTGAAGAAGAACTTTAATCGCGAGTATATTCTGAAGCGTCTAATTGAAAAATTTAAGGCATGAAAGGATTGCTTATAGCATATGCCTTTTCCCCGCAAAAAACTGTTGGAGTACTTCGTCCAACCTATTGGGCTGAAGAAATCGGGAAGCATTCAGATATAGAATTGGATGTTGTAACTGCCACGCTTTTGGATGGAACAGAAGTAAATTATAAGAGGTTCTATGTTGAGAACTCCGCCTCATCCCTCTGGTCAACATTCATTAAAGATGAGGGGCTTACTTGGCGAAAAAATCTGAAATCATTTTTTGAAGAGAATGGAACAGAACAATATGACTTTGCCTTGATTACTGGAGGACCATTTTTCCACTTCTCAATCGGTACGTTTTTGAAAAAGCGTGGATTGAAAATGATTTTTGATTTTAGAGACCCATTTAGTTATAACCCCCGACTTCAAGACAAAGGAATTAAACGGCTAATTAAAGAACGTTTTGAGCGAAAATGTTTAAAATCCGCTGATTTGGTGTTAACAGTGAATGATGCATGCCATGAATATATCGGAAAAGGCTTAAATGTAAAAAGAGGAATTCTTCCCAACGGCTTTGATGAGAGAATTGTAACACCGACCTTGAAAAATGTGGAGACCAAGTACGATTTCTTCTATGGTGGAAGATTTTACTGGGAACCCGATGTATTCTTTGATGTAGTTCAATCTGCGGGGCATACACTTTGTCACGCAGGTAAACGACAAGAACTTGACCACGCTTACACTGAGAGCGATTCCTTTTTTCAAGTTGGGATGATGTCTCAATCAGATATGTATCATGAGTTGGCTAAGGCTGAAATCGGAATTGTATTTACAATGGATATTGCCTTTGAATCAACAACCAAAATCTATGATTATTTGGCGCTTGGCAAAAAGATGCTCATTATCACAAAAGGTGAACCACATATAGGGGTGCTAAATCGTGAATTGGAAGGATATCCTATGTATCGCTGGGTTAATAATAATCGTAATGATATTCAGGAGGCAATTAGGGAATTACAAGATTTAGAGGTTTCCACAGTCGATATAGATCGGTTTTCTCGGAAAAATGGGTTGCTTCAATTGATCGAAATGATTAGAGAACTAGCAAATGAATAAGGCGATAAAATACTTGTTGACTGTTTACTTAGCAGTAACCATTATAAGTGCTTTGCTCTTGCCACCGCTTAATTTAATCTCATTCGACAATTTTCTTTTTCCATTGGCAGGTATAGCAGTATTGCAATTGAGTTTTCGAAAGCAATTATTTTGGATAAGTGCCGCTGTTATCGGAATGATAACGCTGAGTTCTCTCCTCAGTAATTATGTCAATAATGGCCTAACAGCAAATGAATTAATATGGTCTGTTCGCTGGGTCAAGTTATTAACTTTAGGATGGACAGTTCATTATGTGATTAAGGAGAATGGAGCTTTTTTTAAATTATTCATTGTTGCAGGTTTTTTGGGCATGGTGATCATCAATGCGTTGCAATTGATGGAGGTTGAATCAATAATTGATTTGTATGCGGTGAAGCAAGATGCTACCTTCTCATTAACTAAAAACTTACTCGATGGTCGAATGTATGGGACAGTATTGAATCCAAATAACAATGGTTTACTTCTCTCGCTATTCGCAGTTTATTTCCTGATGTCAGATCTAAAATGGAGGCATATATATCTTATTATTTCTAGTCTTTTAATCTTAATGACTCAATCAAGAACAGCTTTTATTGCTTTGATTGTTGTTGTAGGAATGCTTCTGCTATTTCGCTTATGGAAGAAGAATAAAAAACAATTATTGATTTTTATTCTTGGTGCTGCAGTGTTGTTATTTGCTTTGGTACAATTGAAATTCAACAATTTATCAAGTTTATTTGATGGGACAGCTTTTCATTCTAATTCATTGAACAAACGTTTTGAAGTGATACATAACGTTATTGAGTTAAATAGGGAAAGCATGTTACTTGGACAGGGGAAACTCAGTAACATTCCAGAATTAGTCGAAGGCTCAATCGATAATGAGTATATCTACGTTTACCTTCAATATGGAGCTCTTGGCCTGTTATCTTTATTTGCGATACTTATTTTCTTTATTCGATTGAGTCTAAAAAGAAATATTAATACTGGTAATTTGGGGTTTTTGGTTGTGATGTTGATTTGTGGATTAACCAATTTAAGTTTTTCTAATCTTGAAATTGGTGCGATGTTTACAATATTGTTCGTTGGTCTACTTACTTCAAACTCGCTTGAAAAAAATAAAATAGTCAATGAGTAACAAAAGAGAAATGACCACTAAAGATATGCCTAAACTCTTGTTCAGTGGTTTACTCTTACTAACGAAACGATTTTTAATTAATTCTGGAGTAGGTACATTCATTAGAGGGAAATAGATAAAAACTATTTCTTCATATGACGATGTCTCTGTTGTAAATTGCTTTAATTCAAATCGACGAATATCATTTTCAACAAGGCTATCGGCGATTGATTCGAAATTTGGAGAGATTGAAAAACCATCAGAATAGTAGTCTTCAAGGTTCTGTACATATTGCTGATACTCTTCTGAGGAAACAGAGTAGGTTAAGCGGTTTTCATGAACCCAATCTTCTATAAAGGTGTAATGGATAAAAAATATGAGGGTACTAAGTACGACTCCCCAAATTATCAATTTTGATGTTGATTTTTTCTGCTTCAGCATGAATGGCGAAATATATTAATTTTGTTTGATAATGACCGATAGGAAACGCATATTATTCCTTGCAGATATCAATTCAATACACACAGAACGTTGGGTGAAGAATTTGATCGCCAAAGGATTTGAAATCGGTGTCTTTTCTCTTAGTGTAAAAACAAGTTCTTGGGCGGATGAGTTGGCTGGAGTCACCTATAAGTGTTACGGATTGACTGATGATCTTATTCGTTCCGGGAGGAAATGGGGTAAAATAAGTTATTTCGCCGCTACTAAGGACGTAAGAGCGTTTTGTACTATTTTCGATCCAGGTATTGTTCACGCACATTATGCTTCGTCTTATGGAATGCTAGCTGCAAGGCTAAAGTTTCCGAAAACAGTCCTTTCACTTTGGGGTTCGGATGTTTATGAATTTCCAAAGAGAAGTTTTTTACATAAAATGCTATTTAAAAAGGCATTAAGATCAGCGACTGTAGTGTGCTCTACTTCAAAGGATATGGCAAGGGAGGCTGAAAGATATGTAAAAATGGATTTTCAGATTACTCCCTTTGGCGTAGATATTGAGACATTTATTCCTGGAGACAGTACAAATGAATTACTTACTATTGGTACTGTAAAATCACTTGAGGAAGTATATGGAATAGATCGTTTACTGCGATTGTTTTCCGAATTTAGTAGAGATTATAAGAAGCCTTCTCGACTATTGATATACGGCAAAGGCTCGAAGGAGCAAGAGTTAAGGGAGTTATCGAAAGAATTGAATATTGAAAATCATGTTGAATTTAAAGGGTATGTTGAGGCTGACAATCTCGTTAAGGCTTTCAATTCATTAGATATTTTCGTCGCTTTATCACGTCGAGAAAGTTTTGGAGTCGCTGTGCTCGAAGCCCAAGCATGTGGGGTTCCAGTGTTAGTATCAAATGTTGGAGGGCTACCTGAGGTTGTTGGTGACAAAAGTGGGTTTATCATTGATGGAGATGATTTGAAGAGGGGAGTTGAAGTTCTTATAGATTTTGCGGATTCGAAAAAAAGAGCACAAATGAGTATTGAAGCACGTACCTTTGTCGAAGAAAATTATTCAGAGGAAGTATGCGTCAACAAATTGATAGAGGTGTATGATCAAATATAAGGACTACACAGGGAAAGAAATTTCCCTATTCGTTTCGTGCTTTTTAATGATGTTCACTTTAGTAATAAGAGATCAATTTATTACTCCATTTATCTTGTTGTATTTTTTGGCTTCACTTTTTTTTATGAAAGGCGAAAAATTAAAAGCAACTAGAACGCTAGCTGTTGTGCTCATTTCATTCTATGCTTTACATATTATTTCACTTTCTTATAGTTCTAATTGGGCGTATGCAGGTGCAGACTTGATGACGAAGTTGTCCTATTTGGCTTTTCCGCTTTTTATCCTATTTATTCGATCGGGATTTGATCTTATTATGAAAGGAATACGCTGGGGGTTGATCATAGGAAGTTTCATCTCAATGACATTTTCGTTCATTCGAGCATTTGTTGAAGAAGGTGGAGCTTTATCAGGTGTGGCTTATAACACAAATTTATATGGATTGAATATGCATCCATCGTATTTAGCTTTGTTGTTTATTATTGCCTGTGCTTTCCTTTGGCAGGAAAAATTGAATTGGAGGGCTAGTTTATTGGTGAAAGTCGGATATACTGGGCTGGTCGTCCTTTCCATGTTTTATCTCAGATCTCTTGGGGCATTTGTTTGTGTTGCCGCTATTATGTGCGCTTTTCCCGTATGGCAAGCACTGAAAAAGAGAAATTGGAAATGGTTATTGATTCTACCGGTCTATGGAGTTGTCTTCGTTTTAGGTTTAAAAAGCTCAGCTAAGATAGAGAATGATGTCAACACAAGTTTGAATCGATTGAAGGTTTGGAACAAATCCTCTGAACAGTTTTTACTGGATAACAAGAATAATTTGGAGTCTAACACAGTACGTTTAGTTACTTGGACATTATCATCGCGTCTTGTTAAAGAACATCCATTTGGAGTTGGAATTGGGGATGTGAAAGATGAATTAGAAGTTAGTTATCGTGGTTACGGTTATACTTATTATGCCTATAATAACCTAAATCCACATAATCAATTTCTACAGACAGGTATTGCCATTGGCTGGATTGGAATTGCAATATTGTTTGTCTTCTTAATGTTAATGCTCTATTACACTTTTCGAGCAAATCATCTTGCTTTGTTTCTAGCTTCATTGTGCATTTTTGTTTCCTGCTTATTTGAATCTATGTTAGAGCGCCAAGTTGGCGTCATCTTAACAGGAATTTTGACTATGTACATTGCATTTTATATTCGTTCATTAGGGAATGCAAAATTGAATGTCTCTGAGAATGAAGAATAGTGTTGATATGACTTGTCGTAATCAACAGCCTATCGTCCATTTATACCAAACTTATTCTATTCTCCTCGTTAGTTATGGGTTGGGATATCTGAAAGGATTAGTCCATTTCCTGTCTCTCGGAGGAAGCAGGTTGAATGCCAGAATGGATTATCCAGATAATACGTAACTTCGTTGTACTTAAAGTTTAGTTTAAATGATACCATTTTCTCCCCCTCGAATAGATGATAAAGTAATCGCTGAAGTAACAGCAGCTTTACAGTCTGGTTGGATTACAACTGGACCAAGAACCAAGCAATTCGAGAAAAATATAACCGCCTATTGTGGTTGTAAAACAACAGTCGCTGTCAACTCTTGGACCATGGGGATGCAAGTTTTGTTACATTGGTGGGGAATAAGTGAGGGTGATGAGGTAATCATTCCGGCGTATACTTATTGTGCAAGTGCCAATGTTATTATTCATTCTGGAGCGAAGCCCATTATGGTTGATATAAACGGCGAAGATTTCAACCTTAATGTAGAGAAAGTCAGAGCGGCAATTACTCCTCGTACTAAAGCTATTATGGCAGTGGATATATCAGGTTTTCCAGCTGATTATGATAAATTGATGGAGTTGGTGAATGAGCCTACGGTAATTAGTCAGTTTTCGGCTAATAATGATTTACAGAAAGAGCTTGGTCGGATACTCGTGCTTAGTGATGCCGCGCATAGTTTTGGTGCAATGATGAATGGAACAAAAGCAGCGATTCAAGCTGATATCGCGTCTTACTCTTTCCACGCAGTGAAAAATTTGACGACCGCAGAAGGAGGTGCTCTGTGTTTCAACCTGCCAAAACGATTTGATCACGACGAGATCTATAAAGAAATGTGTGTTAAAATTCTACACGGCCAAAATAAAGATGCGCTGGCAAAAACACAAAAAGGCAATTGGAAATATGATGTAGAAGAACCTGGGTTCAAATGTAATATGACGGATCTTCAGGCAGCTATTGGATTAATCGAATTAGATCGATATCAGGAGAATTTGGATAGAAGAAGGTCTATTTTTCATCAGTACAACGATGTATTTGAGAAAGAAGAATGGGCGTTGACTCCGCTGTTTGAAACCGAAAGTAAAACATCAAGTTACCATCTTTATTTGTTACGTATCAAAGGAGCGACAGAAATTCAGCGCGATGAAATCATACGCGAAATATTTGAGCAAGACGTTTCAGTGAATGTTCATTTTCAGCCATTGCCTTTGTTGGCTGCATATAAAAAACGTGGTTATTCCATGGATGATTACCCAGAAGCGTATAATAAGTATGCTAATGAGATCAGCTTACCGGTTTATTTCGATTTAACAGATCAACAAGTCCAAACAGTTATTCATGCCGTTAAAAATGCTGTGGAGCTTGTAATGACAAAATGAAACGGCTTTTTGACATAATAACTTCTTGGGTTGTATTATGCTTCTTTCTTCCATTCGGAATTATTATTTCTTTACTTATTCTTTTGGGATCAAAGGGGGGAGTGTTTTATACCCAAGAACGAATAGGGAAAAATGGAAAACCTTTTGGATTGTTCAAGTTTCGATCGATGAAAGAAAATGCAGAGAAAGATGGCCGACTCACAATTGGTATGCGCGACCCTCGAATTACAAAAGTTGGTTTTTTTTTGCGTAAGTATAAACTAGATGAATTCCCCCAGTTTATTAATGTCCTAAAGGGGGATATGAGTATCGTTGGGCCGCGTCCAGAGGTGAAAGAGTATGTTGATTTGTATTCTGAAGATCAATTACTAATCCTAAATGTTCGGCCTGGAATAACTGATCTTGCATCCCTAGAGTTTTTTAATGAGAATGAAATTCTTGGTAAAGCAGATGATGCACAAAAAGCTTATGTTGATGAGGTGATGCCAGCTAAAATTGAACTAAATAAGAAGTACCTGGAAAATCCAACTATTGGTGCTGACCTCAAAATCATGTGGCGAACATTCATTAAGATCCTAAGTTAATCGAGGTTGTTGTGCTGAGAAAGTATTCAGTGGACTTCTATTTTTGTATGATCCCGTTTTTAAAAGGTAATAAGGATACAATCCAATACGCTACAAAGTATGTGAATATACCAAGTACAGCTCCTGTTACCACATCTTCCAAGAAGTGTTGTGACAAATACATACGAGAATAACCGACAAGAATGGCAAATAAAGCCATAAAGAATTGCATTATTTTATTCTCTCGAAAAAGTGCTAGGGATGCAAAAGCGAAGAAGGTAAAAGCAGCAGTTGTGTGGCCAGATGGAAATGAGTTCGACATGTGGACTTCAATATCAGGGACTAAATAGAGTATATTATCACCAATATATTTAAGAGGGCGTGATGCATCAGGAAAGATTGCACGCTTCAAAAATTGTGAAAAGATTCCGCACAAGACTAACGCGATTGCGCCGAAAACGAACGTTGAATAACGATATTTTTTAAATACAATTAACACAATGAGTAATGCTGATATGGCAGTGAAGATCCCATCACCAACATATGTCCAATAAGTAAAGAAAGTGTCTAAAAATGGTGTGTGAACTCCGTTTATTGCTAAATGGATAGCAACTTTATCTCCTGTCAAAAGAATAATTCCTCCTGCAGCAATGAATAGTAAGCTGGTTAGTAAGAATATGTTGATTTGAAATAGTTCTTTGACTTTACTCATAAGCTAGTGCATAAAGAATGCAAGAGCGCATCCAGCAAAAATCGTTAAGAGCTTCAAGAAGTTGAACTTATGATTTTCACTTGTTTCGAAGATGATAGTTGTAGAAATATGAAGAAACATTCCGACAACGATGGCTAAAACAATGTTGAAGTCGAAGTTATGAGTCATTGAACCAGTGTAAACACCGATAAATAGGCCAACCGAGGTTGTTATAGCAAAGAGCCCAAGTACTAACCAAGCTTTTATTTTAGTAGTGCCAGAAGCAAGCAATAGCGTCATTAAGGCGATAGCAACAGGTAAGCGGTGGAAAAGGATTCCGAACAATAAGGTCTGATCATTCCCGTGATGATGACTCGTGGCGATTTCAAATCCACCTAATTGACTTCCGAGTGGAATACCTTCCAGAATGGAGTGAATGCTTAATGCAATGATTAGTCCTATCGGGAGCTTTGCGTTTTTGTGTAAATGTACATGTCCATGTTCTATCCCTCCTGAGAAGAATTCAAGAATCAATTGGATAAGAAAACCAATTAGAATGTAAGCACCAACATTGAAATCAATGTGCTCATATAATTCAGGAATGAAGTGTATAAAACCAATCGAAAGTAGGAATCCACCGCTAAACGCAAGTGTTAATTTTATTATTTGCTCATTGTTTGATTTGTTCAATAACGAGACAAGTAACCCGCCAAGAAAAACGGATCCAATTAGAGCTATATTGACAAGAACTATTTGCATTATTTCTTCTTCGCAATAATTATAAGACGATCTGAAGTACTTACGTCAAAAGGCTTTAGTGCGAAGTCTCCAAAGGTACAAAGAATTTCAAAGTCACTTGCCTTTAATAACGATTCGAAATCTTCAAGTTTTAGCGCCTGTACACGCTCTGTGTAGTGGTATGGAGTATCTTCTCCAGTAAAGCGTATTTCTTTATAAATATGTGTGCCATCATAATTACGCTGAATATCAAATTCAACGCCATCTACAATTTTCAATTCAGTTTCCACAAGGCCATCAATCACTTTTTGAGCATTCATAAAGTCGATAATCAATAATCCATTATCGCTGAGCATCTTTCGCACAGATTCCAAAACCTTTAGATTGTCCTTCTTATCTTCAAAGTAACCGAAGCTGGTAAAAAGATTGAATACGGCAGAGAAAGTGCGACCAATGATTACCTCTCTCATATCATGAACGTCAAAACTAAGACCTTCTTTTTGATGAATTCGAGCATCATTAATACTATTTTTTGAGAGGTCAACGCCAAGAACGTTATATCCAGCTTCCTTGAGTGTTAAAGAATGCCTTCCTTTTCCACAAGCTAGATCAAGTACGTTAGCACTGGTAGGTAGATCTAGGTAATGGACAAGATTTTCGATAAAGGCCTTGGCTTCGTCATCATTTCTGTTCTTGTATAGAATATGATAATATGGTGTGTCGAACCATGTTGCAAACCACTCTTTTCTCATTATGCAAATGTACATTATCTTTTTGTTCTGCCTATTGACTTTCTAACCCAATGCTCGTATCTTTGAAAGAACTAGATGGCTATCACTGACGTATATGACTTTTATCGAAAAATGGAGGATGAGAAAATCATTCTCTCTTTTAAAGGTGAATTTACGGCCGATTTGTTGACCTCCATTCTGCATATTCTGGAATCCAAAATGAATGCATTGAAGATTACCACGAAGAAAAAGAAGCGGGTTTTTAATGTATTGGTTGAATGTTTTCAGAATTTGTATCATCATATAGAAACGCAAGAAGACAATAAAAAGGAAGTTGAATTACAAAAATCAGCTTTAATAATGGTGAAGCACGTCAACGACACTTTTATTGTCAGAACAGGGAATCATGTGGGCAACGATGGTATTCCCGAATTAAGACGGAAACTAGCAATGGTTAATGCTTTGAATACGGATGAGCTACGCGATTTGTATCAAACAAAGCTTAAGAATGACTCGCGTTCAGAGAAAGGAACCGCAGGGCTTGGTTTAATTGATATTGCCCGAAAATCTAAAAGTAAGTTGGAATTTGAATTCCTTGAAATTGACGAAGAATCGAGTTTCTTTTGTTTAAATGTTGTTATAGAATAATTTATATATTTGATTATGGAAAAATTTCAACTTGAAGGTTCACCGAAAACTCCCAAAATTGACTTTGATGGAGAAAGTGGTGTCTTAGAATTAAGAGGAAGATCTATTCCTGAAAATTCTGTTGAGTTTTATGCACCTCTTAATAAGTGGCTAGAAGAATACGAAACGATGCCAAGTGCTAAAACAGTCCTTGATATGAAGTTGGAGTATTTCAATACATCTTCCTCGAAATGTATTTTGGACCTTTTCAAACGCCTTGAGAAAATGAATGGTGGACGGACCGAGGTGCATGTCAATTGGTACTATGAAACAGAAGATGAAGATATGGCTGAAGCTGGAGAAGACTATCAAGCGATAGTGGAATTACCATTCAGCATAATTGAAGTCGACGAAATCTAGTTCATGCTGAAAGTAGGCATCACCGGAGGCATTGGTTCAGGGAAGAGTGTAGTTTCTAGCATCCTCAAATCATTAGGGTATCCGGTATTCAATTCTGATGAGATTTCAAAAAGTATAGTAAATGCAGACTCGGAAGTTAGAGCTGAGCTCACGGCCCTTTTTGGTGAAGATTTGTACTTAAAAGGTGAACTTAATAAGGTAAGGCTAGCGCAAATAATTTTTGCTGAAGATACGGCTCGTGAGAAAGTTAACTCAATTATTCACCCTCGAGTTAGGGAGAAGTTTGATGCTTTTGTAAATGAGTCTAATTCAAAAATAGTATTCAATGAAGCTGCCATATTTTTTGAAACAGGAGCATTCAAAAAATTTGATAAAATGATACTAGTAACTGCTGATGATGAATTGAAAATCCGTCGAGTAATGAGACGTGATGGATTATCCGAAAATGACGTTAAGGCAAGAATGTCGAAGCAATGGACAGATGATAAAAAGATTCCTCTAGCCGACTTTGTTATCATCAATAATGAACAAAAGCCATTACTAAACCAAATTGAAAAAATTCTTTCTGAACTTAGTCACAGATAAAATAAAAGCAGATCGGTTTATTCTACTTCTTCGTATTCTACAAAACCACCATCATTCTTATTCTCGTCACCATTCCCAGGTCCGTTAGTATCGCGAGGTGTCTTGCCTCCATTAAGAAGAAAACTGAAAGCATTTGCCATTTTAAAGATGAGGTTAAGCAAGAAAAAGAAACCAATAACCTTGAAGATAAATCCAAATACTGGTGTGTCTTCAATGTTGATTATACTTTCTTTGAACCATATCGATATAGGATTTTGCGAGAATTCTGGATAGAACCAAAAAGTCGCAAAAATAGCGAGCGATAAGGCGATAATGATCACCTCGAATTGCATGTTAAAGTTGTTCTGTTGCATTGGTAAACCGCGTCCTGCAAACTTAAATAACATCGATTTATTCTGGTTTTTTTGAAGTTTACCAATAAAATAGGTGAGTAGTATTATCCCTGCTAGCATTACTTGATTCATCACAACCATATTAGTGGTTAATCCATCAAAACAAAATAGAAAGGTAACATCCACCAAAAAGAAATATTTTATGGCTTTGATCAGATATATTTGTGGGATTGAACGTTTTCTACCGCCACTTAGCATCCACATTGCAATTTCTATCAAACCCCAAAGGAAACCGTAAATGGCGAACATTACTCCAAGTCGGAAAATAAAATCTAGTAAACTCATTATTACAAATGTAATTCATTTCTCGATTCTTGTGACTTCTTCTATTATTAAGTCAATCTATAAAAGGTCAATCAGTAGAATAATAGTATAAACGGAAAGACAAGGAGAATAACGATTATTTACGTAGATAATGAGAAATGGTCAAACTACGAAGGGTGGAAGGGGTTCAATCATTGAATTCTCATTATCTTTAGCGAAATCAAAAAAAGAGAAATGAAAAGATTTTTATTAGTAGCGATAATTGCACTTACTTCCATCTTTAAGTCGGTAGCGGAAGAGGGAATGCTTATTCCATCATTGATTAAGGCCTTCGAAAGTGATATGCAGGCAATGGGAATGAAGTTGACTGCACAAGAGATTTATGATGTAAATAACTCTAGTTTAAAAGATGCCATTTTGCATTTTGGCGGTGGCTGTACAGCTGAATTAGTATCTGGAGAAGGATTGCTGCTAACAAACCACCATTGTGGGTATTCTCAAATTCAATCTCATTCCTCTCTTGAGAATGATTACTTGAAATATGGATTTTGGGCCAAAGACAAAAAAGAAGAGAAGGTTAATCCTGGTTTAACAGCATCTCGTGTTGTTAGAATTCAAGATGTAACTAAGGATGCACTTTTTGGAACGGAGGGATTACAAGGTCTAGAGTTTTCAAATAAAATTCAAAAAAACATAGCGACTTTGGTCGCTGATGCTGAGAATGGCACACATTATACCGCTAAGATTAAGCCATTCAATTATGGGAATGAATATTATATGATTGTAAAGGAAACCTTCCTAGATGTGCGACTTGTTGGGACTCCTCCGAATTCAATTGGAAAGTTTGGTGGTGATACTGATAATTGGATATGGCCGCGTCATACAGGGGATTTTTCAGTTTTTAGAGTGTATTCCAATACTAGCAATGAGCCGGCGGAATATAGTGAATCGAATGTACCATATAAGCCATTACATTTTCTTCCAGTCTCAGTTAAGAACAGAGTGCCTGGAGAATTTACGATGGTATATGGGTTTCCAGGAAAAACGGAACAGCATTTATCTTCAGGTAATTTGAAGTTCTATATGGATCAAGAGCGTCCAGCAAGAATAAAGATGCGTGAGAAGTCATTGAGTGTGATTGATGCTGGAATGCGTTCTTCAGATGCTATTCGTATTAAATATGCTTCCAAACAAGCGCGAATTGCTAATGCTTGGAAAAAGTGGATTGGACAAATAGGTGGATTGAAAACGGTAGACGCGATGCAAATTAAACTGGATCGAGAAAAGGTATATAATAATTCTGCTAGAGGTCAGAAAGACTGGGCAATGAAATATGGAAGTGTTATAGATGATATGAATGCCCTTGTTGAAAAATATAAGGATGTTGAATTTGGTTACTCCATGGCGATAGAGTATTTATATGTAGGCCCAGAATTATTTGGTCGTGCACGAGCAATGAATGAGTTCTTGTCAGCTTACTCAACTTTGGAAGAAAATGGAGAGCTTGAGGCAGCTATAGAAAAACAAATTAGAGGAGCAAAAGGGTTCTTTAAGAATTATGATGAGAACATAGATAAAGAAATCTTCAGATTGCTGACTGAAGAGTATGTGAACCAAATTGGTGATGGACCACTTCCTGATATTTTGAAAGAAAATTCCGCAGAGGAACTCACTGAAATTATTTATTCAAAATCAATTTTAACGAATGAGGAGCGTTTTATGAAGTTCATGAACAAACTAAATTCGAAGTCACTGGATAAATTGAAAAAGAAAGATCAAGGGTTCAAAGTTTGGAGTGGAGCAAATGACACTTTCTTTAAAGAAGTAATTCCAGATGTACGCGTGTATCATGCGCAGATGGAAGAATTGCTCAAAGCATACGTTGCTGGAAGAATGGAGATGTTCCCTGATGAAAAAATGTGGGCAGATGCTAATTCGACAATGAGAATTACATATGGTAAGCTTGAAGGTTCGGCACCTCACGATGGAATGAAGTACACAGAACATACGACCATTGATGGGATCATCGCTAAAAATAATACTGGAAATCCTGATTATGAGTTATTACCTAGAATGAGAGAGTTAGCAAAAGATAAAAATTATGGAGATTACGCTCAAGATGGAGAGTTATGGGTTTGTTTTACTGGATCTAACCATACAACTGGGGGGAATTCTGGATCGCCAGTTATTGATGGAGAAGGAAACCTAATGGGATTGAATTTTGATCGTTCATGGGAAAGTACTATGAGTGATTTTATGTTCGACGCTTCTCGTTGTCGAAATATCACAGTTGATGTTCGCTATGTATTGTGGGTAATGGATATTTATTCAGGAGCTAAACACCTTGTTGATGAAATGACATTAGTAAAATAAACAGTAGTTTCAAAAATGATTAAGATGAGGTTGAAGATTGTTTTCTTCAACCTCTTTTTTTGCTGGAAATGCGCATCCTCAAGTGATGAGTAGGCGATATTGAGCTTCAATGATTTTGGTGGGGGATATAGGTTGGTAGTGGCCTGTTCCGACTGTCAAATTGAAGGAGCTCGGAATGAAGATGACAATGGGCCATCGATTGTCTAGCAAATGTTAAAATTTTCTACTAAGAAATGAACATTAGAATTCAAGATTGTCACTGTCAATCATTGTTACCCATTTCTTCATTTTCTTTTGAATGATTCTGAAATGATGTTTTTCATCTTCAGAAATCAAGGAATAGGCCTTTCCTGGATTCTCTGCCCGACCAGTTCTTCCAATTCGATGGATATAATCTTTGGGGGATCGAGGTAATTCATAATTAATTACACATGGCAAGAATTCAATATCGATCCCTCTAGCCAACAGGTCAGTTGCAACAAGAACCCTCAGTTCTCCATTTTTGAATTGACTTAGAGCTTTACGTCTTGCTCCTTGACTTCTTTTACTATGAATAGCTTGTGCCTCTATTCCATTTTTTCGAAGTTTTTCGGCAACATTGTCAGCCTTATAAGTAGAGGAAGTAAAAACTAAAACCTGTTGTAAATCTTGACTTATTATTAAATGCCGAAGTAATGGTCCTTTTTTTTCTTCAGAAACATGATAGCCCAGTTGAGTGATTAAATCAAGGGATGCCTCTTCTTCTTCAATTTTAACAATTATGGGTTCATGTAGAAGGATTTCATTAATACCTTGGACCGCTTCAGTTAATGTCGCTGAGAAGAGTAAGTTTTGACGTCTTCTTGGTAATAATTTAAAGATACGGTTCATCTCTTCTTTGAACCCCAGATTGAGCATTTTATCCGCTTCATCAAGAACTAGGGTATCGATGGAGGATAAATGAACTGCCTTAGATTCGGTGAGTTCCAATAAGCGGCCTGGTGTCGCAACCAAGATATTCACTCCCATCATTCCTTTCATCTGTGGATTGATGGAAACTCCTCCATAAACAGAGAGTATTTTCACCTTTCCTTTTAGACTTGTTGCGAAAGCTCTGAATACTTCTCCAACTTGGAGCGCCAATTCTCTTGTGGGAACTAATACAAGTACATCAATGTGACGATTTTTTTTCTCGGTAGTCTTTTCAATGTTAGCTAGTATAGGGAGAACGTAGCTCGCAGTTTTACCTGATCCTGTTTTTGCGATACCCAAAACATCCTTTTGCGCCAAAATAGGAGGGATTGCCTCCAGCTGAATGGGGTAGGGAGCAGTATAATTCTGATCCTTTAATGAGTGAATCAAAGGTTGGGGTAGCCCTAAAGCATCAAAAGTGCCAGTTTTCAGATTAGACATGCAATGCTCGGTCTTCTGTAGCAGCTAAAGCAGCTTCCTTTAACGCTTCAGAATACGTAGGGTGCGGATGGCAGATTCTAGCAATGTCTTCTGCCGAGGCACGATATTCCATTGCTGTCACGGCTTCCATAATCAAATCAGCCGCACGTGGTGCAATCATGTGTACGCCTAGAACTTCATCTGTTGCTTTATCGGCAATAACTTTTATTGTTCCTTGGATATCCATACTTGCTCGTGCTCTACCAAGTGCTTTAATTGGGAAAGAACCTATTTTTATTTCTTTTCCTTCTGCGATCAATTCATCTTCCGTTTTGCCAACAGAAGCAACTTCTGGCCATGTGTAAACAACACCTGGAATTAGATTGTAGTTCAAATGTGGTTTTTGTCCAGAAAGGAATTCTGCAACAAAAACACCTTCTTCCTCAGCTTTATGAGCAAGCATAGCTCCACGAACGACATCTCCAATTGCAAAAATATTTGGAATGGCAGTTTGAAGGTTATCATTCACTTCAATTTGACCACGATCATTTGTTTTTAAACCAACATTCTCTAAACCAAGTCCTTCAGTATATGGTTTTCTACCGACTGCTACCAGGCAATAGTCAGCCTCTAAAGTTACTTCTTCATTTTTCTTGTTTAGCGCAACAAGTTTAACCCCTTTTCCAGTATTTGTAACTTTCTGAACCTTATGCTGTAAATGGAATTTGAAGCCTTCCTTTTTTAGAACTCTTGTCAATTCTTTTGACATTGTTTTGTCCATTGTAGGAATAATCGTTGGAGCAAACTCCACAACATCGATTTGTGTTCCGAGACGTCCAAAGACAGAACCTAATTCCAATCCTATCACACCACCTCCAATTACCAGCATTTTCTTAGGGATCTCCGCCAAGTTTAATGCTTCGGTAGAAGTGATAATTCGTTTCTTGTCCGGTTCCATTCCAGGGAAATAGTTTGGCTTGGATCCAGTGGCCAACAGAATATTCTTCGTTGATATAGTTGTTTCTTTCTTGTCGTTACCTATTATCTTTACAGTGTTCTTATCAACAAGAGACCCTAATCCTTGGAATACCTCTATATTATTCTTGTCCATTAAAAACTTTACACCTGCACATGTTTGAGCTACAACGTCATTCTTACGCTGAATCATTTGCTTGATATTCGCTTTCACATCTTTCACATCTATTCCATGTTCCGTGAAATTATGTGTTGCATTATGGAAGTGCTCAGATGAATCCAGTAGTGCTTTTGATGGAATGCATCCGACATTAAGACATGTTCCTCCTAAAGTATCGTATTTCTCAATAATAGCAGTTTTCATACCTAGTTGTGCGCAACGAATAGCTGCAACATATCCTCCGGGTCCTGAACCAATAATTGTTATATCAAATGTGCTCATGATTGTGTATTTATACAAATGTATTATTTCTCCTCTTTTTGAGTCCTTTCAATGGGGACTTTTTGAACAAAAAAAAGGGCTGTCCAAATGAACAACCCTTTAAACTTTATAAACTTATATTAAAGAACAACAACTTTTCGTGTAGTTGCGTGCTCTCCACTTGTCACTTCTAAGAAGTAGCAAGCTGAACTTAAATTCTCAGTCCCTTTCAACGTTTGATTGATCATTGCATTTGTTTCTTCGATCACTTGTGTAGCAATCACTTTACCTTGTGCATCTCTCAAAACAAATGTCACAGGCTCATTCTGTGCAGTATATGATACCGTAATCGCTTGACCTGCTGTTGTTGGGTTAGGGAATACGTTTAAATCAAGTAATGCGATTTCATTAGAAACAAGATTCAATGTCCCTTCTACATTGATATCATCAATGTAAAGGTTACTAGATAAATCAGAAGACTCAAATACAAATCTAAATCGTGTATGATCATCAGTCATATCTGGAGTGTAAGAGAATGATTCTGTTTTCCAATCATTATTTGATACCGGCGCATAATCAGTATAACCAGCGTATCCACCTGTTACAATATCAGAACCAAAGATTACCTTACGTGATTGCCACGTTTCACCACAATCTTTAGAAGATTGAACCAATATTCTTTCTGAAATTTGATCTACCTGAGTTGCATTTGTTGCGTACGAGTACTTGAACGAAACTGTAACACCTGTTGTATATCTCAAGTCAAAAGATGGAGTGATTAAATGATCTTCAGCCAAACCAAGTCTATTATTGTAGAAGTAGTCATCGTTATACAAATCTGCATTGGAAACATCTTTATAGTTGTTTAGTTTCCATGAGCGTGAGTCATTGTAGCCTGTTCCGCTAGAAAGAGCAAACTCAGCATAGTTATCTTCTGGGTTGTTCACAACGAACCAGTTAACTGTTCCATCTTCCATATCAAGCATGTTTGGTCCATTAAAGTCACCCCACTCATTAGAAACATAGATATATGCACTTCTTGTCTCAACCCCTGTTCCAGCCGCATTAGTTACTTTTAATGTTACTGTTTTGTATCCTGAAGAAGTAAATGAAACAACAGGGTTAACATTTGTCGATGTAGCAGGAGATCCATCTTGGAATATCCATTCCCATGAATCGATACCAGCATTCCAAGATGCGTCTTTAAATGAAATTGGTTCATTTATACAAACATTTTTCGAAGCTGTATTGAAATCGGCAACTGGTGTACATAAAGGAACTGTAAGAGGTCCTTGCGGTAATGTTTGATCAAGAACACCTGTAAGCATCAATGTCGAATCTTTCCATAAGTTGTTTCTCTGACCAGCAACTTCGTTCAATGCATTGTGCATGAATTCAACTTGATTAGGAGTGTAATGATATGGGCAGTATGAATACTCCATATAATTTTGAAGATCTTCCATCAATCCAAAAGTACCGTTGAGTCTTACATTATCAACAACAAAATCACCTGCAGCACCTTCGGCGTTCCAAGCATAGATACGGAACGTGATGGGACCGTTAGTATTATAGTTTGGACCTGTTAGCGTTACTGAAGATCCAGTTTCAACTGTCGTTGAGTCATTAACAAAGAAGAAAACCTCTGATGGTTTAACTGAAAGGTCAGAGTTAAGAGCTGAACCTTCTAGGTTGGCAGCATAACCGTCAACGCTTGAACGAACAGCATATGTTCTTGGTCCTAGTGTATCTCTTGCTACACTGAATCCAAGATTAGTTAATGTCATAGTTTGACCGAATTCTGGCTCTACTGTAAATTCGTAATATTTTGCAGTATTGATTGAACCGGTAAGGTTAGAGTACATTGTTTCATCATCCAATGCTCCACTGTCCCAACCGTCAAATCCAAAGCTTTCCGACGTTGTTGGGTTTGCACCTACACCAAAAGCTTCGAAAGGACTATAAATTAAACCTGGTGCATTCGTCTGAACATTTTCAGGAGCAGGCACTGGAGTTATATCAACAGTCCCAGTTGTTGCTGGAGTGATACTATCAAAATAATACATATCCACTGTATCTTCAAAAAGAGGCTGAGCTTGACAATCAACCCAGTTTAATGGATATAGACCTGAACAGTTTGTTCCTGGGCTATGTCCTTTTGTAATTGGTGTGTCAGGAACTCCGTCATCACCACACGCTACTTCGGGATCATTTGTTCCACCCCAAACGTGATCTAAACTAAGGTAGTGACCAATTTCATGTGTTAAGGTTGTTTCATTGTAAGGCTGAGATGTCCCGGTAGATCCTACATATTGATGATTAGAAACGACTCCATCAACCCAAAAGAAATTACCGTCAGTATTAGATGGTTGTACAGCATAAGCAGCAGCTCCAGCAGCACCAACTACTTCACAAACCCAAATATTCAAATAACGAGATCTGTTCCACTGTCCTATTTTAGAGAAGGCATCTCCACTGCGCGTTTCATGTGAATAAATGTGCTCAATACCATTCGTACAATTTCCAAACGGATCAAGTCCAGCTAATTTAAACTCAATATTCCCATTGCCGATCATATCAGCATATTCCGCAACAACATTGGCAGAATCAGGGTCAGCCGAATTAAATTCTCTATTGATGACTCTCATTGCATCATATACTTGAGCGTCACTAATGTTTTCTGTGCCGTATTCATGTAAAATGTGAAAAACTACAGGGATAACATATGAAGCAGCCTTTTCACCACCCTTATCGGTGCTCGTCATCTTGCTATTCAACAAAAGACGATGAGCATAATAGCGATCTTCCATTTTAGGATCCATTTGCCAGATTTCTTTCTGGTGCTCATAGGTGCCACAAAACTGTTCCGACCCAGTTTGCTGTGCAAAAGAAACGCTTCCGGCAAAAAGGAAAAACATCGAAGTTGCGATTAACTTTTTCATAAGTATGTATAATTAATATTGTTAATTCTAGTTAAAAATCGTTTAAAGCAGCGCAAAATAAGAATAATTCTTGAAAAAAGACACTAGAAATCAAGCCGATTTACTTGTAAAGATACACTAACTATCACGAACCTAAAAATGTTCTACCCACAAGATTTTAAAAAAATATACAAGTCTAGAATTAAAATAGGTGTTTTTCAGCTCTATAGGAAGAACGAACGAGTGGACCACTTTCAACGTATTTGAAGCCCATCTTGTTTCCGAGTTCTTTGTATTCAAGAAATCGTTCAGGGGTTACAAACTCATTTATTGGTAAATGCTTAGCAGTTGGCTGAAGGTATTGACCAAGTGTAAGGATGTCGACATTAACACTGCGTAAATCCTCCATTGCTTCAATAATTTCTTCATGTGTTTCACCAATTCCAAGCATGATTCCCGACTTGGTTTTCATTCCGCCCTTTTTCAATCGAAAAAGGACCTCTAGGCTTCTATCGTATTTAGCCTGAATCCGCACTTCTTTGGTCAAACGTCTTACCGTTTCAAGATTGTGACTTACAATTTCAGGAGCTACGTCAATAATATTTTGAAGGTTTTCCCATTTTCCTGCAAAATCAGGGATGAGTGTTTCCATTGTCGTACCAGGAGATTGATGTCGAATGGCACGAACCGTTTGAACCCAAATTTCAGACCCTCCATCTTTCAGATCGTCACGATCCACAGAAGTGATTACGGCATGCTTTACTCCCATTGTTCTTACACTGTGAGCAACTTTACCTGGTTCAAATTCATCCACTGCATCTGGACGTCCAGTTTGAACTGCGCAGAAGCCGCATGAGCGTGTGCAAATGTTACCAAGAATCATAAACGTTGCCGTTCCTTCCCCCCAACACTCTCCCATATTAGGGCAATTCCCACTTTCACAAATTGTGTGTAGTTTGTGTTCATCTACCAGTGATCGAACTTTTTTGTAGTTCTCACCTGTAGGTAATTTTACACGTAACCATTTCGGTTTTTTTATCCGGACTCTATCTTCTTGTTGATTTGTTTCACCCATGTCAGGAAAGTTTTCTTCATCACAGCGATTTCGACAAATAAAACCTACTTTTGCGCAAGCTTCATTAGTCGGAATGAACGCAGTTGCAAATGTATGTAAAACCTTTAGAAATCATGGCTACATCTCGCATTGAATATTTAGGAGATCTTCGAACAAAATGTACACATTTAAAATCCGGAGTTGAATTGGTGACAGATGCTCCAGTAGATAATAACGGAAAGGGTGCATCTTTTTCGCCTACAGATATGGCCGCTACAGCTTACGCATCCTGTATGATCACAATTATTGGGATATATTGCAACGATAATGATATTTCATTTAAAAAAGGAACGGCTGAAGTGAATAAAGTAATGGTCTCTAACCCACGACGAATCGGAACAATAGAAATTGCACTCGATTTCTCAGGGAATAATTGGACGGAATCAGAGCAACGCCAAGTTCGAAATGCAGGTGAAAATTGCCCTGTTGCGAAAACAATTGGAGAAGATGTAGCAGTAGTTTTCAACTATCAATTCTAGAATTATGAAACCAAATAAATACGACGGTAAAAGAACTTATAAACCAGTAAAGGAAGATTTTATTTTCGGTGTTAGATCAGTCATTGAGGCAATTAAAGCCAATCGTGTATTAAACAAGATTCTCATCCAAAAAGGAATGAATAAGGATTTATTCCTTGAATTAAAAGATGCATTAAAGGGGGAAAGTCAGCAGCTGCAATTTGTTCCAGTTGAAAAATTGGATAGTATTACGGATCAAAATCATCAAGGCGTAGTTGCTTTGGTTTCACCGGTAGAGTATAGCAAAATTGAAGACGTTGTCGAGGGGTTGTTGGAAGAAGGAAAAGAACCCTTCATTCTCGCCTTGGATAGAGTAACTGACGTAAGAAATTTTGGCGCCATTGCTAGAACTGCAGAATGTGAAGGGGTGCATGCGATACTTATCCCGTCAAAAGGATCGGCTCAAGTTACAGCGGATGCAGTGAAGACTTCTGCAGGAGCATTGAATAGAATCAAAGTTTGCAAAACAGATAGTTTGAAAGATTCATTGTTCTATATTCAACAGTGCGGTTTGCGATTAGTCGCTTGTACTGAGAAATCAAATTTCCCATTACCTCAAGTGAATTTGAAAGGTTCTGTGGCCGTAATAATGGGGTCAGAGCAAGATGGAATTACTGCTGATTTGATTAATCTTGCCGATGTTGCATGTAAAATTCCTATGCGTGGAGAGATTGCCTCTTTAAACGTTAGCGTCGCAGCGGGAATGGTGTTATATGAAAAATTGAGACAGGAGTTATATTCCTAATCACCTAATAATTGTCGCTACATTTTAGATTTTCGAATCCATGGAATTAGTTCAATGATCTCATCCAAATCATTGATGTGCCATTCATGGGTTCCGTTTTTATGTTCATTATGAGGGTCAAACAGTACTGCGCTTATTCCCGCTCGTTCGGCTCCAAGAACATCGGCATGAAGATTGTCGCCAACCATTAGGCTTTCATTATTTTTGGCAGAGGCTCGCTCTAATGCAACCATGAAGACTTCTTTTGCAGGTTTGCTTTTTCCGACATCCTCAGAACAAAGAATTACATCGAAATAATCACGGATACCACTGTTGGTGAGCTTAATGTCCTGTATCTCTTTGAAACCATTGGTGATAATGTGCATTTCGTGTCCTTGATTTTGTAAATTCTTTAAGGTCTCAACAGTGTTTGGAAACAAATTGGTTTGATATGGTGACGTTTCAACATATCCAACAGCCAGTTTTTCGGCTAACGGAAGGTTTTTAATCTCAAATTTTAATAAGGTGTCATTAAACCGTCGAACTCTCAATTCGGCTTTGGTGATTCTCCCGGTCCCATATTGATACCATAGTTCCTTATTGATTTTTTTATACGCGGTATGAAAAGACTGAAATGAACGCAATTCATTTCCAAGTTCCAGTTCTTTGTATAGAATGCGAAGTGCTGCTTCTGAATTTTTTTCAAAATCCCAAAGCGTATGATCTAAATCAAAGAAGATGTGTTTCATCCGTATGAAAAGTAGGTGATTCCAGTCGTTATTATTCCATTGAGAAAAATACCAACAATGATCAAGGGAAATGCTCTTTTATCATCACCATAGAATTTTGCGACGATAATACTTCCTAATGGAATGGAAAGGAAGAATGGTGCCCAAAATGAAATACCAACAATGCCAATTGACCTTTTCATCCGGACAACAAATTTGTTTGTCTTTGAGAATTTCTTTTTTTCGATATACGGAACCCCTTGTTTTATGAGCTCTAAACGTTTTTTATCTCGTTTTTCTTTTGAACGATGCATGAAATAATTAGCTGAGTAAAAAAATACCACTGCACTAATTATGGCACCTGCCACACAGGCTGTATAGGTTTCAATAAAAGTTAGATTAAATACAGGTCCACTAAAAGGCGCGAACATGAACTTAATGATTGAAAGCCCAAACAGAGTAAGGAGTCCACCCCAATTCATACGTTAACACTTTTCGCCATAAGCCAAGTCACCAGCATCTCCAAGTCCAGGAACGATGTACGATTGAGCTGTTAATTCATCATCAATGGCGCCAATATAATAATCCGTGCTAGCAGGTAAATGTTTTCGCAGGTATTCCATGGCCGGTGGAGTAGCAATTGCTGAGACGACGATTACTTTAGATGGATTCCCTTGTTTCAACAAAGCTTTATAAACTAAAACCATTGAGCTGCCAGTAGCAAGCATTGGATCGCTAATAATTAATACTTTATCATCAATTCTAGGTGCAGCTAGATATTCAACAAAAACATCAAATTCTTCTGCTGTAGAGTGCTTTCTGTATGCAGAAACGAATGCACTATCCGCACGGTCGAAATAATTTAAAATTCCTTCATGCATACCTAATCCAGCTCTTAATATAGTAGCTAATACGGGTTGCTCTTTAATTAATTCAGTTTCTGCAATTCCTAAAGGAGTGTCAATGCTTACTGAGGTATATTTCAATTGTTTGGATAGCTCATACCCCATGATTTCCGCAATACGTTCAAGATTCCTTCTAAATCGCATTGAGTCTTTTTGAATTTCAACATCTCTCAATTCCGCAATAAAAGTTGATAAAATTGAATTTGTCTCTGAAAAATTATGAATCATGTTTACGTCTTTTGCATAAAGGTAGCTGATTTTTGAAAAATTGATGCCATTAAATTGACAGAAACAGAAAATGAATGTTAAAATCAAAGTTTGTGCTTTGAATCATGCTGCGTTTTCATGTTTGAATCTTTCAATTAACTTTGTCCAAATGGCGGAAAAATCTAAGCTGAACATTAAGGTTTTTAAACGACTTCTTTCTTATTGGAAGTCGTATAAAGGGCTGTTCTCTATTGCCATATTTTGCACCCTGTTATTGGCATTGCTTAGTCCTGTGCGCCCAATGTTGATTGGATATATTGTTAACCAGCACATCATTACAGATCCCAATGCATCAAAGTTGTTGATGTGGACGATTATAGTAGTTGGTTGGTTAGTGATGGAGGGGGTATTTCAATTCTTGTCTTCGTATTTCTCCAATCTATTTGCTCAGTCTATTATTCGAGATCTACGTAAAAAGCTGATGAGTAGTATTTTATCTTTTAGAATGCGGTATTTTGATCAGACTCCAATTGGTGCTCTGGTGACCAGAGTTGTTTCGGACCTTGAAGCCATCACTGAGGTGTTTTCATCTGGGATGATGGCAATTATGGGGGATCTCATTTCATTAATTGTTGTCATTGTGTTAATGTTCGTTGTCAATTGGCAACTCACTTTATTAACTCTGCTTCCCATTCCACTTTTGTTATTTGCGACGAGAATTTTTGCTCGTGCGGTGCGAAAGTCACTACAGATGGAGCGTGAACAAGTCACGAAACTGAATACATTCGTGCAAGAGCGTCTCACCGGGATGTCATTGGTGCAGTTGTTTAATCGTGAAGATAAAGAATATGCAAAATTTGAAGAAATTAATGAAGGGCATAAACAAGCACATGTAAAAGCGGTGTGGGCCTATTCCATTTTCTTCCCGATCGTAGAGCTTTTGAGTTCTTTGTCAATGGCATTTTTACTCGTTTGGGGTGCGCTAGTAATTCAAGGGAAAACTACGGAGGAAATTGGATTAATGTTTGGGCACATTGTTGAGTTTACTTTATGGATTCATATGTTGTATAGGCCAATTCGTCAGCTTGCTGATAAATTTAATATTCTGCAGCGTGGAACAGTTAGGGCAGAGCGTGTTTTTGCAATTATTGATAGAGAAGACCATATTCAAAATGTGGGTTCAGAAACAGAGGTGAATTTTGACGAGGCTATAGAATTTAAGAGTTTATATTTTGCTTATAACGAAGAGGATTGGGTACTGAAAAACATCAACCTTAAAATTGAGCCAGGATCGACAGTAGCATTTGTTGGGGCGACAGGCGCAGGAAAAAGTTCTCTAGTGAATTTACTCGGACGTTTTTATGAATTTCAGAAAGGAGATATTTTACTGGGTGAACATAGTTTAAAGGATATCGAATTAAATTATTTACGCAAGAACATTGCGATAGTGCTGCAGGACGTTTTTCTGTTTTCGGATACACTGCATAATAATATTACGTTAGGGGATAAGTCGATAACAAGGGAGCAAGTGGTCGAAGCATCAAAGGCTGTAGGTGTTCATGATTTCATTGAAAAGTTGCCAGGAGGCTACGATTATCAAGTAGGCGAGCGTGGTGGGGTGCTATCTGTTGGGCAAAGACAATTGATTTCATTTATTAGAGCTTATGTTTATAATCCGCATGTATTGATCCTTGATGAGGCAACGTCAAGCGTCGACAATGAATCTGAAGAGTTGATTCAAAAGGCAACGGAAAAATTGACAAAAGGGCGCACCTCTATTGTTATTGCGCACAGGTTGTCAACTATTCAAACGGCAGATAATATTGTCGTCTTGGATAAAGGAGAAATTATGGAGCAGGGAACGCACACAGAATTGTTGAATCAAGACGGATATTATAAGACTTTGTACGATATGCAATTTTCAGATTAAAGATATGTTGGGATTAAAAATAGGAGGAGTACCTGAACACTTCAATTTACCTTGGAGAATGGGAATTGAAGAAGGGAAGTTTAGAGAACAAGGGATTCATTTGCATTGGAGCGATATGGGTGGTGGAACCGGTCAAATGATCCGTGGACTCGAGAATAAAACGTTGGATGTTGCTGTTTTGTTGACCGAAGGAATAACAAAGGCTATTCTTCAAGGGCTTGATGCGAAGATTATTCAAGTATATGTAACAACGCCTTTGCATTGGGGTATTCACGTGCCATATCATAGTGATATCGAAAAAGTTGATGATTTAGAAGGAAAGGTGTTCGCAATATCTCGAGAAGGATCAGGTTCACATTTAATGGCTTATGTTCGGGCAAATCAAGAAGGATGGGATACGACAAAATTAAAGTTTAACATTATTGGAGATGTGTATGGTGGTCTTTGGGCGCTTCAACATAATGAAGCTCAAGCATTCTTATGGGAGAAGTACACCACACATCCATTTACAGAACAAAAAAAATGTCGATATATAGATGAGGTTGTGACACCATGGCCATGTTTTGTAATTGCGGTTAGAACAGAGGTTTACGAAAAACATCAAGAGGATTTGAGAAAGATGTGCGAGATAGTGAATGCTAAAGCCGCCGATCTTAAGAAAAACGAAAGTGTTGCAGACTTGATTAGTTGGCGTTATAATTTGCGTCATGGACAAGTTGAAAATTGGTTGAATGAAACTGATTGGAATTATGCAGGGATTGAATATCCTTTGGCTTTTAAAAAGGCGATTTCTTATCTTACCAAACTAGGTTTACTTAAGCCTGAGGAATCAGAAAATTGGAGAACAAAGTTATTTTAGCATGAAAAAAATAGGTGTTTTATTGATTCAATTAGGGACTCCTGATAGTCCGAAAACAATTGATGTTCGTCGTTACTTAAGTGAATTTTTGAATGATCCTCGGGTAATTGATTTGCCTTGGCTTGGAAGAAAGCTATTGGTGAATGGAATTATTGTCCCGTTTAGGGCGCCAAAGTCAGCTAAGATTTACAAGGAGCTTTGGGAGTTTGGCAATGGTGAGTCGCCGTTACTCACTCACACGGAGAGCGTACGAGAAAAATTACAGAAACGTTTTGAAGGGGACGTACATATGCATGTTGCTATGCGTTATCAAAATCCTTCAATGTATGATGTGTTGGAAGAGATGCACAAAGAGAATTACGATCACATTGTTTTGTTGCCCTTGTTCCCGCATTATGCTAGTGCTTCGACTGGATCCGCTCTTGATTTAGCGATGCGTATAATAAGTAAATGGTGGGTAGTACCTGAAGTTTCTTCGATCAACCAGTTTTGGGATAACGAAGGTTATATTGATTCTATTATCGAACGTTCTAAAGAGTTTAATACAGCTGATTATGATCACGTAATTTTCTCATACCATGGGCTCCCAGATCGTCATGTCGATAAAGTATATGAAGGGTCCGACTTATGTTCGGATCAACCTTGTGAAACTGAGATTAACGACAAAAACAAGTTTTGTTATAAAGCAACCTGTTATGCCACTTCGCGCTTATTAGCAGCTAAATTAGGTTTGAAAGAGGAGGATTATACTGTTTGTTTTCAATCGCGATTGGATAAGAAATGGCTGACGCCTTTTGCTGATAAAGTAGTTGAGGAATTAGCTAAAAAAGGAGCAAAGAAAGTATTAGCCTTTAGTCCTGCATTTGTGGCTGACTGCCTAGAAACAGTAATTGAAATTGGAGATGAATACCAAGAGTTATTTGTTCAGCACGGAGGAGAGAAAATTCAACTTGTTCCAAGTTCAAATGATCACGATCGTTTTATTGACGGCTTGGAAGAATTGATTCGTCAAAAAATATAAGTCCTATTATAGGAAAGGGCCTATTGAAAGAGGAATTTTTGAGAAAATCAAATAGTCGTACATTTGCAACTATTATCTATCCAATTAAACAAAGAATGAAGGCATTAAGTTTCTCGATACTTATTATGTTAGTTTTTGCACAAAACGTTGTGGGGCAATTAACATTCACAGAACTCAATGAAAGTGTTACGCAGATTGATTTCCAGAATACATTAATTGAAACACCACAAATCAATGTGTTAACGTATCAATATTACCACAATGGTGGTGGCGTTTGCGTGGGTGATATAAATAATGATGGATTACCAGATATTTACTTTACTTCCAACTTGGAAAGAAATAGATTGTTTCTGAATAAAGGAAATATGAAGTTTCAAGACATTTCGTCAAAAGCTCGTGTGTCGGGAGAACAAGGTTGGGCCACTGGCGCTACTATGATTGATATCAACAATGATGGTCTTTTAGATATTTATGTCTGTAAGTCAGGAAATGTTGACCCTGATATGCGAAGAAATAAGTTGTATATCAATAATGGGAATTTAACTTTTACTGAAAAAGCCAAGGAATACGGGCTAGATGATTCGGCATATTCGTCTCAGGCTTATTTTCTTGATTACGATAGAGATGGTGATTTAGATATGTACTTGTTGAATCACGCAATTTCCCCCTACAGTCCTTCAAAGGAGGAGGCAGAGTCTTTTGATTTTCCCAGAGATGACAATGCTGGAGATAAATTTTTCCGAAACGATAACGGGAAATATGTGAATGTCAGCGAAGAAGCTGGGATAAAGGGTAGCCCAATGAGTTATGGACTTAGCGTTTCAGTGGGTGATATGAATAACGACGGCTATCCTGATATGTATGTTTGTAACGATTATTTGGAACGAGACTACCTATACATAAATAACAGGAACGGCACCTTTACGGATAAACTTCCAAGTAACACTCGGCATATCTCTAATTATTCTATGGGATCTGATATCGCCGACATCAATAATGATGGTCTGTTAGATATAATGGTTGTTGATATGGCGGCCGAAGACAATTTTCGATCAAAAACGAATATGTCTGGGATGAATCCTGAGCGATTTTGGAATTATGTGAATAATGGGTTTCATTATCAATACATGATTAACACACTTCAATTGAATTCAGGTGATGCTCAATTCTCTGAGATTGCTCAGTTGGCTGGAGTTGATAAAACCGATTGGAGTTGGGCTCCATTGTTGGTGGACTTCAATCATGATGGATTGAGAGATTTATTCATTACGAATGGACTGAGAAAGGAAGCAAGGAACAATGACTTTGTCAGAAAGAAGAAGGCCATCCTAGAGAGAATGAAGAAGCATCCAGATAGTGCTCGGTACTACATGAAGGAAGTTTTGGATTTGATGCCTGAAGAGAAGATCTCGAATTATCTGTACATGAATGAGGGAAACTTACATTTCAAGAAAGAAGGAAACAAAGGAATGGAGAATCCTTCTTTTTCAAATGGTGCAGCCTATGGTGATTTGGATGGTGATGGCGATCTTGATTTGATTGTAAATAATATTGACCATAAAGCCGTAATTTATAGAAATGATACTAAGTCCGGAAACTACATTCAGTTGAAACTGAATGGGACTGCTAACAACAAATCTGGAATTGGTGCACATATCACGATTACATATAATGGTGAGGTGCAAACTGCGGAGCATTATCTAACGCGTGGATATTTATCATCAAATGAGAATGAATTGCATTTTGGCATAGGCGAGATCAAAAAGGTGGATATGGTGCAGGTAGTATGGTCTGATGGTACAATTAGTCAATTGAGAGATTTGGAAGCGAATCAAACGATTGTTATGAAGGCAAACGCGAACAATGTGGAAACACCCTTTACTCGAAAAGTTGATTATCTAAAGAATAATGTGATTTCTACAGATTTTGAGCATAAAGAAAACGATTACGATGATTTTGAACGCGAAGTGCTACTTCCTCATCAAATGAGTAAAATGGGGCCAGGATTGGATGTTGCGGATATCAATGGAGATGGTAGAGAGGATTACTACGTTGGCGGTGCTATGGGATCGCCAGGTGGACTTTTTATACAAAAGGAAGATGGTTCGTTTTTACAGGCTCAACCGGAATTGTGCGAAGAAATTGCTGAAAGAGAAGAAACGGTAGCTCACTTTTTCGATTTCGATGGTGACAAGGATCCAGATCTATACATTGGATTTGGGGGGAATGAATCGAGCAATGGAAGTGATCAGTTACGTGATCGACTGTATGAAAATGTCAATGGAAAGTTTGTGTTAAAAGAGGAGCTGCCAACAACTTTGAGTATATCTACTGGCTGCGTTGCTTCATGCGATTATGATAACGACGGTGATATTGATTTGTTTATAGGTAACCGACAAACACCGGGTAAGTATCCCTATGCTTCTAGCAGTTATCTATTGGTTAATAATGATGGTAAGTTCGTTCAATCTTCTGTAGATATTGGAAGTGTTGGAATGGTGAGTAATGCTAAATGGGAAGATGTTAACGGAGATAAATCGCCGGATCTCATTTTAGCTGGGGAATGGATGCCTGTTACTATCCTTGTGCAGAAGGACGGTGAATTTATAGATCAGACAGCTGAATTTGGTTTGAAAGGGACTGAAGGCTGGTGGTTCGGATTGGCTTCAGGCGATATCGATAATGATGGGGATATCGATTTAATAGCTGGAAACCTTGGTTTGAATTACAAGTACAAAGCAACAGAAGAAGGTCCTTTTCAAGTTTATTCGAAGGATATAAACGGAGATGATAAAAATGACATCGTTTTAGGGTATAATCAAGAGGGAAAGAACTATCCTTTGAGAGGGAGACAGTGTTCTTCAGAACAGATTCCTGAGCTTAAAGAAGAGTTTCCTACGTATAATCAGTTTGCATCTGCAACATTAGAGGAGGTTTATGGCGAAGGTCTGGATGCAGCTTTGCATTACACCATTAGTGATTTTCATTCGTGTGTCTTCATTAATGAAGGCGAGTCATTTAAACGGGTAAACTTTTCACACGATCTTCAATTGTTCAACTGGAATGATATTGTCTTGAAGGATCTAAATGGAGATGGGAATCTAGACATTATTGCTGCAGGGAATTTACATGAAGCTGAGGTAGAGACTCCTCGTTGTGATGCCGGAAATGGATTGATCATGTTAGGTAATGGCGATGCAACTTTCGATAAGATTAGAACAATAGATGCTAACTGGGGGGCTGGAAATACAAAGGTTCTCAGATCAATTCAGGTTGGTGATTCTCCTGCAGTATTGATTGGAAGAAGTGGAGGGAAGTTGGAATTAATGATGATCAATCAATAGAGATTCTACTTTCTCTTAGAACTTCATTTGTTGAAGAGCTTCTGGGACTGATGTTGTTGGAGATTTACACGATTTATTTCTACAAACAAAAATGGTGGTTTGTCCTTTGATGAATTTTCCTTCCAAGAGCTCAAGTTCACTTTTCTTTTTAGAACCATAGATCAGCTTAAAAGGCAGGTAATGCTGATCAAATTCATGTCTGATTTGATGTGCATTTTTCCCAGTAATTGCAACTTCAAATGGTTCATTGATCAACAACATTTCGGCGCGGCTCCAATTTGAATAAAAGTAAGGGCTCTTGCGAGCGTTAGTTTGGACGTTAAGAACCATCTGTTTTGCCGTATTCAAATATGAATCATTTGCATAGTAATGACCAAGTCTAATGAGGTTAATAGCCATTTCCGAATTGGACGATGGAATTACTTGGTCGTAAACTTCAGCTTCTTGAGCAAGTAGGTCCGTTGAAAGTACAGGGTTGTATAAGAACATTTGACTCGCCGTATCTTGGAAATGCTCAATGGTGTATTCTGTAAGTTTGTGTGCTTTTTCTAACCATGATTCATCAAATGTGGCTTCGTATAAATCAATAAATGAAGAGATAACGAAAGCGTAATCATCCATGAATCCTGGGATTGATGATTTATTATTTTTATAGTTACGCGTTAGCTCACCTGAATCATCCAGTGCATTTTTCAAAATGAATCGCGCATTTTTTTTCGCTGTTTTTAGGTGTCTCTTTTCTCCAAATGTACGATACGCTCCAACATACGCTTTTAGCATAAGTGCGTTCCATGATGTCAGTATCTTGTCATCAAGCCCAGGAAGTACACGTTTGGCTCTGTGCTCTAGAACGGCCTTTTTACTTCGTTCTATTCGCTCTAATAGAAGTTCTGTGGTGATTCCTTCACTATTAGCAGTTTCGTGATCAGACGATTGCTTGAATAATATATTTTTCTCGTTTTCCCAGTTTCCTTCATCTGTAATTGAATAGTATTTGATGAATAGGGGAGCTTCTTCCTTCAGAATAGATCTGATTTCTTCAGCTGACCAAGTGTAAAATTTCCCTTCTTCACCTTCACTGTCCGCGTCAAATGAAGAATAGAATCCTCCTTTAGGCGCTGTCATCATTTCATCGATAAAATCCAATGTTTCAAATACAACTTTTTTGTAAAGTGGATCTTTCGTTGCTTGCCAAGCTTGGGTATATAGACTTACTAGCTGCGCATTGTCGTAGAGCATTTTTTCGAAGTGGGGAATGTTCCAATTGACGTCGGTTGCGTAACGTGAAAATCCTCCTGCCAAATGATCATAAATCCCTCCATTTGCCATATTCTTAAGTGTTACATTGATTATTTTTTGCGCATCTTCATTCTTAGCGATCGTATTGAATTGAAGTAAGCTGTTCCAAATGGAAGGCATTGGAAACTTTGGAGCTTCCATACCGCCACCTTTAACCATGTCAAATTGGGAGATCATTCCCATATAAGATGTGGAAAGTGAATCCATTGAAAAAATTGCTTGATCTTCATTCAGTTGAATGGTATTCATTGAACGAATTCCATTTGTTACTTGGTTTGCTACTGTTTGCAGAGCTTCTCGATTATTGGTGTATTCTCCGATGAAGTAGTTCAGTAGTCTACTCCATTGTTCTTTTGGGTAATAAGTGCCTCCGAAAAACGGGCTACCATCAGCTAGCGCAAAAGCATTAAGTGGCCAACCTCCACTTCCTGTTGTAAGTCTAGCGGCATTCATGTAAAGTTTGTCTACGTCTGGTCGTTCCTCTCTATCTACCTTGATGCATATGAAATTATCATTCATTATGCGTGCAATTACGGTGTCTTCAAAGCTCTCATGTTCCATTACATGACACCAATGACAGGCAGAGTACCCAATGCTGATCAGGAGTAGTTTGTCTTCTTTTTCTGCCTTTTCCAATGCTTCTGATCCCCATGGGTGCCAATTGACAGGGTTGTGCGCATGTTGCAGAAGATATGGGCTTGTCTCATTAATCAATTCATTCGTGAATTCTGGTTTTTGAGCTGATGCTTTAAAAGAAGTGCAAAAAGCTACTCCGATGAGAAGACCTTTAAAGATTGTTGAGAAAGAGTTACTAGGCATAGGTGTAAAGATAGCTTTCTGAGAATAAGTTGAAACAAAAAAAGGGCTCCTTTCGGAGCCCTTCTCTAAACTTTATTTGAATTCTATCTGTTCATTACAAATCGCTGAACTGATACAGAATTATTCATTTCAATAGTCATGAAATATGTTCCGTTTACCAATTCATTAAGATCCAAT
>NODE-39-length-42816-cov-7.37679_pt1 | contig 42816 bp, 40 predicted proteins | sample MGYA00139097_ERZ477577 | MGnify/ENA metagenome assembly ERZ477577
ACATTCCTTACCCAAGCATGCATGCAAAGACAAAAAAACAATTGGATTGGTTTGTTCGTCACCCAGAGTATGTAAATCGTGTTGTTGAACGCGCGCGTCCCTATCTTCACTATATTGTTGATCAAATTGAACAACGCGATATGCCGCTAGAAATAGCCTTATTACCTGTTGTTGAAAGTGGTTTTCAACCTTTCGCTTATTCTTCAGGTCGTGCTGCGGGTTTGTGGCAATTTATTCCTGGTACAGGCAAGATCTATGGCTTGCAGCAGAACTGGTGGTATGACGGTCGCCGAGATATTATTGAGTCGACACGTGCTGCACTTGATTATCTACAAAAATTACACAATGACTTTGGTGATTGGCAGCTAGCACTGGCTGCGTATAACTGTGGTGAAGGTGCTGTAGGTAGAGCAATAAAACGTAATAAGAAAGCAGGTAAAGAAACTGATTTTTGGTCCTTAAATTTGCCGACTGAAACCTCTGCTTATGTGCCAAAATTACTCGCTATTGCTGAGTTGGTTAAACAGCCTGAGAAATACAATATCACGCTTAGCCCTATTGATAACTCACCTTTCTTGACTGTTGTTGAGGTGGGATCGCAAATTGACTTGTCTCTAGCGGCTAAACTTGCAGGTTTAACAACGGATGAAATGTATCAACTCAACCCAGGCTTTAACCGCTGGGCAACACGTCCTGAAGGACCTCACCGTTTGGTTGTGCCTCTTAATAAATCTGGTGCCTTCTTAGATGGGTTACTCGATCATCCTTTAGATCAGCGTGTCCAATGGGCGCGTCATAAAATTAAAAAGGGTGAGTCACTGGGTGGTATTGCACAGCATTACAAAACAACCATTAATGTTATTAAAGAAGCTAATGGTTTAGCGAGTAACATTCCTTACCCAAGCATGCATGCAAAGACAAAAAAACAATTGGATTGGTTTGTTCGTCACCCAGAGTATGTAAATCGTGTTGTTGAACGCGCGCGTCCCTATCTTCACTATATTGTTGATCAAATTGAACAACGCGATATGCCGCTAGAAATAGCCTTATTACCTGTTGTTGAAAGTGGTTTTCAACCTTTCGCTTATTCTTCAGGTCGTGCTGCGGGTTTGTGGCAATTTATTCCTGGTACAGGCAAGATCTATGGCTTGCAGCAGAACTGGTGGTATGACGGTCGCCGAGATATTATTGAGTCGACACGTGCTGCACTTGATTATCTACAAAAATTACACAATGACTTTGGTGATTGGCAGCTAGCACTGGCTGCGTATAACTGTGGTGAAGGTGCTGTAGGTAGAGCAATAAAACGTAATAAGAAAGCAGGTAAAGAAACTGATTTTTGGTCCTTAAATTTGCCGACTGAAACCTCTGCTTATGTGCCAAAATTACTCGCTATTGCTGAGTTGGTTAAACAGCCTGAGAAATACAATATCACGCTTAGCCCTATTGATAACTCACCTTTCTTGACTGTTGTTGAGGTGGGATCGCAAATTGACTTGTCTCTAGCGGCTAAACTTGCAGGTTTAACAACGGATGAAATGTATCAACTCAACCCAGGCTTTAACCGCTGGGCAACACGTCCTGAAGGACCTCACCGTTTGGTTGTGCCTCTTAATAAATCTGGTGCCTTCTTAGATGGGTTACTCGATCATCCTTTAGATCAGCGTGTCCAATGGGCGCGTCATAAAATTAAAAAGGGTGAGTCACTGGGTGGTATTGCACAGCATTACAAAACAACCATCAATGTTATTAAAGAAGCTAATGGTTTAGCGAGTAACCGTATTCGCACAGGCCATAATCTGTTGATTCCTATGTCATCAGGTAAACCAAGTTCATACCCATCAAGCCAAACTCAGAAAATAGCGACAGGAAAAATTAAAGGGGGGCTTGGTAATAAAAAAATACATACCGTTAAGTCTGGTGATACTTGGTGGGATATCGCGAATAGTTATAAAGTAAGCGTCAATACGCTGACTGAGTGGAATAGTAAGTCGTCGAAAGACACGTTACACCTCGGCCAAAAATTAGTTGTTTGGGAAAAAAACTCAAAGTCTTCAAATAAAAACATTAGAAAAATAAACTATAAAATCCGTAGTGGAGACTCACTTTGGAAGATCTCTCAGAAATTTAATGTGAGTGTAGCGCAAGTAAGAGATTGGAATGGTTTAAGTGAGCGTACCTTATTAAAGCCTGGTCAAAACTTAACGTTGCATATTGATGTTACTCAGCAGCACGGTAATATCTAATCATGTTACATATCGCATTATACGAACCAGAAATTCCGCCAAATACTGGAAATATTATTCGCCTCTGTGCCAATGCTGGCGCACAGCTTCATTTGATTGAGCCAATGGGGTTTCAGTTAGATGATAAGCGACTTCGGCGTGCAGGCTTGGATTATCATGAGTTTGCTAATATGCAGGTGCATGAGGACTTTACAGCGTTTCAACACTGGTCAGGAGAAAGGCGATTATTTGCCTGCACGACTAAGGCCAGTCAAAACCATAATCAAGCACAATTTAAAGATGATGATGTATTGCTCTTTGGGCCTGAGTCACGAGGTTTACCTGCAGATGTATTAGATGCAATTCCCGCAGAACATAAAATTCGAATCCCCATGCAAGCAAACAGTCGAAGTTTGAACCTATCTAATGCTACAGCAATTATTCTCTACGAAGCATGGCGACAATTGGACTATAAGCTTTAAGAATAATAAGGCTTCAGCAGCTAATATTTACAACCTTCACCCCGCTCAAGCTCTTGATTTTCATGGGTTTATTTCTATAATAGCCGATAAGTTTTAGTCGTCTCTCACTCTGTAAATTCATTTTAGATACTTGACTGTTAGTCCTAAGTATAAAAAAAACTATGGACTCAGGAGCCATTAATAAGTTTTTTTTATTGCTATTCTTTTTCCTGCCTAATGTTGGCGTTTTTTACCTTGAGTAAACCAAAATTTGTATTTGGTTCTCAGCATCGATTTTTTATAAAAATCGAGAGAAAACAACCTGTAAAGGAAGAAAGAATGAAAAGAACACTATTATCTATAGCACTTTCAACGGTGACTGTATCCGGTTTTGCTGTTGCAGATGAATTATTAGTACTGCAACAGGATGAGAAACAATGGGTCATGCCGGCTGGTACTTATGACAATGCGCGCTATAGTAAATTAGAAGAAATAAATAAAAGTAATGTTAAAGATCTTAAGCTAAATTGGTCTTTTTCAACTGGTGTCTTACGTGGTCATGAAGGTAACTCTCTCGTTATTGGTGACACAATGTATGTTCACACACCGTTTCCAAACATTACTTACGCGCTTGATTTAAGCAACGAGGGCGCGATCAAATGGAAATATGAACCAAAACAAAACTATGACAACGTTGTCCCTGTTATGTGCTGTGACACAGTTAACCGTGGTCTGTCATATGGTGATGGTAAGATTTTCTTAAACCAAGCTGATACAACACTAGTTGCTCTTGATATTAATACTGGTAAAGAAGTGTGGTCTGACAAACGTGCTGACCCGCGAACTGGTGCTACAAGCACAGGTGCAGCGTTTGTATTTGATGACAAAGTATTAGTCGGTATTTCAGGCGGTGAATTTGGTGTACGAGGTTATGTTCAGGCCTATGACCTTAACGGTAAAAAAGTATGGCAAGCCTACAGTACTGGCCCTGATACAGAAATGTTAGTTGATGCAGAAAAAACAACATCCATGTTGGCACCAATCGGTAAGGATTCATCATTAGAATCATGGAAAGGTGACCAGTGGAAAATAGGTGGGGGAACAACATGGGGTTGGTATTCTTATGATCCTGATTTGAGCCTTGTTTATTACGGCACCGGTAACCCTTCTACTTGGAATCCAGCTCAGCGTCCGGGTGATAATAAGTGGGCGATGTCTTTATTTGCCCGTGATCTCGATACTGGTGTTGCAAAATGGGTATATCAAATGACACCTCATGATCAGTGGGATTATGACGGTATTAATGAGTCTGTTTTAGTTGATCAAAAAATCCAAGGAAAAATGCGTAAAACAGCGGTGCATTTTGATCGTAATGGCTTTGCCTACACAATGGATCGAGTATCAGGTGAATTATTGGTAGCTAAGAAGTTTGATCCTATGATCAACTGGGCTAAATCAATTGATATGAAAACAGGCCGTCCAATTGTTGATCCTAAATATGCACCTGAAGTGAATGGTGAAGATGTGAATACAACAGGTATTTGTCCAACAGCTATGGGGGCAAAAAACCAAGAGCCGACAGCTTACTCACCGCGTACAGGTTTATTCTATGTGCCAGCTAACCATGTATGTATGGACTATGAACCATTTGAAGTTGAATATGTAGCTGGCCAACCGTATGTTGGTTCAAGCGTAAGTATGTATGCTGGTCCTGGTGGAAATATGGGCCGCTTCTTTGCTTGGGATGCTCGTGAAGGCAAGATAGTTTGGGATAACACAGAGCGTTTCTCAGTGTGGTCAGGTGCATTAGCGACAGCAACTGATATTGTGTTTTATGGCACATTAGAAGGCTACCTAAAAGCAGTTGATGCTCAAACAGGTAGAGAACTATGGCGTTTTAAGACTGCTTCAGGAATCATCGGTGCAGCTAATACCTATGAGCATAAAGGTAAACAATACATTTCTGTGTTATCTGGTGTAGGTGGCTGGGCAGGTATCGGTATGGCTATCCCAAGTCTTGGTGACTCTGATGGACTTGGCGCCGTGGGTGCATATAGAGGCTTATCTAGCTGGACCAATTTAGGGGGCGTATTAAACGTCTTTAGTCTTTAGTTTTAATTGTTTTAGTTAATAAAAAGCCAGCTTTATAGCTGGCTTTTTTGTTTAATTGCTTTGTTCTCACTAGATTGAAAATGAGACAGGGTAAGTCAACACAACTAGAGTTTAAGTAAGCGCCAAGCTGATAAGTGCTTTACCTAGCTTTGTTAGAATAACAAGCCTGTTTTTACTAGTTAGATTTTTTCAAAAACTTAGTTAATAACACGATGCGTGTACCATTAACTCGGCCTTCAATCTGTTCTGGGTTGTCAGTAAGCGAGATGTTTTTTACCATAGTGCCTCGCTTAGCTGTGAAATTAGCACCTTTTACTTCAAGGTCTTTAATTAGCGTTACGCTATCACCATCAAGTAATGTTGTACCGTTACTGTCTTTATGGTCGCTTGTTACGGCTTCACCGTCTGACTCAGTTGATTTTGCCCATTCTAGGCTATCATCTTCAAGATACATCATCTCAACAAGATCGGTTGCCCAGCTTTCACCTTGTGTTGATAAGCGGCTTAGTAAACGCCAGGACATGACTTGAATTACATCAACAGGTTTCCACATAGCGTCATTTAAGCAACGCCAGTGATTGGCATCCATTGTTTCTGGTGCTTCAATTTGACTCAAACACGTGTCACAGACTAATACTGCTTGTTCTGCACTATCGTCAGGAGTTGGAGGGACTTTATAAACATCAAGATTACTGCTTTCTCCACAAAGTTCGCATGCTGAATCTCCACGCTGCATCAATGTCTGTTCTAAGCTCATTATTTAACCTTCTAATTTAGTCATATTAATTGACCATTATCCCACTGATTAATAGTGAGGGTCGTATTTTCTTAGCTGAGACTATTTTCTGACCAAAAATGATATGATTGTCATATTTTGTTAGGCAAGGAAAAGAGGTATTGAACGATGAGTAAAAAAGTCATTAATGTTTTGGTTCACACAGTGTTGATGGTAGCTATTTTTATGCTCTTTCTTCCATTCTTGAAAAGTAGTGATGATGGCTACAATGGTGCCAAAGTGGTCGAGCAGCCAAAAGTGACAGAGTCCAAGGTTGAAACTCCTGTAGAAACTGCGGTAGAGCAAGCGCCAGTTGAAGTGGTTGTAGAACAAGCGGAACAAGTGGTTGAAGAAGTAACGTCAACAGTGACTGATGTGATTGCCGATGTAGAAGTTGCAGTAGGCGTAGAGGATGAGAATGAGTCAGCCTTATATAGTGTTGTTGATGGTAATAAACTAGATGAGCATAGCTATGCTGGCTTTAAGTTATATCGTAACTGGTGTGCTCGATGCCACGGTACTTATGGACAAGGTATGGTTGGGCCAAACCTTGCCGATAGTTTGAAAGTCATCACTGAAAAAGAATTTTTCCATACAGTCGAAAATGGTAAGGCTGGCTCTATTGGTAGCATGCCATCATGGAAAGCTAATGTGAAAGTAATGGAAGGTCGAGATCAGTTATATGCCTATTTAATGGCCCGTTCTGATGGTGCGATTGGTGAAGTTAAACCTAAAAAACAATAAGCTCTTTTTAAGCTTTAAAATTATAGATGGCCTCTTAATGAGGCCATTTTTTTGCAAGGTAAGAATAATATGACTGAAAAAACATACATTAAAGGTAAAGATAGCGACCTAGAGACGAGTATTGCTGTTATGGAGGCGAAGTTAAAATCGTTTGGTTTTGATATAGAGCAAGCTTCATGGTTAAACCCCGTTAGTAATGTTTATTCTGTCCATATTCGCGATAAAAGCTGTCCGCTAATGTTTACCAATGGTAAAGGTAGTAGCAAGAAGTCATGCCTTGCGAGTGCTTTAGGTGAATATTTCGAACGACTAAGTTGTAATTATTTTTTTGCTGACTTTTATTTAGGGCAGCATCATAGTCAGTCTGAGTTTGTACATTATCCGAATGAGCGCTGGTTCGATTCTAGCAGTGATAGGATGCCTGAAGGCCTTATGGATGAAGCTCTCTGGGATTATTTTGATCCAGAAAACGAGCTTACGCCGGCGATGTTATTCGATATTAATTCAGGAGCAGGTGAACGAGGTATCTGTGCTGCACCGTATACACGTTTAAGAGATAAAGCTGCTATTTATATACCGATTAACGTTATTGCGAATATTTTTGTTAGTAACGGAATGTCTGCTGGTAATACTAAAAATGAAGCGAGAGTACAGGGGTTGTCAGAAGTCTTTGAACGTTACGTTAAGAATAAAATTATTGCTGAAGGCATTTGCTTACCTGACGTGCCCGAATCTGTATTAAGCCGCTACCCTGCGATTAAGAAAGCGATAAATGAACTAGAAGGGCATGGTTATACTCTTAAGGTTGCAGATGCATCGTTAGGTGGCCAATACCCAGTGATGAGTGTGACATTGATTAATCCAGCAGATGGCTCTGTTTTTGCCTCTTTTGGTGCTCACCCTAGCTTCGAGGTTGCATTGGAGCGGACGGTAACTGAGTTATTACAAGGGCGTAATTTAGATCAATTAGACGTTTTCCATCCGGCAACGTTTGATATTGATGAAGTTGCATCGCCACAAAACCTTGAAATGCATTTTATTGATTCGAGTGGTTATATCTCAAATGACTTCTTCCGTGAAACAGCTGATTATGAGTTTAATGACTGGGATCACGATGCAAAAACAGACAATGAATTTGACTACTTAAGCGATAAAATTCATCAAATGGGATTTGATATTTACATCTCAGATTATGAGCATTTAGACGTATACGCCTGTCGAATTCTTGTTCCTGGGATGTCTGATATTTACCCTGTTGATGAGCTGGTTTGGGAGAATAATAATGAAGGGGCCTTGTTTCGTGAAGATTTTCTAACACTGAAGCAAGGTGACATTGCTCAGTGGCATGATGTTCTTGAGCGACTTGAAGAAGGCGGCTATAACGACCAGACCTTAGCGGCACCGTTCATCGGCCTAGCACCTGATCCAGATACATTATGGGCTAAGATTCGTTTGGGTGAAATAAAAACAATGTTATGCCTAGCAATGCAAACAGAAGAAGCGATTGAGTGGATCGACTGGTGTTTATCTCTTGATCAAGCGGGCCAGAATGAGGTGCTGGATTACCGTTGTTTGAAAGCACTATTAGCAATCAAATGGGATGGCCAGCGAGATTATCCTGAATATCAAACGGGGTTAGAGAATATGTTCGGGCAACAACGTGTCGCAGACTGCATTGAAATTGTTGAAGGAAGGACTGTATTTCACGGTTTACACTGCCCTGGTTTAGGTTTGGATGGGTTTGAACGACATACTTCTTTATTGCGTGGTTATGATAAGCTTCAGCAAGCAAAGAGAAATAACTGGAAGTAAGTGCTAACAAACTGTTTTGTGTGTGTTGTAAGTAAATATTTTATGAAAATAAGGCTAACACTTTTATAAATTTTACTGTATTCTTCTCGCTTCTTCAGCATATCGCAGTCACTGAACTGCCTTGCTAGAAGAGGTGTGGAGCGGTAGTTCAGCTGGTTAGAATGCTGGCCTGTCACGCCGGAGGTCGCGGGTTCGAGTCCCGTCCGCTCCGCCATTAATTAAAAAAAGCCCATCATTGAAAAATGATGGGCTTTTTTGTTTTTATAACCTCACTAAATGATTTTAGCGATTAAAGATCTTGAAACTGCTCTAAGGTTAAAGTTGTTAGTTCAGGGATTTGTTGAGCAAGCTCTTTATCTTGGGTGGTGTTATAACCCCAGTCGGCAAAATACAGCTGAACTTCATGTAAATGCTTATCTTCAAGCACATTGACCAGTGTTGGTAAGCGGTCTTCAACAAAGAATATTTGATGATCAGGGTGGCTAGCAGATAAATCAGTTAATATTTGAGGTTTACTCAACTGGCGCTCTAAACCATAGATATGTTCAGCAGGAAAGCTGATGTTATTTGCTTGTAAAATTTTACTAACAAAACGCTCTTGTTTAGTTGTAATGATAGTTATATTTTGATGGCCTATTTTACTAAGCTTGTTAGCAATACCTTCAAATAACGGATTCATTTCAAGCCATTCTTGCTGGTTGTCACTAATCCAGTTATCTCGTGTCTCACCAAAACGCATTTTGAGTCGCTCGACATCAATCTCATCTCGACGTATGAGGTGACGTAGATGCTTATCAAAGCTCGTTAGTAGTGTGTCGGGGCTAACACCTTCGAATAAGTGACGCATGATTAAAGCGGACTCATAGCCAGTTTCCATCACGGGTCTTACTTGTCTGAATAAATCAATCATCCCTTCTGGAATTTCTTGAGGCATATCCGTCCAAACTATGCAGGCTACTTTCCAGCCAGCGAGACCAGTTTCGATGGCGCTATCACAGATAACACCATCGAAGTCCAAAGCGTAAAGTGTTGTTTTTGTCATAAACTTTATTTCAGTATGCAGTGTTTAGCGTAGTCAGTTGCTTGGTTTGTTGACCAATCACCCGTTGGTGTTTTTTTCATATCTGTACACCACTGTTCACTCCCCACTTCTGGCGAGCAAGCCGTTAAGGTTACGATGGATGTTAATAGTAATGCTGAGATACTTACTTGCTTAATCAGGTTCATTAATTTTTATCCTTGTTTTTACTTATTTAGAAACGCGAGTTTGTCCATTGACTGACATAAGCCGAACTCGGTCTCCTACTGTCAATGGGTTAGCAGGATCATGTTTCTGGACGACAGAGATAACACTATTATCATTCATGCGAATAACAAGCTCAACACCCTGAGATTTAGTGAGCTCTTCTTCTGCTAGCCCGCCAGCTAGTCCACCTGCAACAGCACCTACAACTGTGATGATATTTGAACCAGTGCCACCGCCTACTGAGCTGCCGGCAAGCCCTCCGACAGCTGCTCCAGCTATTGATCCGATAGGTGTTTTTGTTCCTTCAATAACGACTAAACGAGCATCTTCAACAGTACCGTACTTGACTGACTGTACTTGGCGAGCATCTTCTCGTGAATAGCTATCACCTTGTAAGTTGCTTGCACAACCACTAAGGAGAGAGGTAACGGCGAGCATACCAATTATCACTGCTTTGTTTGTTTTCATACTTATATCCTTAACTGAATGTCCTAGATATAATCAGACCACGGTGTAAAGTGAATTTATCCCTTGTGAAAGACTGTTTCACCTTTAAACAATGTATGCGAGACCTGATTATTAAATAGCCAACCAGTGAAGGGGCTATTTTTTCCTGAACTAATAAACTGGCTAGGTTGGCAATCATAGTTAGCATCTGTATTGATAATGCAAATGTCCGCTTGAGCGCCTACTTTGATTTGCCCGCCTTCTATACCCAGAATTGTTGCTGGATGATAAGTAAGGCTGGCAATAGCCTGTTGTAGTGTTATTTCATCATCATCAACTAACTTCATCGTAAGTGATAATAACGTTTCTAACCCTGAAATACCTGGAGTTGTCTCAGCAAATGGGCCGAGCTTGGCATCATTATCTAGTGGTTTATGATTAGAACAGATTGCTGATATAACGCCATCACGCAAACCCTGTTGAAGTTGGTCACGATCTCTAATGCTACGAAGAGGAGGAGTGACATGGCTATAACTATCGTAATTACCAATGTCGTGTTCTGTGAGGTGTAAATGATGAGCACTTACATCTGCAGTAACAGGTAAGCCTTTATCTTGTGCTGCTTGAATTAACTTCACCGATTTACCGCATGATAAATTATGGAAGTGAGCACTAACACCAGTTTGTTCAATTAATAATAAATCGCGAGATAATGCTATTGTTTCCGCTGTTTCTGGTATGCCGCTTAGGCCTAGACGAGCACTAACCGCTCCTTCATGAACGCAGCCTTGTGCTTGTAACCAAGGATCAGTTGCACTGATAAATAGGGTGAGATTAAGACTCGCTGCATATTCCATAGCCCGTCGTAACACGAGAGTATTGTGTATAGGTTTACGACCATTACTGAATCCAATACAGCCTGCTGCTTTTAAGGCGACCATTTCAGTCAGTAAGTCGCCATCTAAGTTTTGTGTTAGTGAGCCGATTGGGTAGACCATTGCCCTGCCGGCTTTTTTGGCGCGCTCTTCTATGAGCTCTACGGCGGCTGGTGTATCAATTAATGGGTCAATATCTGGAGGTACACAAAGTGAGGTGATACCGCCAGCTGCTGCTGCTCTAGTTTCACTCTCAATCGTTGCTGCATGCTCTTGCCCCGACTCTCTAATTCTAGCTGACATCTCAATCAGACCTGGGCAAACAATCATGCCAGATGCATCAATGGTTTGATCGGCTACAAAGCCTGAAGGTTGTTCACCGATCGCGATGATTTTTTCATCAGTGATGAAAATATCTTGTTGGGCATCGAGTTGGTTAGCAGGGTTAATAACGCGACCATTGATTATTTGAAGGTTCATTCTTGGGCCTCGAGTTCTGACTGTGATCCTAATGCCATCGACATAACTGCCATTCTTACGGCAATGCCATGTGTCACTTGTTCTAAAATAACTGATTGTGGTCCATCAGCCACGGCGGATGAGATTTCTACACCACGATTAATTGGACCAGGATGCATTACAATGGCATCCGGTTTTGCAAGACTGAGTTTATCTTCTGTTATTCCATAACAGTTAAAATATTCTCTGGCGCTGGGGATAAGCCCACCCTGCATACGCTCGTGTTGCAAGCGGAGTGTGATGACCACATCAACATCTTTTAAGCCTGTTTCTATATCGTGATAAACATGTACACCTAAAGTTTTACAATCAGAAGGCAGCAGTGTTTTAGGGCCCACGACACGGATTTCACCGACACCTAGTGTTGATAATGCTTGGATCTGAGAACGAGCGACCCGTGAATGTAAGATATCACCTACGATGGCAACACGCAGATCAGGGAAGTGCTGTTTGTGGCGTCTGATTGTAAACATGTCGAGCATGGCTTGAGTCGGATGAGCATGACAACCATCTCCGGCATTGATAACGCTAATGTGTGGAGCAACATGTTGAGCAATAAATTCAGCAGCACCACTTTGATTGTGGCGTACTACAAACATGTCACAGTGCATTGCTTCAAGATTGTGCAATGTATCGAGTAAGCTTTCACCTTTTGATGTTGCTGACGTACTTATATTTAGATTCATTACATCGGCAGACAAGCGCTTAGCTGCCAATTCAAACGTAGTACGTGTTCGAGTGCTGTTTTCAAAAAATAGATTAACGATTGTTTTGCCGCGAAGGATAGGTACTTTTTTTACCTGACGGTGAGAAATACTCGAAAACTGTTCGGCACGGTCCATTATTTCAGTAAGAAGTGGTCGTTTTAGACCTTCAATCGTTAAAAAATGCTTTAAATGACCCTGTTCAGTGAGTTGGTTGTTGGTCATTCAGCATCTCCGTTGGTAGTAATTTCTAGTGCCAAACCACCCTTGTTAGTCAACTTAATATGTTGGTTTTCATTTAGGTCAATGGATTGACCAATAATATCAGCGTGAATAGGAAGTTCGTGACCATCTCTTTCAATCAGAACAGCTAGAGTGACGCTTGAGGGTCTGCCGTAATCAAAAATCTCATTGAGTGCCGCTCGAATGGTACGTCCACTGTGAAGAACATCGTCAACCAGTAACAAGTGGCGACCATCCACATTGAAGGGAAGATCTGAAGGTCGGACCTCTGGATGCATGCCTATGCGAGTAAAGTCATCGCGATAATAAGCAATGTTTAAGGTGCCAAGCGGCGCATCGAAAAAGGATATATCTAAGATGCTCACTAATGCTTCTGCGATCCAGACACCACCAGAGTGTATGCCAATAATGAGTGGGTTTTTATCAGCTAATAATTCTTGAATATCATCAGCCATTGTTTGGAGTAGTGTAGGTATCTCTGTGTTTAAGATAGGCGTTGTCATTGTTGATTCAACCATGATTGGAGGATAATTTGTGCTGAGATGCGATCTACATCATCGCGCTTATTTGCTTGAAGTTTACTATTTATACCCATTTGTTCGAGTGCTTCAAAGGTTGTTAACCGTTCATCTTGCCACTCAACAGGGATTTGAAATCGACCATTGAGCCTGTTGCCAAATTTACGTGAAGCGGCAGTCATCCTTTGTTCGCTACCATCCATATTAAGCGGTAAGCCGACTACAAGTAAGTCAGGTTTCCACTGGTCTAATAAGGTCTGTACTTCGTCCCAATTGGGAATACCATTTTGAGCCTTGATAACGGTTAATGGGTTTGCTGTTGAGGTTAGTTCTTGGCCTACAGCAACACCGATGTTTTTCTGGCCGTAGTCAAAACCCAGTATTGTACGAGGAGTTGTCATGCATGTCCTATAGAGTCGGGCATTAAATTAATATCAACCCCTAGTAGTTTTGCTGCTTCTTGCCAAAGTTTATCAGCTGGAGTATCAAAAATGAGGCGCTCATCTGCGGGCACGGTTAACCAATGATTTTCGGCAATTTCTTGTTCTAGCTGGCCGGCATCCCAACCCGAATAACCTAGCGTAATTAATGATTTTTCTGGACCATTTTCTGAGCCAATTTTTTCCAGAATATCGATAGATGTTGTCAGAAATAATGAGTCAGATAAGGCTAGGGTTGTTTTCCACTCTTCAGGGCTGTTATGTATAACCATGCCCTGCCCTTTTTGAACTGGACCACCAAATAAGACGGGTATTTTAGTGATAGTGGAAGTTGTATTTTCAATATCTAGGTGACTTAATAGTTCGGGTAACATCACTTGGGTAGGTTTATTAACAATCAGTCCCATTGCGCCTTGTGTGTCGTGTTCACAAATATAGACCACAGCATGGTGGAAAAAAGAGTCACTCAATGCTGGCATAGCAATTAAGAAGTGATGTTGCAGTGACGATTTAAAACTATTCTCCATAATTTTAAAAGAAGCTGAAATCGACTTGGAATAAACGTTCGACTTCCGTTATATGTCGTTTATGAATTAAAAATAAGATGACGTGATCACCTGATTCAATAACCGTGTCATGATGAGTTATGATGACTTCATTGCCTCGAACGATAGCGCCAATAGTGGTTCCTACTGGCAGGTTAAGTTCATCTATACGACGACCGACCACGCGAGATGAGTTTTTATCGCCATGGGCAACGGCTTCTAATGCTTCTGCTGCGCCTCGGCGTAATGAGTGAACGGCAACAATATCACCTCGGCGGATATGAGCTAATAAGCTACCAATAGTCGCTTGTTGTGGTGATAAGGCGATATCAATGGTGCTGCTTTCAATCAGATCTACATAGGCTGCGCGGTTGATAAGAGAAAGTACTTTTCTTGCCCCGAGTCGTTTGGCTAACATGGCTGATAAGATATTCGCTTCATCATCATTCGTCAGAGCACAAAAGAGGTCGATTTTATCGATATCTTCTTCTTTTAATAGGTCTTCATTGGCTACATCGCCCAATAAAACTATTGTATTTGAGAGTTCTTCAGATAGTTGGTGCGCACGTTTTGGGTTCGCTTCAATTACTTTGACATGATAGTCACGCTCTAACACTTTTGCGAGTCGGGCCCCGATGAGTCCACCACCTGCTAGCATGATTCTTTTATAGGGTTTGTCTAGTCGGCGGAGTTCGCTCATTACAGATAAAATATCTTTACTGGCAGCAATGAAAAATACTTCATCTTCCGCTTCAATAATTGTGTCTGCATGAGGAATGATCGGGTAACCATTCCTGAATATAGCTGCAACACGAGTCTCTGTTTTGGGTATATGCTCACGAATTTCTGATAATGGATTGCCAACTAATGGACCACCATGAAATGCTTTGACTGCTACTAATTGAACCTTACCTTCAGAGAAGTCGAGTACTTGAAGCGCATTGGGATGATTTATTAGTTGAGTGATATAGTCGGTGACAATTTGTTCAGGGCTGATCAGCATGTCGATAGTGGTAGATTCTTTGGTATTAAATATTTCAGGACTCGATAAATATTCATTACTACGAATTCGCGCAATTTTGGTCGGAGTATTGTATAAATTGTGACAAATTTGGCAGGCAATAATATTTGTTTCATCATTATTAGTGACGGCCAAAATAAGATCTGCATCTTCAGCACCTGCTTTAGCAAGCACGTCAGGGTGTGAGCCATGACCATTGATGGTTTGAATATCGAAGTGGTCTTGTAACTTCTCTAATGCTTCTTCATTGGTATCAACAACGGTAACATCATCATCTTCACGAGCTAAAGTTGCTGCGACGGAAGAGCCGACTTGTCCGGCACCAAGAATAAGAATTTTCATATAATTTTCGCCTTAAACCTGTTTAGCATCAATATCTAAAGCACGTAGTTTACGATATAAGTGAGTACGTTCCATTCCTGCTAATTTAGCAGCTTTTCCGACATTACCTTCTGTTTCTTGTAATTTGTGCAGCAAATAGAGGCGTTCAAACTGTTCTCTTGCTTCACGTAACGGCAATGAATAATCAATAGTGGCATTATTAGAGCCTGCTTGTGAGCTGTCAGGTGATAATTGTATGACATTATCGATATCTTCGCTTTCAATATCATTTTCTTCACCAAGAACTAGCAGGCGTTGAATGATATTTTTTAATTCTAGTATATTACCTGGCCAAGCGTGGTTTCTTAGTCTGTTTTGAGCTGCAACTGTAATGTGTCGGTAAGGTAGATCAGAGTCTGTTGTTTGTTGATCAACAAAGTGCTGAACGAGCTCAGGAATATCTTCAACATGCTCTCGCAACGGGGGCAATGACAGAGTGATACTATTCAGTTGGTAAAATAAGCCTTCAGAGAACTTACTCTCTAAAATTGCATTTTCCAGTGAGTGTTGCGTAGCAAAAATAAGCTGGCATTGGTTTAGTTTTTGATTATCGAGGAGGTAAGACAATAGCGCCTGAGCTGGTTCGGAGAGCATTGCTAAGTCATTAATAAAGAGGCAGTTGTTTTCTGCAAGTGACGTTAGCTTTTGGCTTTCTTCTGGGAAGCTATCAGCACTGACCTCGATAAACTTGCCATTAGAATACTTGCCGAGGCTGTGTAAATAGTGTGCAAAACAATGCTTGCCAGTACCATCCTCACCACGAAGTAAGATAGGCATACTATGTTCTGCGACCCGTTTTGCTTGTTCTCGAAGCTGACTAATTTCGGTACTTTTTCCAATTGGCACTTGGCTATGTTGCTGCTGACTAGCAGCATGCTTGCGGTGGCTTTCTAGCGCGTTTTCGACGCCGCGAAGTAATTTAGCCATCGATAAGGGCTTTTCGATAAAATCAATAGCGCCTAGGCGAGTTGCTTCCACAGCGGTTTCTATTGTGCCGTGACCTGACATCATGACGATGGCAGCATTATTATCATGTTGCTTAAACTCTTTTAATAAGCTGATCCCATCGATATCTGGCATCCAAATATCAAGTAGCGTTAAAGCGGGTAGTTGAGATTCAAATAATGAACGAGCTTGTTCGCCATTGGCCGCTGTGATTACTTTATAGCCTTCATCTGCAAGGATATCTTGCACAAGTTCCCTAATGTCTGGTTCATCATCAACAACTAAAATGAGTGGCTTTTCATTATTCAAGAGTTTACTTCCTCAAGTGGTATACGGATAATTATACAGGCTCCATCCTGATCTTCATTGTTTTCAGCCCAAACATCTCCATGATGTTCTTCTATAATTTTTTTCACAATCGCAAGGCCAAGACCAGTACCTTTTTCTTTATTGGTGGCATAAGGTTCAAATAAGGTGTTGATCATATCGTTAGGAATACCTGGACCATGGTCTTTTAGTATTAGTTCTAACCATGGCTGCTGTTCAATCATAATTTGACGATAACTTATTGCAATGTCGACATCGACACCACCCTCTTCACTTGCTTCGATGGCATTTTTTAACAGATTGTGAATCACTTGTCTGAAGCGGTTGCTATCTACTTTAGCGGTGATCTTTTGATTGCCATTTAATAAGACTAAATGATGACGAGGGTTACTTTGATAAAGAGCTAGTACATCACGAAGTAGCTCGCCAATTGATATTGGTTTTACCTGTAAACTTGGGTTGCGCGCATAGTCAGAAAAGTCATTAACCATATCTTTCATTGCTTCGACTTGTTTAACGATAGTATCCGTTAGCTTGGTTAATGTTTGTGTTTGCTCTGGAGGCAATAATGGCTGGTATTTGTGCTGAAGTCGTTCCGCTGATAATTGAATAGGTGTCAGTGGGTTCTTAATTTCATGGGCAAGCCGTTTAGCAACTTCACCCCATGCGGCATTTCTTTGAGCCTGTAATAAGGTCGTAATATCGTCAAATACGATGACCCAGCCAGCATTATTTGGCAGTGATGTTCCTGAGCACATCAAGGTCAGTAAGCCTTTCTTCTGACGGAATGAAATTTGTTGCTGCCAGTTTTTATTGCCAACATTGTTTTGTAGAAGTAGCTGGGTAAACGCATCAATATGCGGTGCGCTATTATGTAATGTTTCAATATTTGCTGCGATAGAAGCTGTTAAATCAATGTTTAATATTTTGCTTGCGGCATGATTGGCTGTACGCAGAATATGTTTGTCATCAATCGTTATAACACCACTCGAAAGGCTGCGTAATACAGTGGTGAGGTAGTCTGTTTGCTGTTCTAATTGGTGATGACTATGTTGACTTGTATGTCGAGCCTGAGTTAAACGTTGTGTCATTTGGTTAAATGAACGAACAAGAAAACCGATTTCGTCGTGAGCAGAGGTGGTCAGTTTCGTATTGAAGTTACCCGATGCTACAGCTTGGGTACCTGCGGCTAACTCTTGTAACGGCAGTACAATTCGGCGAGAAATCCAGATCGCAAACCAAATCGAGGCTAGAAACGTTAATAATACGATTATGCTTAGTGTGAGTGTAAAAATAGACACCAATGGTTTGCGTAAATAGTTGAGCTCTTTATATTCAGTATAGGCATTTTGTACTGTATGCCCTAAAGTGCTGAGCCTTTGATTTACAGGGAATATAACTTGTAGAAATCGTTGGCTTTGCCACTCGTTTTTTAGGGGTAAACGTACGGCGGCTCGCAGCTGCAGATTATCTTCACTGTCTGGGTCGAGGCCAATATAGTCTTCGCCTTGTGCAAGTTGGTTGAGAATAGACTCATTAGGGCGGTTAGGCAGAATAATAGCGGGATTTGCAATGCTGGTAGTGATCATTTGACCATCCAGTGTCCACAAACTAAGCTCGATAGCCCCACTAAGTTGAGTCAACTCTCGAATATTATGGTTGATATTGTTTTCTGGTAGCTCACTCAATAAGTTAGTCATCATACGAGTTTGCCTTAGTAATGTACGCGTTCGGATACCAAGGGCTGTTCGACTCAGCTCTAAGGAGTCATTTAAGGCTTGCTCAACTTTTACGTCAAACCAGCTATCAATACCTCGATGGAGAAAGTGGACAGAGAAGCTGTATACAACAATCGTTGAAACTAAGATAAGTAAAGAAAACAAGCTAACAAGGCGAATCGTCAAGCGTGAACCTGCTTTTTTGACTTTAAAGTCACGAAAGAGCTGGAGAAGGCTGCGGCCTAGAAGTCCTATAAGTAATAATAAACTGAGACCACTTAAACCTAGAATAACTAAAAACAAGTCATTTAAGGCAGAACTATCTTGTGTCGCTGCACTGAGTAAATAGCTGATGATCAGCAATAAAATACCCAATGAATAATAAGGCAGTGGGCCAGCAGAAAGTCGTCGTAGGTAGTTTATTGCCATTCTGCTGTAACCCAAGGACTAGATAAGTGCCATTTGCTTGAAATTAATGCGCCTGGACGCATCGGTGTCGGTAAGGCATTTAAATCGAGCTCACTACGAAGTTGAACGACTAAATTGTCTTCTCCATAAAGCACATCAGGAGGTAAGTTAAAATTGTTTATTGTACCGAGGGCGTGAAGAGCAATATCAAGCGAAGAATAATTGCGTTGATGCTTTGTACCGAGATTAACCAAAACATATTGTTCGGTGAGGGCATGGTATTTTAGTTGAGAGAGAATTTTACTTTCCCATACTTTTTCATTCCAATGCCAATAATCACCTAAAAGTGGTAGTGATTTAATAATTTGGAACTTTTGCACGAAGGTGATGGGAACACCATTGTCGATGGCTTCTATAACTCTTAGAGTGAGTGGGTATTTAACGGTTGCATTTAGAACGTGGCCATTGCCAATTTGGGAAATCTGCGCTGTTTCAATGCTAAATGTTTCTGCACTAAGCGAAGTACTGACTAGCAGTAATACCCAGTGTAATGGATAAAATAGTTTAGCGATGACTGAGACTGGCATAATAAAATCCATCTAAGTCATCATCACCAGGTAAGCGCTGATAGCCGAAAGGTCTACGCTGTGCAGGCTCAGCATCTAATTTGTTTTCTTGTGCTTCTGGATGTTGTAATAAGAATGCTTCAATCTGTTGTTCATTTTCTTGCTTGAGAGCAGAACAAGTTGTGTAGATCAGTAAACCATCAGGTTTGAGTAGTGGCCATAATCTATTTAACAATCTATTTTGCTGCTCAGCAAGTGATGCGATATCTTCTGGGCGGCGCAATTGCTTAATATCAGGGTGACGACGAATTACTCCAGTGCCAGAACAGGGGGCATCGATCAATATTCGGTCAAATAACTGACCATCCCACCACTGCTCCACATCAGCTGCATCCGATGCAATTAGGGTGGCATTCAGTTTTAATCGATCTGTATTTTGTTCGATTTGTAATAAGCGATTCGGGGCAATATCTAAGGCAATAATTTCATTTTTTGGGTCTTGCTCAAGAATATGGCAGGTTTTCCCGCCAGGAGCTGCACAGGCATCGAGAATACGTAAATCAGACCTAATATTAAGTAGCTTAGCAACATGTTGTGCTGCGCCATCTTGCACTGATACATAGCCTTCTATGAAGCCAGGAAGTTGATATACATCGCATGGCTTTTCGAGTAGCAGGCCTTCTGAACAGCCTTCTATTTCTGAAGCTCGAATGTCAGAGTCGCCGAGTTGAATTAGATAATCTGACCTTGTTGTCTGCTGTTTATTGACGCGTAACATCATTGGAGGCTGCTTATTGTTCGCAGTTAAGATGTCCTGCCACTGCTCAGGCCAGTCCACTTTAAAACGATTAAGTAACCATTCTGGGTGAGCATACTGTGCGGAATCTGATTTTTGAATGATCTGTTCGATATCAGCACTTTGACGTTGATAATTGCGTAAGTTGGCATTAATCAGGCCTTTCGCCCACTGTTTTCCTAATGTTTTAGTGGCATTGACTGTTTCAGAAAGTGCGGCATGAGAGGGAATGCGTAAGTCGCGTAGCTGATAGAGGCCACATAATAATAAGGCGGCGATATCTGCATCTTTCTTCTTTAATGGTTTAGCAAGCAGTTGTTGGCTAATGACATCTAATTGTGGATACCAACGCAACACGCCATAACAAAGTTGTTGACATAGACTTCGTTCATTTTCTGCCAATAGAGGCAAAGCTTCGCTTAATAGGCCGTTAAGCGAGTGTTTTTTCTGGGTTACTTCAGCAATAATTCGTGCTGCAGTAGCTCTAGCACTGTGTTTTTGTTTAGCCAAGATGTTCGCCTATTGCTATCGTATTTGCATTTAAAAAGTCGCTAACTGGCATCGCGCGTTTTCCAGGTACTTGTATTTGTAGTAAGCGTAATATGCCTTGTCCCGTTGCAACATCAATGCTGTCTTTATTAACTGCGAGAACATCACCAGCAACGGCAGAGTGAGTTTCGTTAACCGTCTCAGCGAGCCAAATTCGAAAAGTCTCCCCTTTCCATGATGTTTGTGCGACTGGCCATGGGTTAAATGCGTGAACTTGTCGGGCAATTCTAATAGCGTCTTGTTGCCAATCGATAAGCGCTTCGGCTTTCTGTAATTTGTTTGCGTAGTTACTGTGGCTGTCATCTTGAACCTGAGGATTAGCTTGTAGGTCAGCAAGCTTAGGTAGCGTGTCGAGCAATGTCTGAGAACCAAGTTCTGCTAATCGGTCATGTAAGATTTGGGCGGTATCAGTGTCGTGGATAGGGCAGCTGGCACGAGATAATACAGGGCCTGTATCTAAGCCTGCTTCCATTTGCATAATGCATACACCTGTCTCTGTATCGCCAGCAAGAATAGCTCTTTGAATAGGTGCTGCTCCACGCCAGCGAGGAAGAAGTGATGCATGGATATTAATACAGCCCAATCGAGGCGTATCTAATACGTCTTGAGGAAGCAGTAAACCGTATGCAACAACGATCATCAAATCGGCTTGATAATGTGCCAATATTTGTTTGCTGTCAGCATCTTTAAAATTAACGGGTTGCTCAACAGGAATATTATGCTCGAGCGCAAGTTGCTTTACAGGGCTAGCGCTTAGCTTTCGACCGCGACCAGAAGGTCGGTCTGGCTGAGTATAAACGGCGCAAATTTCGTGTTCAGTTGTTAATAATGCTTTTAATGTTTCAGCTGAAAACTCTGGCGTACCAGCAAATATAATCTTCATAGTTTAGCGCTGTTGTTTTAGTTGTTTTTCAAGACGTTTTTTAATGCGTTGGCGTTTTAAGTTACTTATATAATCAACAAACAATTTGCCATCGAGGTGATCAATTTCGTGTTGAATACAGGTTGCAAGTAATTCATCAGCTTCTAGCTTGAATTCCTCGCCCTCTTTGTTCAGTGCTTTTACTGTCACTGTGTCAGCGCGAGTAACAAGTTCGTATGCTTCTGGGACGGATAAGCATCCTTCTTGGTGTTCTCGCTCGCCTTGCTCTGCAATAATTTCAGGGTTAATAAAAACGAGTGGATTAGACTTATCCTCCGAGGTGTCAATAACCACGAGTCGTTTTTGTATGTTGACTTGAGTGGCTGCAAGTCCAACTCCAGGAGCGTCATACATGGTTTCTAACATATCATCCGCAAGCTGACGAATTTCATCGGTAACTTGCGAAATGGGTGTAGCTATTTTGCGTAAACGTGGGTCTGGAAAGTGTAGTATTTCAAGTAAGGCCATAAGCAACTCTGTGTTTCTAAAACTAAAACTAGTTAATCTAATACTTAGTCATTATAGAGCTATTGTAAGTTGCAGGTGTAAAGATGAGAAATTATTTCGTTTATAAACAAAAAAGACGGCCATTTAGGCCGCCTTTTTAGCGCAAAACCAGCGTAGCTTATTTTAAGCTTGAATAGTATGCGGCAATATTATTAATATCTTCATCAGTAAGTGCAGCAGCTTGCATTTGCATAATTGCAGCCATGCCACCGCTACGCTGCTTGTCACGATATGCTTTTAAAGCAGAGACTAAGTAAGGTTCATTTTGACCCGCAAGATTTGGGTAAGTTGGAACCGATGCCACCCCCGCTGCTCCATGGCAAGCCGCGCAAACTGCAGCTTTTGCTTTACCTGCCGCTACGTCAGCGGCAACTGATGCTTGAGTGCTAAATAAGGCTGTAAAACCTAAAAATAAAAAAACGGCATGCTTCATTATTATTATCCTTTCTTTGAGTATGGAATTAGTCTTTACCGTTACTGTATACCATAAATTATGTTAAGCCAAATCAATAGACTACTTTGTTTTGGGACAGAGAAATATTCGAAAACCTTGATTAGTCGACACACCTAATAGACACTGTATGATATTTTATAGCTTGCTGACATGACGTCAGATAAATCTTGCTTGAATGCTTTATGAGGATAAGTTGATGACACGCCGTATTTATTTAAGTCTGCTGTTTTTATTATTTAGCTCTTTTTCCTTTGCTGCCGATGTGGAATTAAATCCTGATCATCCTCAGCAATATACCGTTGTGCGTGGTGATACGCTTTGGGATATTTCAGGAAAATTTCTTAAATACCCATGGCATTGGCCAGCAATTTGGCAAGCAAATGCTCAAATTGAAAATCCTCATTTAATTTACCCAGGTGACTTATTAACTTTGGTTTACCGTAACGGTCAACCAATGTTAGAGCTTAGCCGTGGCTCGACAGCATATAAAATGTCGCCAAAAGTAAGAGAAATTCAATTAGAAAAGCCGATCCCAACGATTCCTTTAGAAGCGATTCAAGCTTTTTTAACTCGACCACAAGTTCTTGATGAAAATGTTCTTAAAGCTGCACCATATATTATCTCTAGCGGTGATGAGCGTTTAATTTCAGGCGCAGGAGATAAAATTTACGCACGTGGTTTTGATGAGCAAACAGAGCGGAATTACAGTATTTTTAAGCAAGGTGCGGTATATGTCGATTCTGAAACACAAGAAGTATTAGGTTATGAAGCCATTTATAAGGGCTACGCCTATATGACGGAGTTGGGTGACCCTGCAACAGGCGAACTACGTCAAACAAATAAAGAAATTATTATTGGTGATCGTTTATTACCTGTCGCAGAAGATGACTATGAAATGAATTTCTTTCCACGTTCGCCAGAACAAGCGGTGGAAGGCAATATCATTTCTGTTTTCGATGGGGTATCCCAAGTAGGCCAATATCAAATCATCGTATTAGACCGTGGCCTGCGTAATGGATTGAAAGTGGGTGATGTATTATCGGTTTATCAAAAAGGTAATACTGTGTTTGATCCTGTTTTATCTGGTCGTGAAGATGAAACCTACTTTAATACACACAATAAAGGTAAAGATAGAAACGTTACTGTGACATTACCTGATGAACATGCTGGTGTGGCTATGGTATTTAAGAATTTTGAAAAAGTAAGTTATGCCATTGTATTGAAAGCATCTAGAGCGATTCACGTGAGTGATAAAGTGAGTTCTGCAGACTAGTACAAACAAGATCATTGTTGTATGGAAAGGTTTGCAGCTGATCAATTAGCTCTTGCATGTTGGTTGGCACTGCATCGTACAGCGGGTGTCGGCCCTGTGACTTTTTTACGACTTCTAGAGCAGTTTGGCACACCTCAAAAAGTATTTGAAAGCCCCAGCCTTGCAGTGTCTGTTTCCAATAGAACTCGCAGCGCTTTGTTTGAGCCGGATTGGGTTCAGGTTGAAAAAGATTTAGAGTGGTTTGAATCAGAAGATAGACATATTGTCACTTTACATGACTCCCGCTATCCAGAATTGTTGAAGCAAATTTCTGATCCTCCCAGTTTGTTATTTGTTCAGGGTGATGTAGGTTTATTATCACAATGGCAAATAGCGCTTGTCGGAAGTCGGAACCCTTCTGCTTCTGGGCGAGATACAGCCTATGAATTTGCACATTATTTAGCTCGGGGTGGGATTGCTATTAATAGTGGTCTTGCGATGGGGATTGATACTGCCTCTCACCAAGGCGCGTTAGCAGCAGAAGGAAAAACGGTTGCAGTTATTGGTACGGGCTTGGATCGTGTTTATCCCGCCAAAAACCGTGAATTAGCACATGAAATAGCATCGACAGGCGCTATCGTTTCTGAGTTTGCATTAGGCACGTCGCCTAGGGCTGAGAATTTCCCCAGACGAAATCGTATTATAAGTGGTTTATCGTTAGGTACCCTAGTAGTTGAAGCCGCTGTTCAAAGCGGCTCTTTGATTACAGCTCGTATGGCGATGGAACAAGGGCGTGAAGTATTCGCTATCCCAGGATCTATTCATAATCCATTGGCGCGAGGTTGTCATCGCTTGATTCGTGAAGGAGCCAAGTTAGTTGAAAATGCCAATGATATTTTAGAAGAATTAGGTGCTATGGCTGGTGTTGATCAGTCTTCTTATGATGAGGACTTGGAAGATGAATCATCGGTAAGTGAAGATCAAGATTATCAAAATTTATTTGAATATCTGGGTTTTGACCCCATACATATAGATAGTTTGATTGAACGAAGTGGATTGACGGCTGATGTCGTTTCATCCATGCTGTTGTTATTAGAGCTACAAGGCCAAGTTGAATCGTTTGCTGGTGGCCGCTATGCTCGAGTTGCTAAATAAGAGACTCCTTAAGGAACCTCATGAAAGAAAATGTAATAGATGTATTGTTGTATTTATTTGAAAACTATATAGATACGGAAGATACAAATAAACCTGATAAAGATACCCTAGAGCTTGAATTGGAAAGAGTTGGCTTTCAACAGATGGAAGTAAATAAAGCCTTTGATTGGCTTGAAAGCATGACTGTCGCAACAGAGCTTGATAATAGTCGACCGCTTAAACAAGCTCTCCGTATCTATAATGATCAAGAGTTGGAACGTCTAGATGTTAAAGCGCGAGGCTATCTGTTGTTTCTTGAACAGGTTGAGGTTTTAGATGCTGATACACGTGAAATTGTTATTGAGCGTGTTATGGCTTTAGATACCGATGAAATAGACCTTGATCAATTAAAGTGGATTGTACTGATGGTATTGTTTTATCAACCAGGACGAGAAGTTGCCTATGCATGGATGGAAGACCTCGTTTTTGAAGACTTAGAAGCAGTGATTCATTAAACATGTGGTCATAGTAGTGTTATTAATTTAGTGTCAGTACGATTGTGGTGAAAGGTGTATGGTAAAAAAATTAGTCATTGTAGAGTCTCCTGCTAAGTCAAAGACTATCAAGAAGTACTTAGGAAAAGATGTTGAGGTTTTAGCATCGTATGGTCATGTCCGTGATCTTTTACCTAAAGAAGGTGCAGTTGATACAGAAAATGACTTTGCGATGAAATATCAAGTCATAGACCGGAATAGCAAGCATGTTGATGCGATAGCCAAGGCGATGCGTAAAGCCGATGTCCTATATCTTGCAACGGATCCGGATCGCGAGGGAGAAGCGATTTCATGGCATCTGTATGAGTTATTGAAGAAGCGTGGAACGTTAAAGAATAAAGAAACTCATCGCGTGGTGTTTCATGAGATCACTAAGCAAGCGGTTAATGATGCGGTTGCTCACCCTCGTGAATTATCGATGGAGATGGTCAATGCGCAGCAAGCTCGTCGAGCTTTAGATTATTTAGTTGGCTTTACCTTATCACCACTATTGTGGAAAAAAGTAAGAAGAGGTTTATCTGCTGGTCGAGTTCAAAGCCCTGCACTTAGAATGATTGTTGAGCGTGAGCTTGAAATTGAAGCCTTTGTTCCGCAGGAATATTGGTCAATTGAAGCTGATTCAAGTATGAAAAAGGAAGCTTTTTCAGGCAAGCTCACACATTACCAAAATGAAAAGCTATCCCAGTTTACAATCAATAATGGTGAGCAATCAGCGGATATCGTTACTAAGTTAAATGAAGCGGCTGATGGTAAATTATTAGTTACTAAGGTTGATAAGAAACAACGTAAACGTAACCCAGCTGCACCATTTACAACCTCAACGTTACAACAAGAGGCCTCTCGTAAACTAGGCTTTGGTGCTCAACGAACAATGAGTGTTGCGCAGCAGCTTTATGAAGGTACTGATACGGGGGAAGGTGCTGTGGGTTTAATCACCTACATGCGTACGGATTCTGTGAGCTTAGCTGATGAAGCTGTAGAAGAAATTAGAACGTATATAGCTGAGAAATATGGGGCTAAATCTGTACCTAAAAGTCCGCAAGAATATAAAACAAAATCTAAAAATGCCCAAGAGGCGCATGAAGCAGTACGTACGACCTCTGTATTCCGTACTCCTGAGTCATTAAAAGCTTATTTATCATCTGATCAGTTAAAGCTTTATACGTTAATTTGGCAGCGAACTATTGCTTGTCAGATGATTCATGCAACGATGAATACTGTTGCTGTTGATTTGGCTTGCGGAGCTGGCAATACCTTCCGTGCCAATGGCTCAACTGTCGTTAATCCTGGTTTCATGAGTGTCTATCTTGAAGGTAAGGATGATGCCTCAAAAGGTGATAAAGATGAACGTTTACTGCCAGTAATGGAAGTAGGCGATGTCGTTGACCTGATCGCGATACGCCCTGAACAACATTTTACAGAGCCGCCCCCGCGTTTTAGTGAAGCTAGCTTGGTGCGAGCTTTAGAGGAGCATGAGATTGGTCGCCCATCTACGTATGCAAGTATCATTTCTACACTATTACAGCGCGAATACGTTGAATTAGAGAAGAAGCGTTTTCATCCAACCGATGTCGGTCGAGTGGTTGGTAAGTTTTTAGCTCAACATTTTACGAAGTATGTTGACTACGGCTTCACCGCTAAACTAGAAGATCAGCTTGATGCGGTCGCGCGTGGTGAACAAGAGTGGGTACCATTATTACGCGATTTCTGGACTCCATTTAAAGAGCAGGTTGAAACAAAAGATAAAGAAGTGCAGCGTAGTGATGTAACTCAAGAAGATATTGGTGAAGATTGTCCTAAATGTGGCAAACCATTATCAAGTCGTTTGGGTCGTAGTGGCCGCTTTATCGGCTGCACTGCTTACCCTGAATGTGATTACACTCGAAATATTGACGGTGAAGAAACAACGGCGAGCGAGCCAGAGGTCGTCGCTGATCGTAAGTGTCCAAAGTGTGAGTCTGATTTATGGGTTCGTACAGGTAAATACGGTAAGTTTATCGGCTGCAGCAGCTATCCAAAATGTAAGCACATTGAATCTCTAGAGCAGCCGACCAATACAGGTGTGACATGCCCAAAATGCGAGAAAGGCGAGATCCTTGTTCGCAAATCACGTCGCGGTAAAATATTCTACTCGTGTGGTGAATATCCAGACTGTGATTATGCATTATGGAATGAGCCTCTCAAAGAAGCATGTCCTGACTGTAATTGGCCTATTTTGACGATTAAAACAACAAAGAGTCGAGGTACAGAGAAAGTCTGCCCACAGAAAGAGTGTGGCTTCACAGAGAAGGTCGAAGCTGCTGAATAGATTTTGCGAGTATGACTGATTGTTGTTTTAGCAATCAGTCATCTTTATTCATTTAGTACTTTGATATTTTTCGATTGTAGCGTGATCTGCTTTTATTTCTGCATATGCCTTTTTTAATAAATCATCATCGTTATCGAGCAAGGCATTTTTCAAATCTACACCAATGAATAGTAAGTTGGAGTATGTGTCGAAGAGGGGTTTGAGAGAGGCTTTTTTTATATAGCTTTTATTTTTATCGAATACTGCTTGGTAATAATCTTTTTTTTCTATGTAGCCTGGCGTCCACTTGTAATTTCTATACTTCGTAAACCCAAATGCATTATTTTCCTTTTTAAATATTTTAAACTGGGCTAAGAGATCGTTTCGATGACCAATGTAGTCATGGATAAATACTCGTTTAAATTTAGCAACATTACTACTGTTGAGGATGGCGATCTCTTGAGTTGCTTCGGTTCCATTCAGCTCTGCTTTATTATCACACCCACTTAAAGTAATTCCGAGAAGAAGTACTAGGCATGTACGTTTTAATAGGCTAAGGCTCGTCATCTTTAATACACTTTTTAATTTGTAAAATGGCTATCATAGATCAAATCATCAATTGAAATTAGTCTTATTTCAATTGGTGTGACGTAAGTCCGGACTGTTGTTTAGAGCAATTTATGTCTTAAACTTCCTTATTTTCAATTAATTAGATAAAATGATGTGTTGTTCTCAAGAAAGAAACGGATAAATAATGGATAAACCTGTAGTTGGTGTAGTAATGGGCAGCAATAGTGACTGGCCAGTTATGCAAAAAGCAGTGGAGCAACTTGAAGCTTTTGGCATACCTTATGAAGCGAAGGTTGTGTCAGCACATCGTACGCCTGATCTACTGACTGATTATGCTGTTACAGCAAAAGAAAAAGGTTTAACTTGTATCATTGCTGGGGCTGGTGGTGCTGCGCATTTACCTGGCATGTTAGCGGCAAATACAATCGTCCCTGTTTTAGGTGTTCCTGTTCCTTCTCGTTACCTTAAGGGGCAAGACTCATTGCTTTCAATCGTTCAAATGCCAAAAGGTATTCCTGTGGCAACGTTTGCAATTGGTGAAGCAGGTGCAGCTAATGCCGCTTTATTTGCTATTGCGCAATTGGCGACGACAGATAAAGTGATTGCAGATAAATTAGAACAGTTCAGAAAAGATCAGCATAAAAGCGTGTTGGCTATGACGCTTCCTCCACAATAATTTAAAGACGAATACGATTATGATATTACCTGGCGCTACTCTTGGTATGCTTGGCGGCGGTCAATTAGGCCGCATGTTTGTCACTGCGGCTCAAACGATGGGCTATAAAGTGATTGTATTAGAGCCTGATGTGAATAGTCCGGCAGGTATTATTGCTGACCAACATATCTGTGCTGAATATACAGATGAAGGGGCATTGCAACAGCTTGCAGAGCAGTGTGATGCAGTGACGACTGAATTTGAGAATATTCCTGCAACAGTGCTTTCTTTTCTAGAGCAGAAAACAGTGGTTCATCCTTCATCAAAGGCTTTGTCATCGACACAAAATCGATTAGTAGAAAAAGCATTTATTGAGTCATTAGGTATCTCTGTTGCACCGTATGTAGCTATTCGTACTTTGGAGGATATTGATGCAATTTCTGATAGCTTTAAATTTCCTGCAATCCTAAAAGCTGCTAGTTTTGGTTACGATGGCAAAGGCCAAGCTGTCTGCCATTCACTAGATGATGTTCGTAATGCCTTTAACTCCTTAAAGCAGGTTGAATGTGTACTTGAACAACGCATTAATCTTGAGCGTGAAATTTCAACTGTCTTGGCACGAAGTGAGTCTGGAGAGATAACTAATTTTCCTGTCGCGGAAAATGTCCATGTAAATGGTATTTTGCATTCGACAACCGTACCAAGCTCTGTTCCTGAGCAGCAAGCTCTGGCAGCAATTGCTATGGCAGATAAGATTGCCGATGGTTTAGCGTATGTTGGCACAATGGCAGTAGAATTTTTTGTGTCTCAAGAGGGCGACGTTTTAGCGAATGAAATTGCACCTCGTCCACACAACTCTGGTCACTTTACTTTAGATGCCTGCGAAACATCGCAATTTGAGCAGCAAGTACGAATGTTATGTGGCCTTCCATCTGGAAACTGTGAGTTGACCTCCCCTGTCGTTATGATCAATTTATTAGGCGATGTATGGGGAAGCACTCAGCCTCATTGGGATACTTTATTGTCACAGCCGCATAATAAATTACATTTATATGGCAAGAAAGAAGCACGCCCAGGTCGAAAAATGGGGCACTTTAATGTACTAGCGCCTAGTATTGAGCAAGCCGCTGAGATCGCTGCGGGCGCATTTGAGGCATTAAAAGCTGATTAAACATTCTCTGTTTATTTAGTACATCAAAAAAGCCGATAACAATGTTATCGGCTTTTTTGATGGTTACTGTTTAATACTGATCTTTGGCCTTAGCAGCTGTTTAATTTGTATTCCTACTAGTGGCAAGATCGCAAAGTATAAGGCTATCGCTCCAGCTATTAAGCTTGAAAGCATAATGAAGCGCTGCCAAACAGATCCTTCTATCCAAATACTACTTTCAGGTGTAAACCACCAAAGTCCTATGAGTAATAAACTGTTTGGGATAAGTAACTTAAGCAAGAATTTCAACCAACCAAGATCTGGCGAATAAACACCACGCTTAACAAGGCCCATATAAAGCAAGGCAGCATTTAATAATGCTGATAATGCCGTGGCTAAAGCAAGCCCAACGTGAGCATATTCAATCATTAATATGACGTTAAAAACCATATTACTGATCATAGCAATAATGCCAATTTTGACAGGGGTTTTGGTATCTTGGCGAGCGTAATAGCCAGGAGCAAGTACTTTAATAAAGATAAAGGGTAACAAACCTAGACCATAAGCCATTAAGCTCAGTGAGGCCTGATGGGCATCTGAAGCGCTAAATTCTCCATACTGGAACAAGGTAAGGAGTAAAGGCTCTGCAAGCCAGATAAGGCCAATTGCAGCTGGCGTTGCGATAATAAAGACCCAACGCAGCGCCCAATCAATTGTATGTGAAAATTCTTTTGTGGATTTTGATGCATGCTTTTTGGATAAGCTAGGCAATATGACAGTGGATAATGCGATACCGAATACACCTAAGGGAAACTCTACTAAGCGATCAGAATAGTAGAGCCATGAAATACTGCCTGTAACTAAAAATGATGCCAGTAATGTATCAAGCAGTAAATTGATTTGAGCTACTGAAACACCAAAGATTGCTGGCAGCATAAGCTTGAGTATTTTTTGAACGCCACTGTTTCTCCATCCCCAGCGAGGGAAATGTAATTGTCCTATTTTGATTAAAAATGGGATCTGAAACAGTAACTGTACTACTCCTCCTATAAATACACCCCATGCTAATGCTGTGACTGGTTGCTCTAATTGAGGAGATAACCAGATTGCAGAACTAATTAAGGATAAGTTAAGAAATACGGGTGTAAATGCGGGAATGGCAAACTTACCAAAGCTATTTAAAATCGAACCTGCCAATGCGGTTAATGAGATAAAAAATAAATATGGGAAGGTGATCTTAAGTAAGTCTCCAGCCAATTCAAGCTTGGCTGGGTTTTCAATAAAACCTGGAGCAAAGATCATAATTAATAACGGTGCAGCTATCACTCCTATAGCCGTTATCGCAAATAAAATAACGGTCAGAGTACCGCTGGTGGCTTCAATTAACTGCTTGAGATCTTTATCGCCCCGCTCACGATATTCAGCTAAAACAGGAATAAATGCTTGAGAAAAGGCTCCTTCTGCAAATAAGCGACGTAAGAAATTAGGTATTTTAAAGGCAACAAAGAATACGTCAGCACCTATGCCTGCACCAAACAAGCGTGCAATCACTATATCGCGTACAAAGCCGAGTATTCGTGATAAGAAGGTCATCATGCTAACAATAGCCGTTGATTTAAATAACTTTTCGCTCATTCAGGACTCATGTTTAATGATACGATCTAGCCATTACATAAATCTCAAAGAGTAGTGTCGATGGCCAAACGATGTAAAGGACTTAATTCTAAGTGTTTTTTATTTACATATCTCATTATTGTCGGTTTTTTATTAGTTTTATGGATGAATAATTTACCTTTAATGCATGAAGAAACACGCGAAATTCCTGCTGAATTACAAAATATTATCGAATCCCCTGCTCGTCCACTGCCTGATTTTTCTCTCGACACTGAAGAAAAGTTAGCACTTACCCCTTCTTGGTTTATTGGTAAGTGGAGCTTTGTTACCTTTACTCATAGTCACTGCCTACCAAGTTGTCAAAACGTACTGACTACTCTTTCTGGGTTACATACAGCATTTGCGAGCAAGCATATTCAGTTTTTAGCTATCGGTATTGATAGTGGTAATGACTCGGTGTCAGAGTTGAGCAATTTCCTCACTGCGCAGAAGGTCTCGGCTAAAGCTGTTACTGCTTCTGAATCTGTTATTGATATGGTGGCGCACTCATTTATTGCCTTGTTCTTAAAAACTGAGTATAGCGATGGAAGCTATATAATTGAACAAGAATATAATCTGTTTTTAGTCGATCCTAAGGGGCGTGTCTACGCGACATTTAAACCGCCGTATAATAGTGATTCAATCTCAGCGATGTTTTTTAAATTACGTCACTTTTATGGTCGTAGTGAATAAATATAAAATTACGCTAATGCCTTAGCAAATAATGTTGAAAGCGAATCAAGAGTTGTTTGGCGGCTATAGCTTGGTCGCCATACTAAGCCGATCTCTCTCATTGGCTTACTACTGCTAGCTAACTTTCTGAGAGTAATATCTGCATGCTGGATCATATCTGAATTAATTGCCATTTCTGGGATTAGCGTGATCCCCAAACCACTAGCTACCATTTCTATCAACGTATACAGGCTCGTTCCTTGTACACTAGTTCGTTGTAATGTTGTAGGTAACTGACAAGCACTTAGGGCATGTTCACGTAGGCAGTGACCTTCTGATAGTAGTAAAAGCTCGTCAACTGGCAACTGACTGGTTTGTACATAATCTTCTGCTGCTAGCCTATGAGAGTTCGGCATTGCTAACCAAAACTGTTCATCTGCAAATATCTTATAGTCTAATCCACTAACATCAAATGGAAATGCTAGTACCGCAATATCGAGATCTCCCGTGCGTAATTTGTTGAGCAGCCTTTCGGACTGATCCTCTACGAGTATTACCTCAAGGTCAGGTAGTTCTTTTCTGATAGATTTTAGAGCTTTCGGTAGCAAGAATGGACTGATACTTGGGATGAGCCCTACTCTAACTCGTCCTGTCAGAGGGCTTTGTTCAGACTTGGCTATATCGACCATATCTGATGATAAAGATAGGATATGTTGAGCTCGCGCTGAAATTTCGATACCAATACTTGTTGGTATTACTTTACGGTTTGTTCGTTCTAACAGTGTCGTCCCAAGGATGCTTTCTAAATCTTGGATGCCAGCACTTAATGTAGATTGAGTTACAAAGCAATGTTGTGCTGCTTGCCCAAAATGTTTGTGTTCAATTACAGCTGTTAGATACTGTAATTGTCGAAGAGTTGGTAAATTCATTATCGGAAAATCCACTTAATAATATAAGTTCAATCCACTGTGACAAAAAAAACATAATTTGTAAACTACAGTATCATTCAATAAATCTGGTGTGGTTTTCACAATCAGCGTAAATTAAGTCGTTTATTGTATCGTTGACAATTGATTAGAAATGCTAAAATCTAGCACTCAGATAAGATACAAAATATTGCTGAAGATGAAGTTAGTGTCAGCGTCAGCTAAATAAAAGTTAAGTTCAGCAAATTAGTTTAATCAAATAATAAAATCGATAAATATTTTGGAGACACAAAATGAAAAAGTGGGAATGCACGGTATGTGGTTGGATTTATGATGAAGCTAAGGGGCTCCCTGAAGATGGTATTGCTCCTGGAACAGCCTGGGCTGATGTGCCTGACGATTGGGAATGTCCAGAATGCGGCGTTGGCAAAGACGATTTTGAGATGGTAGAAGTATAAAGATAAACTAATAGAGGGAGAAACCCCCTCCCTCTTTTAACTCTAGTCTCACACCCATTGCCTCGGTTTCCTGCGAACATAAAGGCCAGCTGCAGCCTGTTTTCTATAGCAGTAACTTTATTGTGGATTCATTTTACAGTAAAGTAAGTAACACTAACGTTAATTAATCTTTACCCTTATTTACCTTTCTTTCTGGAAGATTACTTTTGCTTGGCCAATTAAATATAAATAATGTTCGGAACATTACTGATATACGTATCCAGCCATCTGCAGGAATAAATTTGATCTTAGGTAGTAATGGTTCTGGGAAAACAAGTGTACTTGAAGCGATTCATATGCTTGCATTGGGTAAATCATTCCGCTCACGCTCATTAAAATCTGTCGTTCAATTCTCTCAACCACAGTTACAAGTAACCGCTAAAACATCAAGTAATATACCAGTTGGACTCCAGTATTCTATAGATTCAGGTTTAAGCATTCGTTTAAATAATGCACCACTAAAACGCCTATCAGAACTAGCGACACAGTTACCGCTACAATTCATACCTGCTAACTGTCATCAGTTCTTCGAGCAAGGTCCAAAGTACCGTCGTCAACTACTCGACTGGGGCTTGTTTCACGTGGAACCAAACTTCAATTATCTTTGGCAGTCGTATAAAAAAGTACTTCAACAACGCAATTCAGCACTTCGCCAGCATAAACAAGTGAATGAAATTCAATTATGGGATAGCCAATTAGCGAGTCATGGCGAGGAGATAACTAAGCTTAGGAAGATGCAATTGTCGCGGCTGCTTAAAGAGTTTGAGAATATATTCCCTCGCCTTTGCCCAGTGTATGAAAATGCTAGCTACGAATTAAAATATCGAGATGGATGGCTGAAAGGTGAGTCACTTTTGTCAGCATTGACCGCGTCAATATCACGGGACCAACAATTAGCATATACTCGATCTGGCAGTCATGCAGCTGACTGGCTTTTCAAAATAAATGACAGTGATCCTTCTGAAGTGTTTTCTAGGGGCCAACAAAAGTTGTTTTATCTTGCTCTTTGCATGGCTCAAGCAACTATCACCGCGCAAAACAATCATGAGACATCAATATTATTATTTGATGATCTGAGTTCTGAATTGGACCTTTTGCATCAAGTAAATGTATTAAAAGAGCTTGATGAATTACCAGTACAAGCATTTATAACAGCTACTGAATTAGATGCAGCCTTGACAGAAAATCACACGCTGTTTCACGTGAAACAAGGCAGGCTTCTTGAAAGCGGTAGTTAAGTGTAGTATGTGGTAAAATACCGCTCTTAGCGCAAATGTTAATCATGGATACATTTTATGACAACCGAAGAAAATTCATACGACTCGTCAAATATTAAAGTACTAAAAGGTCTAGATGCTGTGCGGAAACGTCCAGGCATGTATATCGGTGATACTGACGATGGAACTGGCTTACATCATATGGTGTTTGAGGTTCTAGATAATGCTATTGATGAATCCTTAGCTGGCTATTGTTCTGAAATCAATGTCCGAATTCACCCTGATGAGTCAGTGTCTGTTTCAGATAATGGTCGTGGTATTCCTGTTGATGTACACGAAGAGGAAGGCATCTCAGCTGCAGAGGTCATTATGACAGTGCTACATGCTGGCGGTAAATTTGATGATAACTCTTATAAGGTTTCTGGCGGTTTGCATGGTGTAGGTGTTTCAGTTGTAAATGCACTGTCGAAAAAATTAACACTTGAAATCGGTCGAGGCGGAAAAGTTTATCGTCAAAGTTATACAGACAGTGTGCCGGATTCACGCATTATTGAAGGCGAAGATATTGCTGAAACAGGAACTAAAATACAGTTTTGGCCGAGTACAGAAACCTTCACCAATGTCACTTCATTTGATTACAAAATATTAGCAAAACGTATTCGTGAATTAGCTTTCTTGAACTCTGGAGTACGAATTGTACTGACTGATGAGCGTGATGAACAAACTGAAATCTTCCATTACGAGGGAGGGATTAAGGCATTTGTTGAACACTTGAATAAAAATAAAGTGGCGGTTCATGAGACAGTTATCAGCATTGATGGTGTAAAAGAAGATGTAACCGTTGAACTGGCAATGCAATGGAATGACTCATACCAAGAAAATATTTACTGCTTTACAAATAATATTCCACAGCGAGACGGTGGTACACATTTAGCCGGTTTTAGAGCGGCATTAACGCGAACACTAAACCAATATATTGAAGCTGAAGGATTAGCTAAAAAATCAAAAGTAGCGACTAGTGGTGATGACGCTCGTGAAGGCTTAACTGCAGTACTATCAGTTAAAGTGCCAGATCCAAAGTTTTCTTCACAGACTAAAGATAAGTTAGTTTCTTCTGAAGTAAGAACAATCGTTGAGTCATTAGTGAATGAACACTTCCATGATTTCTTAGCCGAGAATCCAACAGATAGTAAACTGATTGCTAATAAAATGGTTGATGCTGCACGTGCGCGTGATGCTGCTCGTAAAGCACGTGAACTAACTCGTCGTAAAGGTGCGTTAGATATTGCTGGTTTACCAGGTAAATTAGCAGACTGTCAGGAACGCGACCCTGCCCTATCGGAATTATTCCTAGTGGAGGGTGATTCTGCGGGAGGTAGTGCGAAGCAAGGCCGTGATCGTCGTACACAGGCTATCTTACCTTTGAAAGGAAAGATTTTAAATGTGGAACGTGCTCGATTCGACAAGATGATTAGCTCTGCCGAGGTGGGTACTCTGATCACTGCACTGGGCTGTGGAATTGGTCGTGATGAATACGATCCTGAAAAACTTCGTTACCACCACATTATTATCATGACCGATGCCGATGTCGATGGTTCGCATATCCGAACTTTGTTATTAACTTTCTTCTATCGCCAGATGCCTGAGCTAGTAGAACGTGGTCATGTTTATATTGCTCAACCACCGCTATATAAAATTAAAAAAGGTAAGCAAGAGCGCTACGTTAAAGATGATGCTGAGATGGATCGCTACTTGACGGAGTTAGCATTGACCAACGCGGAGCTATACCCAAGTGCTTCAGCAGATATGATTACAGGTAATGCTTTAAAAGTATTGGTTGATGAATATCAAACGGTGATGGCTATTGTGGCGAGATTATCAAGCCATTACTTCCCTGCTTTCTTAAATGAATTGATTTACCAACCAGGGATTCCTGAAATTACTGAGGCTGCTGCAATGGCGCCTTGGTTAGAAAATATTGATAAAGGTTTAAGTAAAGGTTTACCAACAGGAACAAGTTATAAGTTATCAGTTGCTAATAAAGATGACGCACACTATATCAATGTTAGCTTTAATCGCCACGGTATTAGTACTGATTACCATATCCCATTAGATTTCTTTGCAAGTACTGAATACCAACGTATTTTGGCATTTGCAGATAAAATTAATGGCCTGTTTACAGATGAGGCTCGTATTCAACGTGGTGAAAGAAGTGAAACTGTTGAGAACTTTTCTCAAGCAGTTAAATGGTTAATGACTGAGGCGCGTCGAGGACAGAATGTACAGCGTTATAAAGGGTTGGGAGAAATGAACCCTGAGCAGTTGTGGGAAACAACCATGGATGCATCTAAACGACGTTTGCTTCAAGTGAGGATTGAAGACGCAATTGCTGCTGATGAAACATTCAATACTCTTATGGGAGATAACGTTGAACCTCGTCGTGAATTTATTGAAACACATGCGTTACAGGCAACTAATTTAGATATTTAATCTAAACGGGATTTTTCCTGATAAAGAAAGGTCATAATTGTTGATGTTATGGCCTTTTTATTTTGGAATGCAGAAAAGACAGGAATGGAGGAAGAAGATGTATGAATAGTTCAATGAAGTATGATCGAGTTCAAGTAGCCTTGCACTGGGTTATAGCTGCTTTAATTTTAGCCATGATTGCTTTAGGTTTGTTTATGGTTGAGTTACCTAAGCAGTCTGAACTTCCACCTGGTGAGGAAAGTGTAAGGGCTTTTTATTTCCTGTTACATAAGTCATTAGGGATTACGGCAGCAATGCTTATTTTAGTGCGAATTGGCTGGCGTTTAACACATAAAGCCCCTCCTCTACCTGATACTGTTGTAAAGTGGCAGCAGAAGGCGTCTAGCATCGTCCATGGCCTGCTTTATACTCTGATGCTTGCTATGCCTATATCTGGCTATTTACAGTCTATGTACAGTAAATACCACACAAAGTTCTGGGGTATAGAGTTACCTCGTCTGGCTGAAGCAAATGACACTATGAAAGCTACCTTTAATGAGGTGCATGAAGTGTTAGCATTTTTATTTATTGCAATGATTGCTATACATATTGCTGCTGCAGTAAAGCATAAACTTGCTAAATCTGGTGTGATTGAAAGGATGACATTCTAATCGTACCTACACGTTGTGCACGTAACAGCGAGCAGTAATAAAAAAGGCCCTTTTGGGCCTTTTTTATTTTGCTGAATAATTGGTCGTTTAGTGTAATTTAATTTTTGGGTGAACACTACGGCGGAATAGATGAGATAGTGACAGCATACCTACTCGGAATAAACCGAATAAGGCAACCTGATGCATTTTATATAAAGATAAATACATAATTCTAGCCATGAAGCCTTCGATCATTAAGCTGCCCTTGCTTAGGTTACCCATCATATTACCGACAGTACTATAACGTCCTAATGAAACGAGTGAACCATAGTCGTGATAATGGTATTCGGGGATAGGCTTGTCGTTCATTCTGTTGATGATAGACTTATAGACAGAAGATGCCATTTGATGAGCAGCCTGAGCACGTGGTGGTACATTTTGATCTTCACCAATCCACTTACAAGCACAACAGTCACCAATCGCATAAATATCATCATCCAATGACGTTTGTAGCGTTTGTTTTACGATTAGTTGGTTCATCCAGTTCGTTTCAAGGCCTGCAATGTCTTTCAAGAAGTCTGGCGCCTTAATACCAGCAGCCCAAACTTTGATCGCAGCTTGAATGTTTTTACCACTTTCCGTTCGTATTTCTGTGTCAGTGATTTCGACAACACGTTCGTTGGTAAATAAACTAACACCTAGTTTACTTAGCTCCTTAGCCGTTGCTTCAGATAGGTTTTCTGGTAAACCAGGTAACACACGGTTAGCCGCTTCAATGATGCTGATTTTGACATCAGTAGGTTTAACTTCGTCTAGGCCATAAGCAGTTAGTAAGTGTGATACTTCATGCAATTGAGCGCTTAACTCTACGCCTGTTGCACCCGCGCCAACGATTGCGATATCTAATTGGCCATCTTGAATTGGACGGCCCTGAGTGTGGGCGCGTAGATAGGTTTCAAGTAATTGAGATTGGAATGATTCAGCTTGATTAGTGGTATCCAAGAACATACAGTTTTCGGCTACACCTTTGATGCCAAAGTCATGGCTTACACTACCAACAGCAATGACAAGATAGTCGTAATCAAAAGTACGACTAGGTATGATTTCAACACCGGCATCATTAAGCGTTGGTGAAACAGTGATTTGTTTATTGTCGCGATCTAAGCCATTCATTCTACCAAGACGGAAGCGAAATCCACTGCACATGGCTTGGCTTAAATACTCAATTTCATCTTCATGAGAGTCGAGTGTTCCTGCCGCAACTTCATGTAATAAAGGTTTCCAGATATGCGTGTGTGTACTATCAACTAGGGTAACTTCAGCTTTGCCTTTCTTACCAAGTTTTTTACCCAGTTTAGTAACTAGCTCAAGGCCGCCTGCGCCACCACCAACGACTACAATTTTAGGTATCGTATTTTCACTTGCTGTTGCCATTAGAATCCTAACTCCATGCTATTTAGTATAAGTACACAAATTATGTGACAATTCTATCTTATTTTTTACTATAACAGCAGACTCTGGCAAAATTGTTGGGATAGATAGTTAATTTAAGGCCAATAAGATGTCGACACCTCCTGAAAAACCTCGTTTAGCATGGGCTGTAAGTGGCTCAGGCCACTATTTAGAAGAGTGTTTAGATATTGTTCGAGAGCTAGAAGACGTCGATCTATTTTATAGCCGCGCTGGTGAAGAAGTTATTCGTATGTATGGTCATGATCCAAAGGCAATTAACTCTAAGAGTCGAACTTATCATGATCGAGCTGCTAGCGCTCCTCCTGTAGGCCTTTTTTATAGAGGTGATTACCATACCCTAGTGGTTGCACCTGCAACATCAAATACTGTTGCTAAAATGGTATTAGGACTTTCTGACACATTAATAACTAATGTTTATGCACAAGCGGGAAAATGTCGTATACCAAGTATTGTGCTGGCGTGTGATACTGAACCTGAAATGGATACGCCTGCACCAGATCGTATTGTTAAAGTTTGGCCTCGCGCGGTTGATTTAGAGCATACGCGAAAGTTAAGAATGTTCGAAGCTACGACAGTCGTAGAAACCCCTGAGAAATTATTATCTGCGATTCAGTTGCGTTTAGATGCAGTAAATGGCTGAGAAAGTCTTATTTCTAACTGGCAAGTTAGCTGAGCCAAGTTTGCACCGAGTCTTAAATGATATGGTGGCTTTACCATTCGAATATAGGGTGCATCAGCTAGGTGTTTCGGTTGCCGCCTTGATGACGGACAAAATGATTGCACGACGATTAACGCCAGAAATCATTGCTGATAGCGATCAGATTGTTGTTCCGGGTCGTTGTCGCGGCAACTTAGAAGAGTTGAGCGCGCAACTTGGCGTTGAAGTGGTTAGAGGACCTGATGAGGTCAAAGATCTGCCACTGTATTTTGGTCAAGCGAAAAAGGCTGCCGATCTGAGTCGTTATGATGTTAACATTTTTGCTGAAATCGTTGATGCTCCTGAGCGTTCAATCGAAAGCATTATTGAACGAGCAAATTATTATGGCCAGAACGGTGCTGATGTTATTGATATTGGCTGCTTACCAGAAGAAAAATTCCCACACCTAGAAGAAGCCATAGCAGCATTACATGAAGCAGGCTTTAAAGTCAGTGTCGACTCGTTGGAGCTTGATGATCTGCGTCGAGCTGGCAAAGCTGGGGCTGATCACTTATTAAGCCTTACTGAGAAAACATATCACCTCGCTGAAGAGACTGATGCTGTGCCTATCCTTGTTCCAGCGGAAATGGGGTCATTAGCCTCACTCGAAAGAGCTATGGAGTTGATGGATAAAATAAATCGACCGTGGATTGCCGATCCGATTTTAGACCCGGTTCACTTTGGTTTAACTGATTCAATCGTACGCTACCATGAACTTCGTCGTAAATACCCGGATGCACCGATCATGATGGGAGTAGGTAATCTGACGGAATTAACGGATGCCGATACCAGCGGTATAAATGCAATATTGTTTGGAATAATTTCTGAACTAAATATAAATAACGTGCTTGCAACCGAAGTGAGCCCTCACGCACGAAATGCAATTATGGAAGCAAATATTGCTAGGCGAATGATGTTTGCTGCGCGCGAAGATAGTAGTTTACCTCGTGATTTTAGCAGCGATTTATTGATTGCACATGAACGTAGGCCTTTCCCTGATACAGAGGAAGATATACATTTTCTTTATGAAAATATTAAAGATCCAAACTACCGTATAAAGGTCGCTGAAAAAGGTATCTATATGTTCAATCGTGAAGGCCTAATGCAAAATGTCGATCCCTTTGCTTTTTACCCTCAGATTGATTTAAAGGGCGATACTGGCCATGCTTTTTATTTGGGGGCAGAACTAGCAAGAGCTCAAGTGGCATGGCAATTAGGTAAGCGTTATACGCAGGATGAAGAATTACGATGGGGTTGTGCTGTGAAAGTAGAAGAAGACTTAACGAAGCAAACAGCAGAAGGCTCGACCTTAACAACAGGAAAAAAATGTGGCACGGCTTGAAAGTAAAATTCATGAAGTGATTGTGACATCCCTGTCTAACAATGGTGAGGCTCACTCTGCTCCTATGGGGGTGTCAGAAGTGAATGCTCACATTATTATTCAGCCCTTCAAGCCGTCATCAACTTATGAAAATTTAAAGCGTCATCGCCAGTGTGTTATTAACTATACTGATGATGTTCGTGTGTTCGCTGGAGCTTTAACTGGTCACCGTGACTGGCCAGTCTTGCCGTGTAATTCTATTGATGGCTACTACCTTGAAAGTGCCTTGTCACATACTGAGTTGTATCTCGAACAATTTGAAGATAATAATCCACGCTCTCGTTTTGAGGGTAAAGTTCTCTCTGAACATACTCATGCCCCCTTCCGAGGCTTTAATCGTGCACAAAGTGCAGTTATTGATGCTGCGGTTTTAGTGAGCCGCTTGCACATGCTTCCTCACGAAAAAATACAGCAAGAAATTGCCTATCTAAGTATTGCGATTGAAAAAACCGCGGGAGAAAGAGAGTTAGAAGCATGGGGGTGGTTGATGGATAAAATTGATCAAGCAGGAATAATATTAAACAATGACTAAATGGCTTGCGAGTGTACAGTCAGTTGATGAAGCTAAGAGTCTGATAAACGTACTACCAGATATTTTAGATATGAAAGATCCTTCTCGTGGCGCACTAGGAGAATTAGATGTTTCTGTTGTTAGTGAGATTGTGTCACTCATAAATGGTAAATGTCTGACAAGTGCAACTGTCGGTGACTTGGAAATGGATGTGACTGTTCTAGGCCCTGCTATCGAAGACATGGCTAGCAGTGGTGTTGATTACGTCAAGATTGGTCTTTTTCCAGATGAAAACATTCGTCAATGTCTCAGCGATATCGCGGCAGTTATTAAGCCGCTTGAAACGCCCGTCATCGCCGTCTTATTTGCAGATAGGCCCCTTGGCCTAGAGGTGCAAACTTTATTAGCTGAAAGCGGCTTTAGAGGGGTTATGGTTGATACTGCAATCAAAAATGGCAAACATCTACTTGATCATATGACCTTAGATAAGTTATCAACATTTGTTAATGCAGCAAAACAACAAAACTTATTATCTGGCTTGGCAGGTGCATTACGACAAGAAGATATTTCTGTACTGTCATCTCTTGATGCAGATTATTTAGGTTTTAGAAGTGCTTTATGTGAACAACGAGAGCGTAATGGTGGTCTAGACCTTCAACGTATTAAAGCTGTTAAAGCGTCGCTCGATGGGTATCAAAAATAAGTAACTACACTCTGATACTCGTTTGTAGTTAGAGTAATTAAGGTCTATTTGATTAAGCCTAGGCTAAGGAAATTGCCGTGAGAGAGACTAATGTAAAACTTAACC